>Ga0079301_1000962_pt1 | contig 13741 bp, 23 predicted proteins | sample Wag4_2014_7_11_3_FD_74797 | JGI IMG/M metagenome (GOLD analysis project Ga0079301, IMG submission 74797) | Fresh water mixed with fracking chemicals microbial communities from Ohio, USA - Utica-2 Time Series FC 2014_7_11 | ecosystem: Engineered > Industrial production > Chemical products > Input...
GAATTGGTTGCTTGCCATTGAAAATTTATTTGTTGTGCTGAAATTGATGAAGGAACTCTACCATTTGTGCTACGGCTTTTTTACGGTGACTTATTACAGATTTTATTTTTGGGTCCAATTCCGCGAAGGTAAGTTGGTATCCTTCAGGAATAAAAACTGGATCATAGCCAAATCCCTTTTCTCCTTTCACTGTCTTGGCAATAGTGCCATGGCATTTTCCTTCAAAAAAATAGTGTACTCCATTTAGAATAAGACAAATGCAGGTGGTAAAACAAGCTTTTCTGTTTTCTTTACCCTCTAGCGCAAGTAATAACTTTTGAATATTGTCTTCAGCAGTTGCTTGTTCGCCAGCATAACGCGCAGAGAAAACACCAGGTGCGCCATCAAGCGATTCTACTTCAAGTCCTGTGTCTTCTGAAAAGCAATTTTCTTTTTTCATTTTGAAAATCACCGTTGCTTTTTCAATAGCATTTTCTTTGAGCGTATGAAAAGGTTCTGGAATATCAACGAATATGCCAGCTTCTTTCAAAGTGATGATTTCAAATTGTTCACCTAGGATTATTCTGATTTCATCAGCCTTGTGTTTGTTGTTGGTGGCAAAAATGATTGTCTTCATCAAGGAAACAGTTGTTTTAGTTTTTGCCAGAGTTGAATTTTTAGCTGTTTGTCGGTTTCTAATTCACTCAACGAAGGTGCGTGAAGGTACTGTACATGTTGGTAGGACTGAATTTGAAAAACGGGAAAGTGAATAGGAAGTCCCATTACAACCGGATCAACCCCAAACAAAATGATTTTTTGTGGTTGATGTTTTTCAATCATGGATTGAAGTGAAACTGATTGAATATCGTTTTTGCTGTAAATCATTACTTGTGCAGCATTGAGTTTACAGGCAGTGAGAATGGCTTCCAATAAGGTAAATTGAGAAGGTGGCAATTCTTTTTGTGCATGCTGGTGGAAAACAAATACTTCTAGTAATTGCTTTACATCAGGTTGTATTTGCTGGTCCTGATTATCATTGGCTAAATCGACTAAAAAAGTATTTTTAAATAGTGCAGAGAGCACTTCATTGTGCAATAAATTATTTTCGGTAGCATCCATATCGTCACATTCCTTTGTTAATGGCTATTGATTTTGTTTCTTTGCATAAAATTTACCTTATGCAGTTCAAGGACATGATAAAGATAACGAAAGCGACAACATCCAAAAAGATGTCTGTGGATTTCAACAATTTGGGATTTGGTAATTATTTCACCGACCATATGTTTGTTGCGGATTACAAAGATGGAGAGTGGGTGAGTGCTGAAATCATTCCATACGGTCCGCTTTCATTTGAACCTGCATTATCTGCTATTCATTATGGTCAATCCATATTTGAAGGTATCAAGGCCTATCGCATGAAAGATGGTAGTGCAGCCATATATCGTCCTTTAGAGAACATGAAAAGGTTCAATCGTTCAGCCTTGAGAATGGAAATGCCAGAGGTGCCGGAAGAATTGTTTATAGGGGGTATGAAAAAGTTATTAGAGGTAGATGACGAATGGATTCCACATGAGTTAGAACACGCCATGTATGTTAGGCCTTTCATGTTTGCAACGGATCAGGTTATGCGTGTAATGCCTTCCAATACCTATAAATTCTTGGTTATTTTAAGTCCAGTTGGAGCTTATTATGCAGCTCCCATGCGCCTTTTGGTTGAAGAGGTATTTGTGCGTGCGGCGCGTGGTGGTGTAGGAAATGCTAAAACTGCGGGTAACTATGCAGCTTCTCTGCACCCATTTGCGGTGGCAAAAGAAAGGGGGTATGATCAGGTTTTGTGGACGGATGCTAATGAGCATAAATATGTACAAGAGTGTGGAACGATGAACGTTTTCTTCTTGGTAGGGGGTAAATTATTGACCCCTGGATTAGAGTCGGGTACCATTTTGGAAGGGGTTACCCGTGACAGTGTAGTTAAAGTGGCAGGAGATATGGGAATAACGGTTGAGGAGAGAGAGGTTTCAATTGATGAGCTGGTAGAGGCGTACAAAACTGGGGAGTTTACAGAAGCATTTGGGTCGGGAACTGCTGCAACCATTGCCAAGATTGAAGAAATCAATTACCAAAATTTCATCATGAATTTCAATCCATTGAACCAGCCGGTAGCCGATGAACTCAAAAAAAGGCTTACGGATATTCGTGACGGATTGGTGCCAGACACCCGTGGTTGGATGGTAAAAGTGAGCGATTAAAAAAAAGGGAACAAAAAAAGTGGGAGTAAGGCGTTTGGATTTTGAAAATTTACTCCTACCTTTGCCGTCCCGTTAAAAAAAGGGTAGAATGCCTACAATTCAACAGCTCGTAAGAAAAGGAAGAGAGATCATCAAAGCCAAGAGTAAGTCTAGGGCTTTAGATGCTTGTCCACAACGCCGTGGCGTTTGTACACGTGTATACACTACTACACCTAAGAAGCCAAACTCAGCATTGAGAAAGGTGGCCAAGGTGCGTCTAACCAATAAAATCGAGGTTATTGCCTACATCCCAGGTGAAGGTCATAACCTACAGGAGCACTCGATCGTATTGATCAGAGGTGGTCGTGTTAAGGATTTGCCAGGTGTACGTTACCACATCGTAAGAGGTAGCTTGGATACTGCAGGTGTTAAAGACCGTAAGCAGAGCAGGTCTAAGTATGGTACCAAGCGCGAAAAGGCTAAAAAATAACATAATAACATCGAAACCTATATAGATGAGGAAGTCAAGAGCAAAAAAATTACCCTTAGCACCAGATCCAAAGTTTAATGATACTTTGGTTACACGTTTTGTCAACAACGTTATGTGGCAGGGAAAGAAGGATGCATCATTGAATATTTTTTATGATGCCCTTGATAAAGTTTCAAAAATGACCAGTGAGGATGGTTATGAAGTGTGGAAAAGGGCATTGAGCAATGTTACACCAGCTGTGGAGGTGAGAAGCCGTCGTATTGGTGGTGCAACTTTCCAGATTCCATCTGAAGTTCGTCCTGACAGAAAAATTTCTTTGAGCATCAAGTGGTTGGTACGTTTCTCTAGAGAGCGTAACGGTCGTAGCATGTCAGATAAATTAGCCAATGAAATTGTAGCAGCGAGCAAGGGTGAAGGTGGAGCTTACAAGAAAAAAGAAGATACACACCGTATGGCTGAAGCCAACAAGGCTTTTGCTCACTTCCGTGTATAATCCTGAAATAAATGTTGAAAAGGGTTGCTGTTTGGCAACCCTTTTTTATTTCCATATCTGCAGTGCATGTCTTAACTTTGCACCCGCAAAAAGTAGGGTGCTGAAACAGCACTCGATTTTGGTCCCAATTCGTATAAAAAATTAAACAACAAAATAGTCATGGCAGACTTGAAATTTCAACGCAACTTCGGAATTGCCGCACACATCGACGCTGGTAAGACCACAACAACAGAGCGTATTCTACGCTACACAGGTATGATTCACAAGATCGGAGAGGTGCACGATGGTGCAGCTACAACCGACTGGATGGAGCAGGAAAAAGAGCGTGGTATTACCATTACTTCAGCGGCGGTAAGCTGCCAGTGGAACTTCCCTACAGTATTGGGTAAGCAAACTCCAGATACAAAGAAATATTATTTCAACATTATCGATACTCCAGGTCACGTGGACTTCACTGTAGAGGTGGAGCGTTCTATGCGTGTATTGGATGGTTTGATTGCCTTGTTTTCTGCGGTAGATGGTGTTGAGCCACAGTCGGAGACAGTATGGCGTCAGGCTAACCGTTACAAGGTTCCAAGAATTGGGTTTGTAAACAAAATGGACCGTAGTGGTGCTGACTTCCTTATGGTGGTTAAGCAGGTGAAAGAGATGTTGGGTGCTAAGGCAGTGCCTTTGCAATTGCCAATTGGTGCGGAAGATAATTTCAAGGGTGTGGTTGACTTGATCAAGATGAAAGGAATCATCTGGCACATGGAGACTGAGGGAATGACTTTTGATGAGATTCCTGTTCCTGCTGATATGGTTGAAGAAGCTAATGAGTGGAGACAAAACTTGATTGAGGCTGTCGCTGAATACGATGATAAGTTATTGGAGAAGTTCTTTGAAGATCCAAATTCAATTACTGAAGATGAAGTACATGAGGCTATCCGTAAGGCTTGTATTGATTTGAGTATCGTGCCAATGATGTGCGGTTCTTCATTCAAGAACAAGGGTGTACAAACTGCATTGGATGCGGTTTGTCGCTATCTTCCTTCACCAGTAGATATTGATGCAGTAGAAGGAACCAATCCTGATAATGGTGAGACTTTGGTACGTAAGCCTGAAGCTTCTGAGCCGTTTGCAGCATTAGCATTTAAAATCATGACTGATCCATTCGTAGGTCGTCTTGCCTTCTTCCGTGTATATTCTGGTCACCTTGATGCAGGTTCTTATGTATTGAACGTAAGAAGCGGAAAGAAAGAGCGTATCAGCCGTATCATGAAGATGTTTGCGAACAAGCAGAATCCAATTGATTTCATCGAGGCTGGTGATATTGGTGCAGCGGTAGGTTTCAAGGAAATCAAGACTGGTGATACTTTGTGTGATGAGAATCATCCGATTGTATTGGAGAATATGTTTATTCCTGAGCCGGTAATTTCTGTGGCAGTTGAGCCAAAAGCTCAAGCTGACGTAGATAAAATGGGCTTAGCTATTTCTAAGTTGGTAGAAGAAGATCCAACCTTGCGTGTAAAGACAGATGAGGAAACAGGACAGACCATCCTTAGTGGTATGGGTGAATTGCACTTGGAGATCATTGTGGATCGTATGCGCAGAGAGTTTAAAGTAGAAGTTAACCAAGGTGCGCCACAGGTTGCCTATAAAGAAGCTTTCCAAACTTCTATTCAGCACCGTGAGACTTTGAAGAAGCAGACTGGTGGTCGTGGTAAATTTGCTGATATCGTTTTTGAATTCGGTCCGGCTGATGCAGAATGGTTGAAAGAGAACGCAGGTAAGTCGATGCAGTTTGTGAATGATATTTTCGGAGGATCTATTCCACGTGAATTTATTCCTGCTATCCAGAAAGGGTTTGAGCAATCAATGTCTACTGGTGTATTGGCGAACTATCCTGTGGAGAGTATGAAGGTGAGAATTTTTGATGGTAGTTTCCACCAGGTTGACTCTGACTCAATGTCTTTCGAACTTTGTGCAAAGCAAGGTTTCCGTGAGGCTGCAAGAAAGGCGAAGCCAGTATTGTTGGAACCAATCATGAAAGTTGAAGTAATTACCCCAGAGCAGTACATGGGTGATGTTACTGGTGACTTGAACAGAAGAAGGGGTATGTTGGAGGGAATGGATAGTAGAGCAGGTGCCCAAGTAATCAAAGCAAAAGTGCCATTGAGCGAAATGTTTGGTTACGTTACACAGCTCCGTTCATTGTCGTCTGGACGTGCATCTTCAACCATGGAATTCTCGCATTATAACCCAGCACCAAACAATATTGCTGAGGAAGTAATTGCAAGGGTGAAGGGTAAGGCAAAAGACGCTTAATCATTATATTGATTTTGAATAGGTTAAGTCCCGGTACCCACCGGGACTTTTTTCTTTCCCCAACCGCAGATTTCCTTTGAAAATTTTAATGATTTCTTTTGAAAGTATAAAACTTATCCCTACTTTTGCATCCCCATTTAAAAAATGGGAGTATAACTATGTCACAGCGAATCAGGATAAAATTACAGTCATACGACCACAACCTCGTTGACAAATCTGCGGAGAAGATTGTGAAAACCGTGCGCAGCACAGGAGCCGTTATTACCGGACCAATTCCTTTGCCTACACAGAAAAGAATTTTTACTGTGTTGAAGTCGCCGCACGTTAACAAGAAGGCCCGTGAGCAGTTCCAATTGTGTACGCACAAGCGTTTGCTAGACATTTATACTTCATCTTCACGTACAGTGGATGCATTGAGTAAGCTCGATCTTCCAAGTGGTGTTGATGTTGAAATCAAGGCCTGATGAGGTCTTCGGCAAGTCTACGCAAGTAGGTTGCCACAGTTCTTATTCATTCATCTCCTAACTGATTGCCGTTGGCATGAGAAAAAGGAGCGCTGAACTTAATTTTTTCTCTCAAAAGAGAGTTTAAATATAAACAAGCCCTTCGAGGTTTGTTTACTATTGGTACTTCCATCCCGACGATTCGGGAGAAGCGGAAAAGGTCGATAGCAAACTGGGATTGAAGCGAGGTCATGCCTCACTGTCCATTTAACCGAAAAGGGCAAAAACAAAAGAAAATGAAAGGAATTATCGGTAAAAAAATTGGGATGACCAGCATCTTCGGTCCCGACGGGAGACAAACCCCGTGCACCGTCATTGAAGCTGGTCCATGTGTAGTAACACAAGTTAAGACAGTGGAAGGCGACGGTTACACTGCCCTTCAGCTCTCTTTCGGTGAGAAAGCCGACAAAAGAGCAATTGCATCTGAAAAAGGCCATTTTGCTAAGGCCTCTACTGCTCCAAAAAGTTTTGTAAAAGAATTCAGGGATTATAGCCTTGAGAAAAGCATTGGTGAAACCATCACTTGTGAAATCTTCGCTGAAGGTGAAAAAGTGGATGTGGTTGGAACTTCAAAAGGTAAGGGATTCCAGGGTGTTGTAAAACGTCATGGTTTTTCTGGTGTTGGAGAACAATCGCATGGTCAGCACGATCGTCAGCGTGCACCAGGTTCAATCGGTAACTCATCCGATGCATCAAGAGTTTTCAAGGGCATGCGTATGGCCGGCCGTATGGGTGGTGATCGTGTGAAAGTAAAAGGACTCAAAGTGGTAAAGATTTTTGCTGAGAAGAATTATATTCTAATCAGTGGTTGTGTACCAGGTCATAACGGTTCCATTGTTTACATTCAGAAATAATTAACGCATAGATCATGCAAGTAGACGTATTATCATTAACAGGAAGTAAGACAGGCAGGTCGGTTGAGTTGCCTGACGAAATATTTGGTGCAGAACCAAACAACCACGTGATCTATCTTGCCGTGAAGCAGTTTTTAGCTGCTCAACGTCAGGGTACACATAAAGTAAAGACACGTGCTGAAGTTCAGGGTGCAAGTAGAAAGTTACATCGCCAAAAAGGTACAGGTGGTGCTCGTAAGGGTAACCTTCGTAACCCATTGTATAAGGGTGGTGGTACTATTTTTGGTCCAAAGCCACATGGTTACGATATCAAATTGAATCGTCGTGTGAAGGATTTGGCTAAGATTAGCGCATTGAGCCACAAGAACAAGGCAAATGCAATTGTAGTAGTTGAAGATCTTCAATTGGAAGCTCCAAAAACTGCAACATTTGCGGGCATGTTGAAGAGCTTGAATGTACTTGACAAGAAGGCTTTGTATGTGATGCCTGAGTTGAATGAAAATGTATTTGTAAGTGCTAGAAATATTCCATCAGTATTAACTTCTGTTCTTTCTGACATCAATACTTATGATGTAATGAATGCAGATGTTCTAGTATTGTCTGAATCAGCTGCTAAGTTGTTTTCAGAAATGGAAGAAGGAGCTGAAGCGTAAACCATTATTAAATTAATTAAACAGGAAATATGAAACTTGCTGATGTATTGGTGAAGCCCATTCTTTCGGAAAAGGCAAATCAGCTTTCAGAAAAGCGCCGTGTGTATTCTTTCAAGGTTGCCCGTATGGCTAACAAATTGGAGATCAAGAAAGCGGTTGAAGACTTTTATGGTGTTACAGTTGAGGAAGTCAGAACTGCGGTTGCTCCGGCAAAGACCAAGAGCCGTATGACCAAAGCTGGTGTTATCAGCGGAAGAAAGCCGGGTTACAAAAAAGCTTTCGTAACTGTTGGTGAAAATGACACTATTGATTTGTACGCAAACTTTTAATTGAAAAGGCCTAAGGCTAAAAAAATAAAATCATGGCATTAAAGAAATACAAACCAATTACAGCCGGTACTAGATGGAGAATCGGTAACGCCTATGCGGAGGTTACTACAAATACTCCTGAAAAGTCTTTGTTGGAGACAGTAAAGAAAACTGGTGGTAGAAATGCGCAAGGTCGTCGTGCAATGCGTTATATCGGTGGCGGTAACAAGAAGATGTACCGTGTAATCGATTTCAAGCGCAACAAGCATGAGATTCCTGCGAAAGTAGCGTCTATTGAGTATGATCCAAACAGAACTGCGTTCATCGCATTGTTGAATTATGCTGATGGAGAGAAGCGTTATATTCTTGCTCCACAAGGTTTGGAAGTAGGTATGACTGTAGTTAGTGGTGATGCTGTTGCTCCTGAAGTTGGTAATGCCCTCATGATGAAGAACATGCCATTGGGTACTAACCTTCACAACATTGAAATGCAGCCTGGTCAGGGTGGTAAGATTGCACGTAGTGCAGGTGCTTCTGCTCAATTGACCAACAAGGAAGAAAAATATGCGGTATTAAAAATGCCTTCTGGTGAATTGAGAAAAGTATTGATCAACTGTTTTGCAACAGTAGGAGTACTTTCTAACTCAGATCACAGTCTTGAAAGCATGGGTAAAGCGGGTAGAAATCGTTGGAAAGGTATTCGTCCACGCAACAGGGGTGTTGCCATGAACCCGGTTGATCACCCGATGGGTGGTGGTGAAGGTAGATCTTCAGGAGGTCATCCACGTAGCCGTACTGGTAAATACGCAAAAGGAGAAAAGACAAGAACTCTTGGTAAAGGAAGTGATAAGTTGATTATCCAGCGTAAGAACGGAAAAAAATTGGCTAAATAGTAATTAAGCAAAGAACACATAACAAGAAAACAATATTATGGCTCGTTCAATTAGAAAAGGTCCGTACGTAGCGGCCAAATTAGAGAAGAAGGTTGAAGCGATGAATGATGGTAAATCCAAAAGGGCTGTTGTGAAAACATGGAGCCGCAGAAGTACCATTACACCTGATTTCGTTGGGCACACATTTGCGGTGCACAATGGTAACAAGTTCATCCCTGTGTATGTAACAGAATTCATGGTGGGCCACAAGCTCGGTGAATTTTCACCTACCAGAAACTTCAAAGGACACTCAAGCAAGAAAGTATAAACAGGTTCTAGGGTTTAATCTCCAGGACGGAAAAAATAAATTATGGAAGCAGTAGCAAAATTGAGAAATTATCCAACCTCTCCCCGTAAGATGCGTCTTTTGGCGGATCACATCCGTGGGATGAAAGTTGAACAAGCCGTAGCTATTTTGGAGCACCATCCTCAGCACAGTGCAACTCCATTGCGTAAGCTGGTTTTATCCGCAGTAAGCAACTGGAAGCAGAAGAACGATGGTGGAAATGTTGAAGCACTTGTGGTGAAGACCATCTTTGTTGATGGTGCACGCAGCATCAAGCGTATGCTTCCTGCCCCGCAGGGTCGTGCTTACCGCATGCGTAAGCGTAGCAACCATGTCACTGTAATTGTCGATGCAAAAAATTAAGAACATTCAAACTGAATCATAATGGGTCAAAAAACGAATCCAATTGGCAATAGGTTAGGTATCATCCGCGGATGGGAGAGCAACTGGTATGGTAACAAAAAAGATTATGCTACCAAGCTCATCGAGGATAACAAGATCCGTAATTACCTCAATGCCCGTATCAATAAGGGTGGTATCGCCAAGATAGTGATTGAGCGTACTTTAAATAAATTGATTATCACTATTCATACTTCTAAGCCTGGTATCATCATTGGTAAAGGTGGTGGAGAGGTTGATAGAATCAAAGAAGAGTTGAAGAAGCTTACTGGAAAGGAAGATGTTCAAATCAACATTCTTGAGATTCGTCGTCCTGAGTTAGATGCGAACATTGTTGGTGAGACAATTGCCAAGCAGATTGAAAATCGTATCAACTACAAGCGTGCCATTAAGATGGCCATAGCTTCTACACTTCGTCTTGGTGCTGAAGGTATCAAGATCAAGGTAAGTGGTAGAATTGGTGGTGCTGAGATTGCACGTTCAGAAGAAATCAAACAAGGACGTGTTCCTTTGCACACTTTCAGAATGGATATCGATTATGCTTCTGTGTTTGCACAGACTGTATATGGTAAAATTGGTATCAAGGTTTGGATTTGTAAAGGTGAGGTACTTGCTAAGCGTGATCTCAATCCAAATTTTGTAGGTGGTAAGGCTGAAACTACAGAGAGAAGAGATTCTCGTGGTGGTGGTCGCGATGACAGAAGAGGTGGTGGTCGTGATGACAGACGCGGACAAAGAGACCGTAGAGCATAATTAAATCATTAAGTGTATTTATAAACATACTTCAAGATGTTACAACCAAAAAGAACGAAACACAGGAAGGCCCAGAAAGGAAGGATCAGAGAGGTAGCGAAGAGAGGAACTACATTGGCATTTGGTTCATACGGACTAAAAGCAATGGAACCTGTTTGGATGACCAATAGACAAATAGAAGCAGCACGTCAGGCAATGACCCGTGCAATGAAAAGGGAAGGTAATGTTTGGATCAGAATTTTCCCTGATAAACCAGTAACCCGCAAGCCACAAGAAGTGAGGATGGGTAAGGGTAAAGGTAATCCTGAATTCTGGGCAGCAGTTGTTGAACCAGGAAGGATTTTGTTTGAAGTGGAAGGTGTTACTGAGCAAGTAGCAAAAGATGCAATGCATCTTGCAGCTGCAAAGCTTCCTATCAAAACTAAATTTGTGATCCGTAGAGATCTTGTAGCATAAGGAATAAAGAAAGTTAAACTACTGTAACATGTCAAAAAAGATTGATTTTTTAAAAAGCCTAGCCTCACTAAGTGACGCAGATATCAAGGCAAAGATCGGTGAAGATGAAATGCGTATGAAGAAAATGCAGTTTGCACACGCAATCACTCCACTTGAAAATCCTATGAGCATCAGGGCGTTGAGAAGAGATATTTCAAGACTCAAAACCGAGTTGAAAAAGAGAGCCTTGGCTTAATCATCCCAATAAGTAAATCAATTCCGAGTAGTCGGAATAAAAAATAGAAAAAATGCTTGATAGAAAAATTCGCAAAACCAAAACAGGGGTAGTCAGCAGCGACAAAATGGAAAAGACCATCACGGTTGCCGTTGAAAGAAAAGTAAAACACCCTATTTATGGAAAGTTCGTTAAAAAGACGACCAAGTTCCATGCGCATGATGAAAATAATGACGCAAAACCTGGTGATGTTGTTAGAATCATGGAAACAAGACCTTTGAGTAAGACAAAGCGTTGGAGATTGGTTGAGATTATCGAAAAAGCGAAATAAGGTATTCACGAACGTCAAAAGACACATCGTTAACCACACGGCAATAGCCGGATAAAATATAAAACAATGATTCAGCAAGAATCCAGATTGAATGTAGCAGATAACAGCGGTGCCAAAGAAGTACTTTGTATCCGCGTATTGGGAAACAGTGGCCAGGATTATGCCAAGATTGGTGACAAGATTGTTGTTACCGTTAAAGATGCAATCCCTGCAGGTGGTATCAAAAAAGGTACTGTTGCCAAAGCGGTTATCGTGCGCACTAAGAACAAGCTTCGTCGTAAGGATGGATCATATATCCGTTTTGATGACAATGCAGTGGTGATACTTAATGCAGCAGATGAGCCAAGAGGTACACGTATCTTCGGCCCAGTTGCTCGTGAGTTGAGAGACAAGGGATACATGAAAATTATCTCACTTGCACCTGAAGTGCTTTAATAGTCAATAACTGCGTGAACAACGTATAAAATAAAGAAGATGAGCAATAGATTCAAGGCCAAATTCAATATTAAAAAAGGCGATACCGTAGTGGTAATCGCTGGTGACGACAAGGACCTTAAAAAGCCTCGCAAAGTTTTGGAAGTAATTCCAGAAAAATCAAGAGTGCTTGTTGAAGGTGTTAACATTGTAACTCGTCACACTAAACCATCTGCGCAAAATACGCAAGGTGGATTGGTTAAAAAGGAAGCGGCTATACACATCAGCAACGTGATGCTTTGGGATGCTAAGAAAGAAGTAGCAACCAAAACAAAAAGAACAAGAGAAAACGGTAAACTAGTTAGAATATCTAAAAAGTCAGGGGAGGTTATCAAATAATGAGCACATCTACTTATACACCCAGATTACAAGCAAAATACCACAAGGATGTGGTTCCTGCTTTGATGAAGAAATTTGCTTACAGTTCTGTAATGCAGGTACCAAAATTGACCAAGATCTGCCTTAACAGAGGTGTGAATGGTGCAGTATCTGACAAGAAGTTGATCGATATCGCTATCGATGAATTGACAACCATTACCGGACAAAAAGCAGTTCCAACGCGTTCAAAGAAAGATATCTCCAACTTTAAGTTGAGAAAGAACATGCCAATTGGCGCTCGTGTAACTTTACGCGGAGTTAAAATGTTTGAATTCCTCGACAGATTGATTGCAGCATCTCTTCCACGTGTACGTGACTTTAAAGGAGTTAGTGAGAAAGCGTTTGATGGTCGCGGTAACTATACACTTGGTGTGACTGAGCAAATCATTTTCCCTGAGATCGATATCGATAAAGTAACAAAGATTACTGGTATGGATATCACATTCGTAACAACAGCTAAGAACAATGAAGAGGCTTACGAATTGTTGAAGGAACTTGGTATGCCATTCAAAAACATGAAAAAGGATTAATTCAAAACGATAACGGGTAACCACCCCGATCAACACAACTATAGAAGATTATGGCAAAAGAATCGGTAAAAGCCAGACAAAGGAAAAGAGAAAAAATGGTGGAGAAGTTTGCTGAAAAACGTGCTGCCTTAAAAGCTGCAGGTGAGTGGCAAGCACTTGACCAACTTCCAAAGAACTCTTCAAGTGTTCGTTTAAAGAACAGATGTCAACTCACAGGTCGTCCTAAGGGTTACATGAGGTTCTTCGGACTCTCAAGGGTAACCTTCCGCGAAATGGCGCTTGCAGGTAAAATCCCAGGCGTGAAAAAAGCGAGCTGGTAAAAGGAACGAATTAGAAAACAAAAAACTTAAACCTAAATAATTCCGTTCAAACGGAACTAAAGAGGAAAATAATATGACAACAGATCCAATCGCAGACTTTCTGACAAGGGTCAGAAATGCACAGATGGCAGGACACAGAATTGTAGAGATTCCAGCTTCTAACTTGAAGAAGAGAATCACCGAGATTTTGTATAACCAAGGGTATATCTTGAAATACAAATTCGAAGATGATAGCAAACAAGGGGTGATTAAAATCGCTTTGAAGTACGATCCTACAACAAAGGAGCCAGCAATCAAAACCATGGAACGTGTATCTCGTCCAGGTTTGAGACAATATGCTAAGCCAGTTGAATTCAAAAGAGTAAAGAACGGACTTGGTGTTGCCATCCTTTCTACCTCTAAAGGAGTGATGACTGACAAAGACGCTAAGTCTCAGAATGTAGGTGGTGAAGTCCTTTGCTATATTTATTAAACTCAATCTTCCCGTCGGAAGGTTTTGGATTGCGCACTAAGTTTTCTATACGGAACTGAAACCATCCAAAAGTAAACGGCAGGAATTAAAAACAAATACTATGTCTCGTATAGGTAAGAAACTAATTGAACTTCCAGCAGGTGTAACCCTCACAGTAGGATCAGACAATGTTGTTACTGTAAAGGGTCCTAAAGGAGAATTGAAGCAGGCTATCGACCGTGATATCACTGTGGAAATCAATGGCACAACAGTTGAGCTTAAGCGTCCAACTGAGCAAATCAGACACCGTGCTTTGCATGGTCTTTCAAGAGCCTTGGTTAACAACCTTGTTGTTGGTGTAACAACTGGCTTCAAAAAAGAATTGGAATTGGTGGGTGTAGG
>Ga0079301_1000963_pt1 | contig 13731 bp, 12 predicted proteins | sample Wag4_2014_7_11_3_FD_74797 | JGI IMG/M metagenome (GOLD analysis project Ga0079301, IMG submission 74797) | Fresh water mixed with fracking chemicals microbial communities from Ohio, USA - Utica-2 Time Series FC 2014_7_11 | ecosystem: Engineered > Industrial production > Chemical products > Input...
CACAAAAAAAGCACCCCACTTGTGGCGAGGTGGGGTGCATTTTCTCACAAAAATTAGGTGAGTAAATATTAAAACTGATAACAAACGTCAGAATAAAAGTTTTTTACGCGCAATGAAAAGCAAACTTGGAATATCAGCAGTTATTTTATCCCATAGAATTAAAAATGGGGTCGTACATGCAATAACTCACGAGCGCGCTCGAGTGCAGCAGCCAAATCGGGTTGTAAATTACGTTCACCCATCTGTAAGGCAATGCGCGAATGGATCAACATTTCTGCCGTTTCTCCACCTGCGCCACATAACACCAGCGTTTTTCCTGCCTCGGTAAAATGTTGATGTAGTGCAGACAACGCCAGCAAACCGGTGGTATCCAATAGCACCAAACGATGCAATTGCAAAATCACAACCTGAGCCTCGCCACTGCGTTCTAACAGATCGTCTAAGCGGTCCACCGCCCCAAAAAACAACGCGCCTTCGACCCGAAACGCAATACAGCCGGTGGGAATGTCTTTACCGGCAATGGAATGGCGTTCAAATACATAGCCATATTCTGGTGACAGCTGTTGCACTGAAGTACTGGTTGCCATGCGTTGAATAAAGAATACCGCAGCCAATAACATGCCGATTTGTACCGCTACGGTAAGATCAAACACCACCGTTAACACAAAGGTCATCACTAAAACAATGGTGTCTTGTTTGGGGAATTGCGCTGCTTTGCGAATATCCCAATCGCCCATTTTCAAACCGACTGCAATTAAAATAGCCGCTAAAGCCGCCAGTGGTATGTATTTAGCCAAAGGCGCCGCCACTAACACCACGACTAATAACAAAGCAGCGTGAACAATGCCGGCTATCGGTGTTTTGCCGCCGTTCTGGATATTGGCAGCGGTGCGCGCAATCGCGCCTGTCGCCGGAATGCCGCCAAAAAACGGCACCACCATATTGGCAATGCCTTGTGCTAATAGTTCTTGATTGGAGTCGTGGTGATCGTGGGTTTGTGCATCCGCCACCACCGCGCACAGCAACGATTCAATCGCACCCAATAGCGCAATGGTAAACGAGGGCAATAATAGGTCGGATAAATTGGCCAAGTCCAAGGTCAGCATTTGAAACTGGGGCAGACCTTGCGGAATGCCACCAAAGCGGCTGCCAATGGTTGCCACCGGCACATCCAACACCAGCACCAACACACTGGCCATCACCAGCACCACAAACGGCGCCGGCAAAAATTTCCCCCACCGTTTTGGCCATAACAAAATCAAGGCGAGGCAGGCACTCGATAGCAATAGAGTGGGTAAATCAAAATCGGCAATATGTTGTTCAAGCGTTTGCAGAGTGGCGAAAAAGCCGGACGGCATCGTCACGGTTAGCCCGAGAAAATCTTTTAATTGCGTCAGTAAAATCAGGATGGCGATGCCGTTGGTGAAGCCGGTAATCAATGGCATGGGAAAGAATTTAATAATCTGCCCCATTCGCAGCAAGCCCATTGCCACCAACATCACCCCCGCCATAAAGGTGCAGATCAAGAGATTTTGTAAACCATAGCGCGACACAATCGCGTACAGAATCACAATATAAGCCCCCGTCGGCCCACCGATACAGACGCGGGTTCCACCGAGGGCAGAGATGAGGAAACCGGCAATGATGGCGGTAAAAATGCCGGATTGAGGCGAGACACCGGAGGCAATCGCAAATGCCATCGCCAGCGGCAGGGCGACGATGCCGACTGTGGTGCCAGCAAAGAGATCGTTGCGGAAGGCCTGACGATCATAACCACGCAATGCCTCGTATAAACGAGGCCGAAAAGCAAACCAACTCATCATACCCCTCCGCAAATAGAAAGGCCGACAAGCCTAACGCATTTAGCATGAAGGTGACAAATTGTTTCAGCCCAGTTCAGTGTAAGATTCCCCCAATTCAGACAAGGAGTCATGCGATGACAGGACTCATCGAAAAAATGATGAATGATTTTTTCAAAGCCGATCTGCTGAAAGCAAAGTTAGACACCTACCGCCCACTGAATACGCAAGTGATGAACAACCTACACGACAATCTGGTGTTGCAATGGACTTATCACAGCAATGCGATTGAAGGGAACACGCTCACTCTCAAGGAAACTAAGGTGGCGTTGGAAGGGATTACCATCGGTGGCAAAACACTACGCGAACACTTTGAGGCCATCAATCACCGTGATGCCATCCTTTTTGTCGAGGAACGGGTCGGCCAGCAGCAAACCCTGAACGAATGGACAATTAAAGCCCTGCATCAGTTGGTATTGAAAAATATCGACAGCCACCATGCTGGATGCTACCGACAAGTGAATATCTTGATCTCTGGCGCAGAACACCGCCCACCCCATGCCTTGCAGGTGCCGGAGCAGATGGCCGCATTTATCCACTGGTGCAATCATGAGGCTCAGGTATTGCACCCGATCGAACGCGCTGCGCGTGTGCATGGTGAATTTGTAAAAATTCACCCTTTTGTCGATGGCAATGACCGCACATCGCGCTTATTGATGAATCTTGAGCTGATGAAAGCAGGTTTTCCTGCAACGGTGATCAAGGTGGAACAGCGTTTGGATTATTATCAAGCCTTGGATAAAGCGCATTGTACTGACGACTATGGTGATTTTATTAAGCTGGTGACAAGGGCTGTAGAGAAAAGCTTTGCACCTTATTGGTGGGCATTGGGAATGGAAGAGGAAGTGCAAAAGTATCTGGACGAACAGATACCCCCGCCCACCCCTTCCTGATCGCTTGTTTTGCGTATTGCAATCGACACACCTGTGTGGGCGTGACACCCAAGCCACCCCGTTTGGGATGCATTAGAGGGTTTCAATCCACGCGCCCGCATGGGGCGCGACGTACTATGTTTGTTGTGACTCCCATTTTTTTGGTGTTTCAATCCACGCGCCCGCGTGGGGCGCGACAGTATCAGCGCGGGATTGTTGACCCGTCAGAATGGTTTCAATCCACGCGCCCGCGTGGGGCGCGACGCTTACAGTCTCGCGTCAAAAACCGGAGAGGACAGGTTTCAATCCACGCGCCCGCGTGGGGCGCGACCTGCTGGCGCTCGTGGCCCACTGTACCGCCTGTGGGAGTTTCAATCCACGCGCCCGCGTGGGGCGCGACGCAGGGTTGGTTGTGTCGAAAATCTCTAAACGCAAGTTTCAATCCACGCGCCCGCGTGGGGCGCGACCTGAGCAGGGGCAACAGGCGGCTAGCGCGCTGGATGTTTCAATCCACGCGCCCGCGTGGGGCGCGACCATGGAATGACAATTAGCGCAATATCTGACGGCGTTTCAATCCACGCGCCCGCGTGGGGCGCGACAATATGACGAATTGGCTGCAAATGGTACGGGTGTCGTTTCAATCCACGCGCCCGCGTGGGGCGCGACCCCCTGCAGCGTTGAATTAGCTGCCAGTCCGCTGGGTTTCAATCCACGCGCCCGCGTGGGGCGCGACTGTGCTACGAGCCTTGCGGCAGATGCCCATCTGGAGTTTCAATCCACGCGCCCGCGTGGGGCGTGACTGTGCTACGAGCCTTGCGGCAGATGCCCATCTGGAGTTTCAATCCACGCGCCCGCGTGGGGCGCGACCTTGCTTTTAACGTACCTGCGGCATTGTCGCTCAAGTTTCAATCCACGCGCCCGCGTGGGGCGCGACCCTCTCGGACGTTCGGTACTACTGCCAGCGCGGGTTTCAATCCACGCGCCCGCGTGGGGCGCGACGCAAAACGCCATGCCCAATAAGCTTTACAGGCAAAGTTTCAATCCACGCGCCCGCGTGGGGCGCGACCATGGAATGACAATTAGCGCAATATCTGACGGCGTTTCAATCCACGCGCCCGCGTGGGGCGCGACCGCACCGAAGGCCTTAACTTTGATTTCATCCCAATAGTTTCAATCCACGCGCCCGCGTGGGGCGCGACTGACAATTTCTGGGATGGCCGAATTAGTGAAGAAGTTTCAATCCACGCGCCCGCGTGGGGCGCGACTACCTAACGACTCTAAAACCGCATTGGTAGCCTGGTTTCAATCCACGCGCCCGCGTGGGGCGCGACTATTGCCAAGGTAGAGAAAGCGCAAGACGAACAAGGGCGTTTCAATCCACGCGCCCGCGTGGGGCGCGACAGTAGCCTTGCCGAGGATCGCACGTCCAGCGCGTTTCAATCCACGCGCCCGCGTGGGGCGCGACTGTTCGCTTATAACGTATTCATTCCCAAAAGAAAACAGACGTGTTTTTGCGAATCTGTTTTATAAACATCACTAACTGCTCCCTCCTCCCCCATACTGTTAAAAATAAGCATTGAAATTCAAAGCACTATCAATCTGCGAATCGCTCAGGGTTTATTCGGTCGCTTGGGGTTCGCAATTTAGAGAATCAGCGGCCCATTCAGATCAAGCACAGGTTTAGCCCCAATATGCTCAACGCGATCTTGCCAATTTTTCCCCAAATAATAGAAACGCAAACTGTCCACTTCTGGGTCGATCAGCCCACACAGCCGATTTTTGAGCATCGCCCACTGCGCCGGATCAACCTCGATCTCGAACACTGAATATTGGGCACGTTGGCCATAATCGAGACAAGCACGGGCAATACGGCGTAGGCGGCGGGCGCCGTCGCCTTCGGTACTCACGTCATAACTCACTAAAACCATCATGGGCAGCGCTCACTTCCAAATGAAAGGTGGGTAGGCATCCAAATCACCGCGCAGATGCCGCGCCAGCAACTGTGCCTGAATAAACATGAATAAACCGAGCGGTACCGCTTCCTCCAGAAACCCATGGCGCAGCGTTTCGCGCTTGCGTTCCTGATAGGCGATCAGCACAGTCTTACGCGCCTCATCGCGCAACAGTACGGCACCGTTGTCCATAAACTGAAAGTCATGGGCAGTCAGTTGCTTGCGATTGATCAATGACAGTGCCAATCGGTCGGCTAAAACAGGGCGGAATTCTTCGACCAAATCTAAAGCAAGACTTGGCCGTCCGGGTCGATCACGGTGCAGATAGCCGACAGCAGGGTCAAGGCCAACGGTTTCCAGTGCTGAACGGCAATCGTGGGTTAGCAGCGTGTAAAGAAATGACAGCAAGGCATTCACAGGATCGAGCGGCGGTCGGCGGCTGCGTCCCTTGAAACGTAAGGCAGGATCTGGCACACGGATTAGATGGTCAAATACTTCGAAATAGGCATTCGCCGCTTCACCTTCCAGTCCACGTAGCACATTCACTTCTTGTTCGAACAGCAAACGGTCGGCAATCTGTGCCAATCGCTTGTGAGTGATTTCCAGTGCCGTACGTGCCTCTTGCGCCAACTTGTCACCATGATCGCGTAAAGCACGTCCGATCACAGCACGCTGGTTATACACTTTACCGACCAGAAAATTAGCGACGATGGCGGCACAGCTAGCTGGATTGTCGCTGCGCCGGTACTGCTCGCGGCGCAACAGCACGTTGCCAGATACCGGCCCTTCAACACGGGCAAGGAACTTACCATTGGGCGTTAGGTAACTGATGCAGATGCCTTGTTCGGCACAGTAGCCCAGCAGCAGCGGCGATACCAATACCCGACCGATACACACTAAACTTTCGAGCATGTGCACCGGAATCCGGCCGCGAATCTCACCGTCAATTTCCATGACGATGTTGGCACCATCCTTCCGTAACCAAGCCCCTTCTGATGACACGTACAGGGTGTTGAGTTGCCGGCGCATGATTCAATCCTTGAGTTGTTGCCGCAGCCACTGGCCGACGGTCTGTTTGCGCCCCAGCAAACGCGGCTGGCAGAGCTCGATCAATGAGCAAGCGTCACAACGTTTAGGCTGGTATTGCGCCACAGGGGTATCCTGCCCGTCCAGCAGATTGCGGGTGGCGGTGATGGTGTCAAGGGTCAGACTGCGTAGGGCAGAATCAAAGGTAACCGCTTTGCGGCGGTGGGTTTGTCTATAAAACAATGCCCCCTCAGGCACAGTCCGTCCCAGCATCTCCTCCAGACACAACACCTGCGCGCACAATTGAACCTCATCAGCACGATGCGCCTTCGGCCTGCCACGTTTGTACTCAACAGGGAAGGGCCGTTCACCGTGAAACTCGACCACATCGGCAATGCCGCTGATGCCCAACGCACGGCTCGCCAGTGGCATGGCGGTTGCAGTGCGTATTCCATGACGCAACTCGGTCTGCGGCTGATCGGCACGCTGGTGCAGTAGACGGCCTTCGGCGGTCTGCCGGTTTTCCTCCCACTGCTGTTCAACATGGATCAGCGCGCACTGGCGCGGACAGTACAAATAATGCTGAAGGGCGGACAGCGGGATTAGGTCATCGTCTTCCATGCCCGCCTCCACCTTACAAGACTTCCTCAATCGTAACGCCCGTCGGCAAGCCATCACGGTCGATACTGACTTCATAATCGGCAAAGCTGCGTGCTGGTGTATCGGCTTCACCTTCAACACGCTGCACTTTCACCAGATCGAACAGCTTGTGCGCTGGTGCATTGCCCATCGGGTGGTCATGCTTGAACACAATCAGCTTGCGCGCCGCCATCTCGCCACGCGCAGCCGAGCGGTCGTGCTCGAACATATTGATTAGTGCACGCCACAGCAATTCGAGATCACCCTCGGAAAAACCAGTACGCTCGGCCAGCTTGGCAGAGATGAAACCGTGGGCGCGGTACAAGCCATAAGGAATAATATGCTTGCGGCCCATCGTGCGTTCTTTTTCGAGATCTTTCTCATTGGTGACTGCCATGCGAGTAATCGACACCTCCAACGGGATAACCGGATCAATCGATGTGGCGAAAGCCAGTTGAATCGGCCCGCGCACCTGTCCGGCGTTAACCTCAGTGGTCATCACCGCACCGAAGGCGCGCACATCGAAAAAGTTGGCACACATCCAGCGAGTCAGCTCGTGGGCCTTGGCCTCGTTTTTAGGTAGCTTCTTAGGCTCCGGCTCGATACCAAGCGCGGCATAGGCTTGTTTGTGCTGGTTGTTCAGCACCGACTTTTCTTGCATATAGATGACATAGCCCTGTTCTGGCTTGCCCTCGGCATCAGACTTTTCCAACGCCACATAATTACGAATCTTGCGTTTCAGGCAAACATCCGTCACCAAACCTTGGTTGGTTTCTGGGTCGAGACGCGGCATATTGCCGGCATCTGGGTCACCATTTGGGTTGCCATTGGTCACATCAAACAGATAAACAAATTCATAACGGTTAGCGATGGCGCTCATTCTGCTGCTCCTTGCTCGGTGGATTCGGTGGTGTCGGCGTCTTCGTCCTTGCTGTGGCCGAAACGGGCTTGAGACTGGTGGTAATAGCCAATGGCAAAACGGCCCTGATCTTCCAGCCGCAGGCTACGCGGGAATTGTGGCGGCAGGCCGTCGATGATCTCGCTGATTTCCTTCTCCAACGTAACCGCCAGCCCCGGCTTTTCCTTACGCACCTTGGACAGGTGATTCTGCGTATTACGCAGCAACATCGGGAACACGGTCGCAGGGGTGGCGGAAGCCGCTCCGTAATAACGATCACGGATGGTAGCGTTCACCTTACCGCCTAGCGCATGATGTTGAGCACTTTCCAGCACCGCAAACAACCGGCCCAGCCGGTAGCCCGGGTTGCTGGCTTCTTTATCAAGACTCATAGGGATCTCCTCGTTAATACCTTTGACACCAAGGCGCAAATCACGCGCCAAAACGGCTTTACAGAGTGCGACCCGTGTGCCGGAAATATCGCCGTCGGCACGCAAGCGCATGATGATGGTATTGAGTAAGCTACGCGGATACCGGCTGCCGGTCAGAATGGCACGGGTCAGCTCGCCAGCCAGTTGCGGTGGAATATCTTCCGCTTTGCTCTTGCCATCGCGACTAGACGCCGTAGCATGTAGCAAGCGCCACATGGCCGGTTCGGTCTTCCAAGGCTTTGGCTGCAGCGCCAGATCTTGGAAGTGCTCAGCTAACCGTAGGGCGAAGCTATGTAGGCTGCCGGTTTCCCAAAAACGGATCGACAGCCGCGAAGCATTGGGGGACAAGCCCAGCACATACAGCCGAGTATCATCGTTCAAATCTGGGCTCAGCTCGCGCAAAGCATATCCTTTGGCTACCATATCCAACGCTCGGCGCAGATTGTTGGTTTCAGAAGCATCATCCGGCGGATTAAACGCTTCCCCGAAAAAAATTTCTGCTGCCTCAGCCTGTGCAGTATTGGCGGCCTCGGCCCAAAACACCACGCTGGCATCACCAATTTGCAAGCGCTGACGGTTGCTTTCGTCGCGGCGCAGCAGGTGGTTAAGCACTGTGGTATAAGCAAATGCGGCCTGTTCAGACACTGGCGCGTTGTCACCCTGCGCTTTGCCATAGGAGCTGAACGACTCTAAGTTGAAAGAGACGATAGAGGCCCCAGAGCTTTGTGCGCCGTTCACACCTTTGATCGCCGGATGTAGTCGTGCCAGCGGTTGACGCTGTCCAGTGACTAGACACATACCTTCCTTGCTATCCGCACCGGCCTGCAAACGGCTCCAGATTGCTTGTGCTGCTGGTGTGTCGTGTAGGTATTGCATTTGACCATCAAGGCGGAACACCAGATTGCTGTCGAGCATCTCGGCATTGAACCGTGGCGGCTGGAACTGATCGGGTGTCCATTGCGCAAGAAACTTCAGCAGCGCCTGCAGGCTGGGATCTGTGCTGTCGGCAAGCAGGTTGCAATGCAGTTCCTTGAAAGCCTGATGCTCTTGCGCTGAGCGTCCGCCTTCCTTGGCACTCACACCCAGCACATAGCTGGTTTTGTCCCAGAGAAAATTGGATTTCACCCCAGATGTACGTTTTTCAGGCTGCGGTGCACTGATCAGTTTGGGTTGTAACTTCTTACCTGCCAGCACGCGGACATCCTGCACATCGACCAGTTCACCTGCCGACGATAGCACTAGCACATAGCTGATTTTTTCCTGACTGTAACCCGGTGAAGCAATCCCAACATCCTGCGTCCGCAAACGTTGGTAATAGTCATTGAGTGCTTGAAGAATCATGCTTTGATCTCCTCGCTATCCCAAGCAGGCACCTCAATCACCCCATCACGCATCACGGCACGAAAAAAGCGCGTCGTCATGTCGTGGGCGAAGTCGATGTCGTGCAGCATCCAGCCCAGCTCACGCTCGCCCAGCAGATCGGCATGTACCGCCGGCAGCGGAGCATCCGGCTCGATCAGCTCGAAACTGGCGGGGAACTCGCGCACGCCCAGACAGGGCGCGTGGAAATACTGCCCCTTGCGCGCGCGGCGATTGAAGATATCCAAGTGCTTGCCTTCCGAATCGCCAACATCGGCTTTAGCGGTCAGTTCGAAATGGGCTTCCATCACATAGGCGACATCGCGCAATACAGTCGCTGCGCGCTGCTGGCGATCTTCATCCGCTAGGGAGATCAACCCATCTGTGCGGCCAGCTTTTATGGCCTTACTCACACTGGCCGCTGATAACTTACCGCCCACTTCATTACGGCGGATAGATTCAAAGCGGATCGGCTTGAGCACATGAATACGATCCACCACCCAGCGAATCGCCGGTTTCCAGTGGATAGATTCAAGAATGCCACGCGCTGCCGAGGGCGTGATGACATCGTAGGAGACACGCTCCACCTTCATTTCTGGCCGAGTGAAGCAAGCACGCTCACCCCAAACTTTCAAGCGGATTCCATAGGCCATGAACCCTCCTTTTTTTGATTAGCATCGAGTCCTCACCAACATGTGCTTTCATTGCACTTAAATGTTGGATTATCCCAACCCAACCCACATTGATTATGATAAATATCAAGATTATCCAAAATCATAAACTGCTCACCATAACGCTCGGGTGCCACCGGCTGAATAGCACCGACTTTCAGTAAGGCTTCATAGCCCTGACGAGGTAACTGCACGATATAGGACTGCAACTGCCGCGCTAGCACTAAGGGCAGTTCACCTCCGTCTTTAGGAGATCTAATATCCTTTAGGACGGCGTTTGCCATCTCATCAAATGGAATAATCACCGGACACTGTACGCTATCAATCATGCGGAATTTATCGGCCAGCATCTCAAACGGAATCCCTTCCAGCCGCTGGCTTTCGATCTGTGCCAGCAAGTCGGCTTTATCCAGTTCGCGTTCACCCTTCTGCCAATACAGTTGCTGAAAATAGCGGGTGATAGCTTCGGGTGCCAACGGATCGCCGCAGGTGTTGCGGAGCACCTCGCGGGCGGCCTGAGCGAACTGCTGTAGCTCTTGCGGAGCCTTCCAATCTGGGTTTTCAGTTTGGAACACCAACACCTCGCTAGCCTCCAGTGCTCGTTTCCCCTCGCGGTTGCAGCGCCCTGCGGCTTGGGCAATCGAATCCAGCCCAGCTTCGGCGCGTAGCACGCAAGGAAAATCCACATCCACTCCAGCCTCAATCAGCGAAGTGGCGACCAACCGACACGGCAAGCCATCACGCAGGCGCTGACGCACTTCGGCCAGCACCTCGCTGCGGTGACGGGCGCACATCAGGGTGGTCAGATGGCGCGCACCGTCCAAACCAGCTATTGACTCGTACAGCGCACGGGCATGACGGCGGTTGTTGACGATACACAGCACCTGTTCACGCGCCGCCATCTGCTGCTGCAACGCCTCATCGCTGAGGATGCCCACCTGCCGAATCTGCACCCGCGCCAGCTGCTGGAACAGTTGAGGGGGATTCGGTGCTAATTCACGCACCCCTTGCAGTCCACCCTTAAATTGCGGTGCCTGCAACGCTGGTTGGGTTGCGGTGCAAAGCACGGGGCTGCAGCGGTAGTTAAGCGCCAGTTCGTCAATGACAGTCATGCAGGGACGTAGCAGTTTCAGCGGCAAGGTCTGCGCTTCGTCGAGGATAATCACACTGCCGGCAATGTTATGCAGCTTGCGGCAACGTGATGGCCGGTCGGCATACAGGCTCTCGAAAAACTGCACCGCCGTGGTAACGATGATCGGAAAATCCCAGTTTTCCATCGCCAGCCGCAGCTTGTCGCGCGCCTGCCGGTCTTTGCTACGGTCGTCATTGAAGGCGCTGTGATGTTCCAACACCGCCTGTTCGCCGAATTGGCCCAGCGCCTGCTGGAATACAGCGGCGTTCTGTTCAACGATGCTAGTGAAAGGAATCACGTAGATGATGCGGCGCAAACCGTGACGGATGGCATGGTCCAGCGCGAAGGCCAACGAAGCCAGCGTTTTGCCACCGCCGGTCGGCACCGTCAGTGAAAACAGCCCCGGTGGACATTCTGCCTGCTGGCGTACATGGGCGAGAATGTCAGCACGAATGCGGTTGACTGAAGAATCAGCGCGAAAGCCTGCTAGATAATCGTCCAGCGCCGCACGTAGTTCGGTCAGCGCCGGCGGTTGGTGGGAACGCAGTGATGAGCGGTGTTCGATGCGGTTGTAGAAAGCTTCGGTATCGAGAAAATCGGCATCGACCAGACAGGAAAACAGCATGCGGGCCAGAAAGGCTTGTTGAAAAACTACACGCTCCTTGCGTGGGTTCACGGGCGGAAATTTCAGCTGCGATTTATCCGGCAGGCTGATTTCTTCCTGCCACTGATCCACCAGCACCGGCAAATCCTTCCCCTTGAGCCGCTCTTCCAGCGTGCTGCGCTTACCGAGGTCGCGGCCGTTGGCCAAACCAGCGTGGTGGCCGGCAATGCCATAGGCCAGCAAGCGCCCTACCACTGGGCCATAACGCTCAACCGCCAGCATCGCACCACGGGTAGAATGATCGACGCGAATCAGGTCGCCATTGATACGACGCTGGAACTCATCAGTGTACTTGCCGATGTCGTGCAATAGGCCGGCAATCTGCGCCAACTGTTGCCCGCCAAAGGGGGCGGCACGTTCGGCAGCCAGTTGACCGACAGATTGCAGATGCTCATGGAGAAGCTGCCAGTCTGTTTTATTTTTGTCAGAACCAGAATGTGCAAAAAATGGTTTCATTTTTGATGTCAAAGATTTTTTGAAATCTCAACATCATACATTGCCATTCTTTTGACCTCAATATACCAAAAGAGTAAAACAAATGGATACTGTTAAAACAGAGACAAACAGCAAGATGTCATACGGTCAGATGAGTTGGTTTTCTTTTCAAGACCGGAACATAAAATACACTGCCCCCAACATACACAACCCAGCCCAAACAAAATCCCACTTAAATGGCTGATTCATATAAAAAATTGAGAAGGGGATAAACACCAACAGGGTCATGACTTCTTGGATGATTTTTAGTTGGGCTAGGCTCAGGACAGTGAAACCAATGCGATTGGCAGGGACTTGCAACAGGTATTCAAACAAAGCAATCCCCCAACTTGCAAAGGCAGCAATATACCAAGGCGAAGTGGATAAATTTTTTAGATGGCCATACCAAGCGAAAGTCATAAAAACATTAGAGGCCAATAACAACAGTAAAGTGTAGGTAATCGGTGACGACATTTGCGAATTTTGCTCAAAGGCTGTGATAACATCCAGCGCGCAAGTATAACCTTAAGGCTGAGTCCACAATGCGTCGTTTTCTGTTCGCCCTCGGCATTTGCTGTAGCAGCATGGCGTTTTCTGCCCCCACAGTCGAATTCAAAACCAATCAGGGCACTATCCAAGTTGAACTTGATTCAGCGCGTGCCCCGAAAACCGTCGCCAACTTTTTACAATATGTTAAAGAGGGGCACTACAACGGAACTTTGTTCCACCGTGTGATTGACGGTTTTATGATTCAAGGGGGGGGCTTTGATACGCAATTCCGTGAAAAACCCACCCGCGCCCCCATTGCTAATGAAGCAGCCAATGGCTTAAAAAATGAGCCCGGCACCCTTGCGATGGCCCGCACCCAAGACCCTCACTCCGCCACCGCACAATTTTTTATCAATGTAGCGGGGAACGATTTTCTGAATCATCGGGCCCCTAATGTGCAAGGCTATGGTTATGCGGTGTTTGGCCGAGTCACCAAAGGTATGGACATAGTCAACCGCATTGCCAAGGTCAAAACCGGCCAAAAAGGGATGCACGCCGACGTGCCAGTCAACCCTGTAGTGATTGAACAAGCCCAGATTCTCAAAAGCGAATAATCTGTTTTTGATGACTTTTTTTGATAGGAATACCGATAATGATTCGTCTGACTACTAATTTTGGTGTCATCACCTTGCAACTGTTTGCAGATAAAGCCCCTGCTACCGTCGCTAATTTTGAACAATATGTGAAAGATGGCCACTACGATGGTACCGTTTTTCATCGTGTTATCAATGGCTTTATGATCCAAGGCGGTGGTTTTGAAGCAGGGATGTTGCAAAAGCCCACCCGCGAACCGATTGCAAACGAAGCCAACAATGGCCTGAAAAACAAGGCTTATACCATTGCGATGGCTCGCACCAACGCCCCTCACTCGGCTACCGCCCAATTCTTTATCAATGTCGTTGACAATGAATTCTTAGACTTCAAAAACGAATCGTCGCAAGGTTGGGGCTATTGTGTGTTTGGCGAAGTGGTAGAAGGTCGCGACGTGGTGGATAGCATTAAATCGGTGAAAACCTCGCGCAAAGGGATGCACCAAGATGTACCGGTGGAAAATGTGATCATTGAAAAAGCTGAATTGATCGCCGACGCGCCAGCAGCGCAATAACGCCTCGTGCGTACGCTGTTTATCGCAGATCTCCATTTAGGGCCGGATACTCCGGCCCTAAATGCCTTATTCACGGCCTTTTTACAGCGCCATCGTGGGC
>Ga0079301_1000964_pt1 | contig 13724 bp, 16 predicted proteins | sample Wag4_2014_7_11_3_FD_74797 | JGI IMG/M metagenome (GOLD analysis project Ga0079301, IMG submission 74797) | Fresh water mixed with fracking chemicals microbial communities from Ohio, USA - Utica-2 Time Series FC 2014_7_11 | ecosystem: Engineered > Industrial production > Chemical products > Input...
AGGACAGGCCCGCATGCAGGGCGGGCAGCACCTGGCTGCGCTGCGCATCCTCGCCATCGGCATCGTCCGGCCCTGGCGTCGCCAGCACCTCACGCCAGCCGATGACGGCGATCTGCTTGCCCACGGCCGCCAGCGACTGACTGCCGCACGAGAACTGCGCCACCGTCCGGTCGAACTCATGGTGCGGGAGGAACTGCGCGAGGTAATGGGCGCGGATCAGCCGGTAGACGGCCAGCTCCTTCTCGTTCATGGCCGACAGGTTGGCGGGCTCCAGCGTCGGGATGATGCCGTGGTGAGCCGACACCTTGCCGTCGTTCCACGCACGCGAACGCTGTTGGCGATCCAGGCGCTCGATCAGCGGCCACAGGCTGGGGTCGGTCTTGACCAGGCTGTCGAGTACGGTCGGCACCTCGGCCAGCATGCTCTCGGGCAGGTAGCCCGAATCGGAGCGCGGGTACGTTGTCGCCTTGTGCGTCTCGTACAGCGCCTGGGCAATGTCCAGCGTCTCCTGCACGTCGAGGCCCAACTGCTTGGAGCACACCTCCTGCAGCGTGCCCAGGTCGAACGGCAGCGGCGGTGCCTCGCGCACGCGCTCGGTGTCCACCGACACGACCTGCGCATCGCGTGCCGCGCGAATGCGATCCGCAGCCTGCTGCGCCACCGGCTGCTGAAGGCAGCGACCCGCTGCATCCGTGCTGCCTTCGGGCGGTATCCAGCTCGCGGTGAAGGATTGGCCGGCATGGGATAGCAGCACATCCACGGCCCAATACGGCATGGAGACGAATCGCGCGATCTCGCGATCACGATCCACGACCAACTTCAGCGTCGGCGTCTGCACGCGCCCCACCGACAGCACGCCCGTATAGCCGGCCTGACGCCCCAGCAGTGTGAACAAGCGGCTCAAGTTCATCCCGATCAGCCAGTCGGCGCGCGATCGGGCGAGTGCGGAGAAATACAGCGGCAGCGTCTCGGCGGACGGCTTGAGCGCACGCAGCGCTTTGCGGATCGACGCATCGTTGAGCGCCGACAGCCACAGGCGCTGAATCGGCCCGCGGTAGCCGCACAGGTCGATGATCTCGCGGGCGATCATCTCGCCCTCGCGGTCGGCGTCGGTCGCTATCACCAGCTCGCCCGCCTTGGCGACGAGCTGCTGCACGACCTTGAATTGCGCTGCGGTCGCCGCCTTGGGCTCGACACGCCAACGCTCGGGAAGAATGGGCAGTTGCTCGATGGCCCAGCGCTTGTATTGCTCGCCGTAGCCTTCGGGCGGAACCGCCTCCACCAGATGACCGACGCACCAGGTCACGACGACACCCGCGCCGCTGTAGCAGCCGTTGCCGCGTTGGCCGGCGCCCAGCACACGGGCGATGTCCTTGCCCTGGGACGGCTTCTCGCACAGAAAAACGCGCATGAAGCCTCCTTGGAAATGTGCGGTTCATCGGATGGGCGTCAGCTTGGCGGGGCCAGGAGATGCCGGCAGCAAGGAAGCCGATTGGTGCAGACACCGCTTTGTGATCGGCAGGTGGTCTGTTGCTGCAGCGGTGCGCGTACACCGCAGCAGGAGCTGGCACAGCAAGAGCGTCGTTTCGGGAGGACGGCTGGAACTCCGTGGACGACCTTGGAGCTATCCCCCGGGGATGGCTCGCTGGTGCATCACGGACGTATGACGGTTGCTACAGCCGCCCTCGGGGGAACGGCGATGGGCGAATTACTGTCCGCCGGCCGGCTTGGTGCTGAGCGCCACCGACTCGATGCGGTACGGCAGGATGCCCACGCGCCGCGCCTCGACCTTGAACGTCACGCGCTCGTTCTCGTCGGCGTCCTCCCATTCGTCGCGCACGGTGCGGCCCTCGACCAGCACCCGCATACCTTTCTGGTACAGCGTCTTCCAGTGCTCGGCGTCGCGGTGCCACAGCTCCACGGGCGCCCAGAAGCCGCCGCGATCTTCGTACTCGCCGTCCCTCTTCGGGATCGGGTTGTCGAAGTAGACGTTCAGGCGAAGCAGCCGGCGCGGCTCGTCGTTGCCGTTCGGAAATTCGCGGTAGTCCGGCGCAGAACCGATGTTGCCCTCGCCGACGAAGTGCGTGCTCATGGTGACTCCTTGGTGGTGGGTGGAACGGCCGCGGTATGTCCGTGGACACGTCGCAGGTAGGCCGCTTCGGCCTGGGCGGCCTTGCTGGCGCATTCCAGGGCTTGGCGAGCGATGCTGTGGGTCAGGCTGATCTGCATGTTCAGCACGATGCGCTGCAGTTCCATCGCGTACAGCTCGTCGATCAGCGAGGCTGGCGTCGCGGGGTTGGCAAGCAGGGCCTCCCACAACGCCACGCCCATGGAGGAACGGTCGAGGTTGCGCCAGCGCAGGAAGGTCGTCCCTGCGCCAGTGGCCTGCTGGGCCAGTTGCACGTCGAGCAGGCTGAAGGGGTAGGCGCGCGCCTGGGGCAGCACGCGCCGCTGCGCCAGGCCAATCACGTCGTCGCGCAGCGCTGCGCACCGGCTGGCCCAGGTCTCCAGACTCCCCTTACCCTTAAAAGGCTGTAAAAGGCCTTTTAGGTAGCCTGCGTGTTCCAGCCGCTGGAAGTCCGCCTGTTCCAGCGCCACGAAGCGCGTGGAGTGGCTGATGGGGATCGATGCTGTCATGCGTCGGCACCCTCATTACCCGTCGCTGGATTGGCTGCGCCATCCGTGTGAGCCGGCGCATCGGGCCCGATGGCGGGCGCAGCAGGCGGCGTGCCGGGCTTGGTCGTCCGCCGCGCGATCGGCGGCGCGAAGCGCGAACGGCGCGTGCCTTCCAGCACGTCCTGCGGCAGCTCGCCGAACTTCTCCAGCGCCGCTCGCGCCGCCGCGTTCTTCGCCGCGAAGTCGTCGCGCGTCGTGCCCGAGTAGCGGTACTGCTGGGCCAGCGAGAACAGGCTGCGCAGTGCGTGCGCGCCATCATCGAGCCAGCGCTCCAAGGTGCTGCGGTCGATCAGCGCCGTGTGGTGCGCCAGGATGAGTTTGCGCGCCAGGTCGTCGTAGTCGGCCAGCAGGTACACCGCCATGAAGCCGAGCTGTGCATTCACGAACAGCGGCAGCTTCACCGGCTGCACGTTCATGTTCTCGCCCAGCGACAGCGCCGGCGGCACGTCGGCCAGGGCCTGGTCCACCTGTTCGCGCAGGGTCTGCAGACGGGTCTTGGTGTCGGCGAGCTTGTCCTCGATCCGCAGCATCCACCAGTCCGAGTACGGATCGTCCTGCTCGGCGCCGCGCTTCATCTTGTTCATCGCACTGATGAAGCCGTTGAGTCCGATGATGCCGGCGCGCCCCTCGGTCGGCGCACGGCCGTGCCAGATGCGCGAAGCGTGGTGCGTGTGCAGCGTCAGCGACATCGCGCTGCGCAGCGACCCGAGATTCAGTTGCAGGGGTTCATTGGCCATGGGTGACGACTCGCATTAACGGAACGAGTCGCCAGCATCGGCACCGCCCGGAAGGCCGTCAGTCAACAAACCGCAATCGGCGTGCGCCCGGTTTGTCGGTGGCGGGAAGGCTGGCTGTCCCAGCTATCCCCTGGGGATAGCCTCGCGGCGGGTAGCGACGGCAAGCGCCGCCTGCTGTCCCAACTGTGCAATGAAACCTTCGAGTTGGCCGTCGGCAACATCGGCATGGCGGCCGGCGGCGATGTCGGCCCAGCCCATGCAAGCTGCTTCCTGCAGCGCCTTGAGTTTGGCTGCTTCAGGCTCCTTGGTATTCATGGTGAATCTCCAGTGAGGAAAACCTCCTTCACTCCCGTGCCGGCGGCCACTGCTGCGCGGCGTGCAACACGCGCAGGATGGACACCGCGCGGGTGTCCTCCATGTAGACCACCACGTAGTTCGCACGCACGACCATCTCCCGCGTGCCGGCCACGCGGCCAGGCCGGTAGAGCTTCGGGCGCTCCGGCAGCTTCGCGGCCTTGGCCTCGATGTCGTCCTTCAACCGCTGCGCGGCATCGGGGTTGTCGTCCGAGATGTAGTCAACAATCGCCAGCAGGTCGGCGCGGGCAGCTTCCCGCCACTCAAGTACGCGCACGCCGCTTCCTGTCGATCAGGGCCTGCGCCTCATCCATGACCTGCTGGTGCGGCACCGGCGGCCGTGTGTCGGCCAGCGCCTCCTGGACCTTCGCCCGGAACCAGGCATCGTAGGCCTCCGGGTCGGCCGTGAGGCCAGCCGGCAGTGCGCCTTCCTTGACCACACGGGTCAGCAGGATGCGCACGGCGTCCGAAACGGTGAGGCCGACCCCGGCGAGTTTCTCGGCTGCATCGGCCTTGAGCTTATCGTCCACGCGGATGTGCAGCATCGAAGTCTGTGCGGCCATCGTTGCTTCTCCTGTTATGCATTAGCCCCTATTTTGTATCTCAATTGAGACCTTGGCAAGAGTGTAGCCGGATTGACCCGCCGGAAGGCTCCCTGTCCCAGCTATCCCCAGGGGATAGCTCGGCCGGTCACGGGTCGCGCAGGGCCGCCCGCAACCGCGCCAGGTGGGCGCGCGCCACTTCGGGGGATACCGGCGGTGCCGATGGCGCCGGTGCCGGTGCGGGTGGACGGGAAGCAGGCGGCACCGTGGCGCTGTCGCCCGCCCAGGCCTTGAACTCCCCACGGATCGCCTTCTGGATGATGCCGAACAGGTAGCCAGCCGGGTTGCGCACCGAGCTGTTGCAGCAGCGCGCCTCCCATTCGTCCAGCACCGCCTGCCGCAGGGCTTCGTCCACCTGCCGCAAGGCCACCAGCGCGCCGGACTGCTGCTCGTGCTTCAAACGCTGGAAGCGGTCTGGCAGCCGCAGGTTCTGCAAGGCCCTCGCGCGCGGTACTGTACGTACTTCATTTATACGATCATTACGTACTGTACGGTCCTGCTTCGGAATCCGAACAGAGCCGTCCGGCGCGGGTTTCGGCCCTGCTTCGGATTCCGAAGACGGGCGCGCAGCATTCCGAAGAAGGGCTTCCTGGCCTTCTTCGGATTCGTGGTCCGCACCCTCCTGTGGATAACCTGGCGTCGTCCAGCCATGCCGCGCCATGCGCTGCGCCAGCACTTGCAGGCGGGTCGGCAGCGTGCGCCCGCTGAGCAGCGGGTCTTCGGCGATCTCCCGCAGCGTGTTCATGCCCACGACCTGCACCGCCTTCGCCGCGTGCGTGAGCGCCTGACTGACCAAGCCCAGGTAGTCCGGGTCGAGCTGCATCGCCTCGAAGGGCGACAGCGGTTCGTCGTGCAGCACGTAGAGGTTGCCTTGGATACGGCCGGTCCTGGGATCGCGCCGCCGCCGCACCAGGCTGAGCCAGCGTGTCAGCCGCAGCAGCGTCAAGGCGCGCGCCACGGTCTCGTGCGAGGCTTGCGACGCACAGGGCATGGACGCCAGATAGGGGCGGAGCTGGTCGTAGGTAGGAAAGGCGGTCACGCCGTCGTCGTTGAGCTGCAGGCGGAACACCTGCCAGGCATTGCGCTCCAGCGGCGTCAGGCGCCGGTCGAGGAACAGCGCGCGCGGGACGCTCTCGTGCCGGTTGCCGCTGTAGAGAAAGCAGTCCTGGCTCGGCGCCGTGCCCTGCGCCGGTTCCTTCGGCTCAAGGTGCCGCAGCGCCTCGTCGAACAACGCCGACAGCGCAACCGGGCCATCGCGCCGTGGTGCGCTGCCCGTGGTCATGGCTACACCAGCCCCTGGTCGATCCAGTTCCGTATCGCCGACCAGATCACCGACATGGGCAGGGTCATGGCCTCGGCCAGGTCCATGGTCAGCGCCAGCATCGCCATGTCGTCGCTCAGGGCGATATGGCGCTCGGTGACGCCGGCCTTCCAGCGCTCCCACAAGGCCACGTCCTGCGCCTCGTCGAGTACCGGATGCCGGCCCTTGCGCTTGGGCAGCCCGAGGATGTCGCGGCGCAGCGCCACTTCCTGATGCGTGAGGCCGTAGAACTTGCTGACCATCTCCGTGCTCGCCCCCAGGCGCAGCATGCGGTCCACCGTGGCGATCTCCCGCTCCACGTCGTGCACCTGGCTCAGCAGCCGCTTCAACACCTCCTGGTTCACCGACACCGAACACCATGACACCGTGGCATTCACCAGCATGCTCACGAGTTCAGGGTGCTTCAGCGCATCCAGCTCCTCCTCGCCGAAGCCCATGGCCTTGCAGCGGCGCAACTGGCCGTTGCGCAGGTCATGCAGGGCCTGGGCGATCACGGCCTGGTTGAGCGGGTGCGGTGCCGACATGCGAGAGCCTCCTGCGCTCAGGATTCCTGGCCCGCTTCGCCGGCTTGCAGGTCCAGCAGCCGGCGCGCCAGGCGCAGCAGACGGAACAGCTTCACCAGCGCAGCATCGCTCAGGCGTGTGGCCGAGCCGCCGTGGCCATGCAGCAGCGCCGCCAGCTCGTCGGCCAGCCGCGCGCGGTCCAAGCCGTTCGCGGCAGGCGGCGCCGCACTCAGCGCATGCAGCAGGGTGAGCACCGCCCGCGCGAACGCCGGCAGCGCTTTCGCCTGGCCCACGGCCGGCGCCACGCAGACGAAGCCGATGCCGCCGTCGATGGCCTCGATGTGGTCGGCCACCGCCGCGTCCCCGGCAATCTCGCGCGCGAACTGCGCGATGTGCACGCGCAGGCGATCCGGCGCGTCCAGCCCCGGCTCGATATACCAGACGTCCGAGATGGGATAGAGCCCGCCAGCCTGCACGGGGATCGCACGCAGCGCGTCGACCTCGAAGTCGGGCAGCTTGTCGCCGAGCTGGTCCGCGACCATCCGTTGGATGGACAGCAGGCGCTCGGTGGTCGGTGCCGGTGTCACGATGTGCCCTTGCAGACGCTCGTCGCGTTGCCCGTACTGTTCCTCCGGCGCTCCGGGCGGTGCAGGCGGTGTTGCTGCTGGCGCCGGTGGCGCGACCGGCGTGGTGTCGCGCGGCACAGACGAGGCGGATGGCTGCCGAGGCGCGGAGACCGGCGAGTGCGGTGTAGCAGGCAAGGCAGGTGCTGCCGGGGGCGTCGCCGCCGCCGGTTCGCTGGTCAGCGCACGCTGGCGGCTTTCGCTGTCGTTGATCTCCAGCGCCAGCGTGTCGTAGTCCGCCCCCAGCAGTTCGGCCATCTGGCCCACCAGCTCGTCCTGCACCCGCTGCGGCGAGAAGTCGTCCGGCTGCGCGTCGAACTGCGCCAGCACGTCCTGAAACAAGGTGGCGAAGTCCACGGCCACGGTGCGGCCCGGCGCACGCCGCTCCCAGGTGCGCTCGCACGCCTTGCGCAGCACCGCGAGCCGCTCTACCTGATGCCGGCCCAGCCCGCCGTAGAGCAGCGTCGGTATCGCCGGCAGCAGATGGCGCACTGCGTCGTTCATGCGGCTGATGTGCGACTGCGGCACCGGATAGCCGTCGGCAGTCAATCGCCGCGCGAGTTCGCTCTGCGACAGCGCCTGCCCGCTTTCCTGCTCGTAGAACTCGCTCGCCTTCTCGATGCCCAAGGCACGCTCGATGAAGGTCAGCCTGCCGCGCAGCTCGTTCTCGGCCAGGTGCCCGGTCAGCGCCACGATTTCGCCGCGCGCCGGCCACGGGCGGAACAGGCACGCGATGCGGAAGAAGCGTTCCTCCTTGGTCTCGCTCCACAACTCGCGCAGGATCGCCAGCCGCGTGTTGCCGCCGTTGCGAATGATGTAGTGCGCCTCGCCCGGCCTGCGCGTGATCGCGGGGGGCGCATCCAGCCCGCGTTCGCGGATGGACGCCTTGATCTCCGCATAGGCCGGGTTGCGGGTCACGCGCGGGTCGTGGTCGTAGGGCCGCAACTGGTCCAGGGTCACCACCATCGGCGTGTCGGCGATGGGGTCGCTCAAGGTCGCGGCCGAAGGTCCGCTGCGCTCGAAGCCGGTGGCCAGCAGCTTGGCCGCCATGTCCTGCGGCGTCAGCTCAGCCACGGCCGTTCTCCTGCGCCTGCCGGTCGGCGCGGCGAAGTTGCGCGCGGGCATTGCGGTCGGCACGGTGGTCGCTTGCAGTCGAGCTGGTGTAGATCGACGCGCAGCCTGGTTTCGTGAATCTCAGGTGCCCGCCGGACGTGCGCACCACGCGCCAACCTTCGCCCAGCGCGAACTCGATCAGCGCGCGCAGCCGTTCACGGCCGCGCGCCAGTTCATGCACGCTCGCCATGGCCGGCCCCTCCTGCATCGGCCCGGCCGGTGACTAGCGCGAGGCGCTCCCGCCACGCGGGGAACAGCTCGCCAGCCAGCGCGCGCATGGTCTCCAGCGCCGCGGGCGCCGCGCGGCCCGCCGGTTGGCGGTACTCCACCCGATGCACCGGCAATCCTAGTGTCGCAGCGCGCGGATAGGCTTCGATGGCCGGCACGTCGGTGTCCAGCACCTGCACGCCGGCCTGTTCCTGGAACACCTGTCGCAGCGCCTGCTGGACCAGCCGCGCGTTCGACGACACCGGATGCACGCGGTTGATGAGCAGGCGCAGCGGCGGTGGCTCGATGCCCAGGTGCCGATACGGCGCGATGTCCTCGATCAGTTGCAGCGTGCCGCGCCGCAGCTCGCGCGCCGCGAGGATCTCCGGCGTCACCGGCGACAGCGCCAGGTCGGACGCCAGCACAGCCATCTCCAGCAGCACGCTGCGCGCGCCCTGGGTGTCGATCAACAGCAGGTCATAGTGCGTGCGGAAGACGGGCAGCAAATGGCGCAGTCGCAGGCGCCCATCCGGAGCGTGCAGCAGCAGCGTGTTCAGTTCGCCGCGGTCGTCGTTCGAGAGCACCAGGTCCAGGCCCGCGATCGCGGTGCGCGACACCAGTTGCTCGATGCGCCGCTCGTTGAAGGCCAGCATCTCGTAGATGCCGCCGGGCGCGCGCACGTCCAGCGTGAAGTAGCTCGACAGCGTGGGCTGCACGTCCAGGTCCAGCAGCAGCACGCGCAGCCCGGCATCGGCGATGAAGCCGCCCAGGTTGGCCGCAGTCGTGGTCTTGCCCACGCCGCCCTTGGTCGAAATGATGGACACCACCTGCATGGGCTTCTCCTCGTCGAATGGCATGAACCGAGAAGAAGCGTCAGGCGCGTTCTTTGAGGCGCTCGGCGATCCACTGTTCGATCTCCACCGAGTCCCAGCCCACCGCGCGCACGCCCAGGCGCAGCGCCTTGGGGAACTTGCCTTCCTTCATCAGGCTGTAGATGTGCGCGCGCTTGAAGCCGGTCTTGGCTTCGACCTCGGCGCGGCGCAGGATGCGGTGCTCGGTCGGTGCCGCCGTGGCGGTGGTGGTCTGCGAAGACATGAGGGTCACTCCTTAACGCTCAGTGGCGCTGATTGGCGTGACTCGAATTAAGAACGCCGCGTTGAAGAAAGACACCGCAAATGCGGTTTCCGCGACCGCAGATACGGTCTGGCATCGCTCAGGAAGTTGTGCTCTGCAGATTGCGCCGAGCCAGTGCGAACTTGGCCTGCAGGGTGCGCTCGGTGATGCCCATCGCGTTGCCGTGGTGCGCCACCATCGCGCTGATGATGGCCTCCTGCGTCAGGAAGCTGGAATACGGCATGCCGCTGGGCGACTTGCCCAGCAGCAGCGTCAGTAACCCGCCAACGATGTTCAGGTAGGTCGATTCGCTGCGCGGCCCCAGCGTGTTCGCACGCTCCGTGTCGGCCGCGCAGGCGGCGTGCGTTTTCAGCAGCGCCTCATGCTCGGCGCGCAGCGTCTCGAGCACGCCCAGGTGTTCCGCCAGCCGCGCCTTGATCGCTTCCCGTTCGACCAGCAATGCGCCCACTGTGTCCAGGCTGATCGCCGGGTGAAGCGCACGCTCGATCTCATCGAACAGAAACGTCGGTTTCTCGCCTGGGTAGTAGTGCGCCATCCAGGCTTTCAGATCGACGTGCCGCACCGTCAGCGACGGGTCGTCCATTGCCAGGCCCTGCGTGTCCCGCACTAAGCCCTCCTTGCCATACGGCATCTCGCCGTGAGCCAGCGCATCGAAGATTCTTTCGGCGTTCAACCGCAGCATCGGCCAGCGCGGAAACTCCGTTGCCTCCGGCAGAGGCCGCTCTCCCAAGGCCGCCAGGATGCGCCGCTCGAAGCGCAGCAATCCGCTCCAGCGGATTGCCGCCTCGATCGGGCGGTAGTAGGTCTTGGCGCCATCGGCCAGGCTGCTCGACTTCGGCATATCGCGCGCCTCCATTCGTCATCGCACCGAGTCCAAGCACGCGCACCCGCCGTACAGGCGGCGTGCGTGGCTGTCCAGGAATCTCCGGGCGAAACGAGCAGGTGGCGAAGCGGCGAAGACCGTGGCATCGGTGATACCGCCGGTTCCGATGCGAGATGTGCGCCTTGCCGCGCAAGGCGCCATCACTCACAATTCGCAAGCCGCGAAACATGCTGTCACCAGCGTCATTCGCGGGCGCCATGCCTGACCCGGATAACCAGGCCAAAGTCTTTGCAGGGAAAAAGGCCCAGTAAAGCGCGATCAGCTCAACACGCCAGAGCCGATGCGCATACGGCAAGCACTGTTGCGCCGCGCGTCTTCGCTGTGACGCGCCACGATGGGCATGCGAGTTTCATCGCAGGATGCCAACCGCAAGCGCGAGCAACGCCTGGATGCAGCGCGCCCGTGCACAACGTCAATGGAAACCCGCTATGACAAAACAGGTCTGGCGGTTTGACCAAAATGGAATCGGTCAACCCGCCTGAGGCAGCCTCATGCGAGCCGTTGCGTATCCAACGGCATATGGCCGACACGCTGCGCACGGTCGATGAAGTGGCGCAGCGGCTCCGACATCGCGCCCTCGGGATGTAGCAGGTAGGTCGTCAGCGCTGCCGAGTCTTCATCCAGCGGCCGGACGATCACGTCCGCCTGCCGGCGTGCCGCCACGTGCGCCGCGCTGGAAAATCCCACGCCATAGCCGGCCGCCACCAGGGCCAGCATCAGCGAGTGGGTCGTCACGTACTCGGCCACGACCGGCGGTGTCTCCACCCGGCGCAGCAGGCGCTCGCATTGCCGGCTGCACTCCTCACACACCTGCGGGTGGCACAGCACCAGCGGGTAGCTCATCACCTCGTCCAGCGGCACCCGCTTGTGCGCCAGCAAGGGGTGCCGCGCGGGTATGGCCACCACCAGCGGGTCTTGCCACACCGGCTTGGCGACCATCCCGGCCGCCATCTCGCCGGCCATCGCAAAGGCCGCGTCGTACAGGTCGTTGCCCAGCCCGCCCACCACCTGCGACAGCGGCGCCTCGAACAGCCGGATGCCCACTTCCGGCGCCTCCTCCCGGCACAGCGCGAGCAGCGCCGACAGCCGGGTCCGCCCGACGCCGCCGGCCAAGGCGATGCGCAGGGTATCCCGGTGTCCCGCCGCCACCGCCCGCGCCTTGGTCTGGGCTTGCTCAAGGGTCAGCAGCACGCGCCGGGCCTCCTCCAGGAACACCTGCCCGGCCGGGGTCAGGCGCACCCCGCGCGGCGTGCGCTCCAGCAGCGTCACGCCCAAGTCCGCCTCCAGTTGGCGGATCGTTCGCGACAGGGGTGACTGCTCCACATGCAGCCTTCGCGCCGCCCGGCCGAAGTGCAACTCCTCGGCCACGGCGATGAAACAGCGAAGATGGCGTAAGTTCATGTACTTCCCCCCCAGAAAGTGGAGTCCATTCCTCTGGCCGTAGGGAACCGCATGAGTGCTTCCCGGTGGCGATGCCGGTCACAGAGGCTTTCCAGTTGCCGCCATCCGGCCTTCAGTCGCTGGCGAGGCTGCGAGTGTCCAGGCAAGGCGGGGTTATTCCATCGGTGTTGCCATATCACACAAAACCACGGACAATCAATAATATTTCTTATTAGCATCTGTGTCTGAATGGAGTGAAGCCGATCAAGCCCGACGTGGCGAACCTGTCCGTCACTACCCACGGCAGCGTGTTCTGGAACGACGAACGCATGGGCGACGAGCAGCTCGCGCAGCGGCTGCAGGCCTCCGCGCCGCGTCAACCGCAGCCCGAGGACTTCATCCGCGGCGACCGCCTGGTGGATCTACGAGCGCGTCGCCCAGGGGATGGCGGCTACGCAGAAGTCCGGGGTGTTGGAGCTGGGTTCGTGACCGACCAGGCCACGACCGGGGTGAGCCGAAAGACACCCCCATGAAACTGCATCGGCACGCCCGCCCTGACGCCGGCGTGTCGTCGTCGGCTGCACCGATCGCGAACTCCGACACGCGTGAGCGCCTGCGCGCGGTGCTCGACACACCGGCTGATTTACCAGCCTTGCGGACGCAGCATCGTCTTCGCGGCCCTGGTTCGCAGGAACGCCTGCGTCATATTGCTTGGCCGCCCGCCCTGGCATGGCAGCAGCAAACACTGGCCATCAGCATTCAGTGTCCGGCTGTGTGCGCCGGCCAGCTCCGCGCGTGTCGGCGACGGGCCTGGTCCCGACAGGCATGAGTGCTTCGACGCGATGCAATCGAAGGAGGTACTGACGGGATGCGGATGTAGATGCTGGCGCCCGAGATGCCGAACCAGAAGAAGACAAACAGGAGGTGGCCTTGGATTTCAGATTGCTGCGTTACTTCGTCGCAGTTGCGGAAGAACTGCATCTGGCCCGTGCAGCCGAGCGTCTGGGCATCGAGCAGTCGCCTGTGTCGCGTGCGATGCGCGACCTGGAAAGCCAGCTTGGCGTGCAGTTGTTCGACCGCAGCACACGCCTGACGCGGCTGACCTGGGCCGGCCAGGTGTTCCTCGGCGAATGCCGGCGCGTGATGGCCACCGTGGAGCAGGCAGTCAAGAGCGCCAAGGCGGCGGCACAGGGCTACCAGGGCCATCTGCGCATCGCCATCTGCGACAGCCTGGCGCAGCCCCGCATCGCCACCCTGCTGGCACGCAGCCGTGAGGAGGAGCCCGAGCTGGAGATTCGCGTCTTCGAGCTGCCGTTCGCGCAGCAGCTCAAGATGCTGCACGACGATCTGCTGGACATCGGCTTTGCGTTGTCAAACGCGGTGCATGATGGCCTCGTCGCCGAGCCGGTGTGGACCGACCCGCTGTCGGTGATCGTGCCCGCACGCCATCCCTTGCTGGCACACGTGCAGGTGCCGCTGCCCGAAGCCTTGAAGTTTCCGCTGGTTCTGTGCCACCCCGAGGCGGGCTCCGGTTGCCGCCACCAGATTCAGGCGGTGCTGCAGGACACGAACATGCCGCTCAAGCTGGTGGACGAAGTGACCAGCCTGGGCGTGATGCTGACCCTGGTCGGCGCCGGCTACGGCATCGGCTTCGCCATCGCCTCGCAGGTGCAGACGCTACAGCGCCCGGACATCTCCATTCGTCCCCTGGCCGGCATCCCACCGATGCTCTCCACCTACCTGCTGCGCCGCCGGGGCGAACCCTCGGAGCCCATGAGGCGATTCATCGAGCGGGTGAAAGACGGGGCCGCGCCGGTCGATGATGAGCCGGTCCTTTGAGGACGCAGCTCGCCTGTCCGTTGCGGCCTGTGGCGTTATGTGCCGGTGGACAGATAGACTTCGGAATGAAATCCGATGCTCTGGCTGTTGATAGATGTGCTTGGCTCGCTTTGGATCACCCGCAACGGCCTGCGTTGACCAGGCCGAAGACTTGAGTCCACAATCGAGTCCATTCCGTGACGCCTGGATCGGAAAAAACGTTCGTAATAAACGAGTTAGCGACCGGGTGCTGTTCCCATCACCCGCTCCAGACAGCCAAGCAAAAGCCCCGTCATCACTGACGGGGCTTTTGCTTCTCTGGTGCTTAAACGGCTTTGATCACCCCAGCTCCCTGGCCTGTAATCGCTCCACT
>Ga0079301_1000965_pt1 | contig 13717 bp, 11 predicted proteins | sample Wag4_2014_7_11_3_FD_74797 | JGI IMG/M metagenome (GOLD analysis project Ga0079301, IMG submission 74797) | Fresh water mixed with fracking chemicals microbial communities from Ohio, USA - Utica-2 Time Series FC 2014_7_11 | ecosystem: Engineered > Industrial production > Chemical products > Input...
ACTCAATATTCAGCCCTAAGCGCTCGGCATTGATGCGCATTTGCTCCGCGATTTTATTCGGTAGCTGGGTTTCCACATTCATCATCACCCCACCGCCAAAGCTGATGCGAATCACCGGATGAGACACCGACCAATCCCATTTATCGTGAATCCACAGCCCTTGAAACAAGGCTTCATTCCCTGCCCACAGTTCAGCCAAGGTATCGAGGAACAAGCTTTTACCAAAACGACGTGGACGGGACAGGAAATAATGTTTGCCCTCATTCGCTAAGCGATAAGCCATTTCACTTTTATCAATGTAGTAATAATGGTTCTGGCGAATCTCGCTGAAAGTTTGAATACCAATGGGTAGTTTTTTACGTTGCATACCTTCACCTCAAACAGCTAAGCAATCAGCAGTGGCGGCAAACCATGTATTGAGCGTGCCTTATTACAAGCAGGTTCAAATACCCCTAAATCTGTTCTAGCACCAAATTCACGACAGGGACTGGGACGTTCCCGATAGATGCCACAGGAAACCGATTCACCAATTTTGCCAACCAAGGCAATACACCGTGGGCGGGCATAGTCCGTTCCACGCATCCGGCGCGTGGAGTGGGTTTCTTCATCAGCTAAGCGATCAGGCACCATTCCCCCTTCACTTTCTAATTCCGAGACATGAAAACTGACACGAAATGCAGCGCAACAAGCACCACATTGCTGACATACATTTACTGCAGCCATTTTTGTTTCTCTTCCTCAAAACACGGCATCACCAGCGCAGGCTCTTTTAGTTGACGGATGGTTAGGCAAAATGCTTTTGCCTCTGGATTATCACGTCCCAACATCGCTAACCATTGTTTTAGACGACTCAGCGCGAAACTAGGCCCTCGATGTGCAGCGCGATGAAAAAAGTCTTCCAACAGTTGTAAAGTATGTTGCCAACCACAATCAGGAGGGGCTTCACCTCGACAATGTGCTTGAATTTCTGCTGCCAATGTTGGTCTTGCCAGTAAGCCACGACCTAACATTACACTTGCCTGACCACTTTCTTCGCGACACCGCAAATAGTCGGCAACCGACCAAATTTCTCCATTCGCCATCACCGGCACAGAGACCGATTCGGCAATTTTTGCAATCCATTGCCAATGTGCCGGTGGGCGATAACCCTCAATTTTAGTTCGCGCATGTACCACCAAAGAGGCAGCACCACCCGCGACCAGTGCTTGAGCACAATCAATTGCCAGCGTTTTATCTTCGTAGCCTAATCGCATTTTAGCTGTCACAGGGATAGTATTTGGTACAGCCGTACGCACCGCCGAGACAATTTCATATAACAAGGCCGGTTCTTGCAATAAAATGGCACCACCACGATGACGGTTTACTGTTGGGGCTGGACAACCAAAATTTAGGTCAATGACAGGCGCGCCCAACTCTGCTAGTCTTTTAGCATTTTCTGCTAGTAAATCAGGATTGGAACCCAGCAATTGGGCACGAACATGCACACCGCTAGGCGTCATCGCCCCCAATCTGAGTTCGGGAAGCATTCGGTAGAATTGTCGAGGAGGCAGAACGGTTTGCGTGATTCGAATAAATTCACTCACACACCAATCAATACCAGGGAGCCGCGTTAAAGTATCACGCATGAGGTCGTCAACGACGCCCTCCATAGGAGCAAGCGCAATCTGCACAATGTTGAAAAAGAAAGAATTTATCAAGTCGCCATTGTATGCGACTTTTGCCTCATTGAATCAATCAACCCGCTCAGTTACTTGTAAGGAAAGCCTTTCGCCATGGCCAATGCTGCCCATCAACACTATGAACCGTTACCGGCTGATCTGTTTGCGCAACATAACCTTGCTTTCACTGCGCCAGACCTGTATCGCTTAACCGATAGCGGACGACAGTTATTAAAACCTGAACGCAATGCCCCACCCATTGATACCGGCCAACCGTTATCGGGACATCCTTTTGACATCATTGAACACACCTATCGCACCTTAGCTATTTGGTTAGAAGCGGTTTCGCGAATGCCTGATTTTTATATCAAATTGCCATTTATGGCGCGGCGGATTGCCAATTTGGTAGAAGAAGAACCTGATGCCGCATTGGCAGCAACTTTATTGGTGCCGATGGTGTCGTATACCGCAGGGCATTCGGTACAAGTTGCTGTGATGTTGGCACGTTTGGCCCCTTTGCTAAATATCTCTCCGGAAGACAAACAGAGCCTGTTATGTGCGGCATTAACGATGAATATCGGAGCAGCTGCGTTACAAAATACGCTTCATGAGCAAACCGATCCCTTAACTTCGGGGCAAAGCCAACATATTCGTTTACATCCATTGTTAAGTTCGGCGTTATTGCGTGAATCGGGTATTACCGATCCGCTATGGCATCGATTGGTCTGTGAACATCACGAGATGCCAGATGGTAGCGGCTATCCGATTGGCTATCCGGCTTCTTATTTACATCCCCTATCTGCTGCGTTGCGGATTGCGGATATCTTGGGTGCGAAACTATGTGGCCGACGTTATCGTAAACGGATGTCGGCAAAGAATGCATGGTTGAGCCTATATCAACCCGGAGATACATCCAACCCTGATGCCGTTTTGGTACAACGTTTTGTTCGTAGCATTGGGTTATATCCTGCTGGTTCGTTTGTACGGTTAGAGAATAAGAAAGTGGCGCTTGTAGTGGCACAAACTCAGGATTTACGCCATCCTAAATTATTGGCTTTTGACCGTGGTGGTGGTTTTATTACCTTAGATCCACAACAAGAGGGGAATGCCATTGTGAGCCCTGCCGAATTTACGATTCCAGATAATGCCTTATTACAATTAGCGAAGGCATGGGATTAGTTGTATTTCTTTCAGCCGTCTGTCATAAAAAAGATCGTGTGTGTTATTTAACCCAATTTCAGCAAGGATACATTCAAAATGTCGGTTAATTGCGAAAGAGCCGTTTTTGCCGGTGGCTGTTTTTGGTGTACCGAAGCCGTGTTTCGTGCGGTGAAAGGGGTAAAGACAATTCAGCCAGGTTATATTGGTGGTCAATTGGACCATCCGACCTATGAAGCTATTTGCACTGGTAATACCGGCCACGCCGAAGCCATCGAATTGTGGTTTGATCCAAGCGAAGTCGAGTATTCGACACTACTCGCCATTTTCTTTGCCACCCACGACCCCTACAGCCTCAATCGGCAAGGCCATGATATCGGCACACAATATCGCTCGGCGGTTTTCTATTGCTCAGAAGAACAAAAACAACAGCTTGCCAGCGCCATCGATCATCTCAATGCACAAGGGTTAGGTACCGTGGTCACAGAACAGGTCGATGCCAGTCAACACACTTTCTGGCCAGCGGAGCGTGAACATCTCAATTACTATGCCAATCACCCATGGCAACCGTACTGCATGGCAGTGATTCGGCCTAAAGTCGAGAAATTGATGATCTCTTTTCCTGCTTATTTACAGACAATTGAGCGATGATGCCCAGCGATAATCATGATTTATTTGCACAAAGCTATCAAGATTGGCTCAACAATCCGGTGCTAGCTTTCCATTCTTGGTTAAATAGACAAGATCTCAAAAGCAATTCTGCTACCGTTTATCACGCCATGTGGCGCAAATTTATTGAATGGACGGCCAGCAAAGAGATTGCTTTTGCACAGATTGAAGCGCGGCATATTGCGTGGTTCTTAGATGAAAATGGCTTACAAAAACACCATCGTTATCGCTATATCCGACTGATTGAACGCGTGTTTGAACACTTAGCCAGTTTGCGCCCTTGGCAAGAAAACCCAGCCAGCATTGCGGCGCAACAGCGAGTTGGGTTAGGAGAAAACGACCCGACTTCGTTTCTTACCTTTGCCGAGCGCAATGCTTTAGTGGCTTTTTTACAACCCACACCGCAAGCCACCACCACCGCAGCCTATTGGAAGGCCATGCGAGACCGTGCGCTGGTTGCCGTTATGCTAGGTGGAGGGTTAAAAGTATTTGAATTGCAACAGTTAAAAACGACAGACATCGATTTGCATCAGCATACGATTCAGATTATCGACGAGACACGCCAACGCACCCGCCATCTCACACTCCTTCAATTTGCGCACCAGCCGCTGCAAGATTGGCTCACCTTACGTCACGACAGCGCCACTGCCGGTCTGTTTGTTTTTGCCTCTAATCGCAAAGGCGGCATGATGCACGCAGCGTCTTTTTTCCGTCGCACACAGGCAATACTGGAACAAATCGAATTATTTTCCCAACGCCATGAACGCGCCTCACCACAAACCCTACGCAATACCTTTGCGGCCTTACATTACGACCAAGGCGTCGATGATCGTACGGTAGCAGAGTGGCTCGGTTTGATTGAGCCAGCCTCCGCCCGCCGCTTTTACCTCGCTTATCGTGATTGGCAACAACGGCATCTTGTTGCAGAAACACAAACACCTACTCTGCCGTAGTTTGCAATAATCGAAAAAAACGTTGCTCTAATGCTGGCCACCGCTGGGCAGCTTCTTCAGCTGCATTACGCGCTTGTTGGTCTAAATAACGTTGTTCCAAAAGTGGCAACTGTAAAAATTGCCCCAGATGATGAATGTCATATCCTTCTGGGGTCAGTGATAACACCGGCTCATCCATCATTACTTTTTACTCTCGGCAGTCACCCACACTCCATCGGGTGTTCGCATGTGATAACGTTTGTCGTTTGGATCGGCCATCACGATGGTCTGTTCATTTTGAGCAACCAAAGCAGTCTGAGGCAAATCAGCCGTTAAGCTGGCATTTTGCAAACCCGTTTGTAGTGCATGGTTTTTGATGGTGTTTTCCAACAGCTTCACCAAAGCCAAATAGCTGCTAGGTTCCTTCACCAACACAGGGGCTTGTGGTTGGGTTTGTGGAAAGTTAACCAATTTCACACCAACCGGCACCCGCACAATACCGGGGGAGGGAATTTCCCGTAACCCTGCCATTTGCAACTCATCCCCTTCTACCGCTGCCCCATGCTCTGGTACGAACATCACGACAGCAGGCCGTTGGCTGGCAGCAATCAGTTGAATAAATGCTTGCACATCAGTGAGTAAAGTATTTAATCGTTGCGGATAACTTTGCAAACTACTCAAACTGCTATTTGGCAACCGATTACCATCATGTAAAGAAATGGTGTTGTAGTACAACGCCGCCGGCGGCGCCTCTTTCGTTCGCTGATTAAACCAATTAAACAATACCTGACGATCTGACAAAATCGGAGAGTCATCAAACCCTCGCATTGCCACAGCGGCCGTGGTTGGCATCACCGGTTTCAACCCTGGCACAGCCAAATTTTGACTGACTAATTCGAAGAAATTATCAAAGTGGCCATCATGGTTCATTAAGGCATAGGGTTGTAAACCCAGCTGTTGTAATTGTTGAAACAGATAGCATTGCTGCGGTGCAGCTTGATAGAGCGCAGTATGTTCTTGTTGACCACAGGCCGCACGCAATACGCGAATCGCTGCTGGGCCACTATAGCTGGCACCAGTGCTAAATTGCTCAAATACCACATCGAATTGCTGCCATAGCGGGTGTTTGTCTTGTTTTGCAAAACGCAAATCGTCCCATGCCAATGAACAAATATGCAGCAAAATCACATCAAATGCTGGCTTTTGGCCTAATTGTGTGAGATCTACCACCCGTTTAGCTTCTTGCTGCTGAAATGCAGTGAGCAGTTCTGCCGGTGATTGGGTCGGTGTTTTGATTGCGGTGGTTTGCGTGGGTGTTGCCTGAGTGGCCACCGGAAGCACAGTGGCTTTTTGCTGCCATTGCCACAATGGCGTTACCACAATCGCCACCAAAACAAAGCTGGTGATTCTTAACCAACGGTTGAGGACTAAATACAACAATAAAATGACTAAAGCAGCAACCGATACCTCCCAACTGATCACACGACCTAATAATTCCTGCACATAAATCCAACTAAAACCCTGTAGATTTTCTATTTGTGACCATGCTCTAGCCAATGGTGGTAAGGGTAATTCACTATATAACAACAAAGTCGCGGCAAGCAGCGCCAAAACAAAACGTAAGCTGCTTAAAAACCAATGGAAACTGGGCAAAATTAAAAATAAGGCTAAAAGCAAGTTCCAGCCCAGATGAAACTGTAGCGTGCCACCCAAAGCAAACAGCAATTTATAGATAAAATATAAATTCCATAAACCCATTATCACAACCTAACAAAGATTATTTTTTAAACCAAGCACTGCTGATTTCTTTAACATGACGGAACAAACGACCATAACCACGCCATCCCATTCTAAAGACTTCAAACAAAGCAGCCAGTGGTTTATCAACCGGTTGACCTTCATCCCATGCTAACCAAGCATCGGCACGACCAAATGTGCATTGCACCAAGTTTTTTTCTTGTTCTGTTGATAACCCTTCAAACCGAACCCCAATTTGCTTGCCTTTTAGCATGACAATTTCACCGGGGAAACAGAATTCCCGATCACCGCGATTTAAACCAATATGAATGCGATCTTTCATTCTCAGATAGGGCGTTTCCTCTGGCAATACCAACCCCACCCCACCGCTAGAATAGTTATCGGTATAACAGGCCATGGTATAACCTTGCGGCAGATATAGCACCGCTGGAATTCGCATCGGAACACGATGCGATAAACGAATTTGTCGTGCTTCTGTCGCCACCCCAACAGCAGCCCCCAACATAATTAAGTTAAAACCAGTCCAAACCATATTTAATAAAACAGTCGATAGTTCGTGCTGATTCCAAAACAGCAAACGACCTACACCAATCGCAAAACCAAGCAGATTCAAAAACAACAGAATCAGGTAAGGCTTAGAGATATTCCAATCAAAATAGCTCTTTTCAATCAGCCCACCTTTAGCAGTCACATTAAACTTGCCTAATTTCGGATTGATAAAGGCAATTGTAGTTGGTAATACGATATACCACGCCAAAACAGACTCATATACTTCCGCCCAAAAAGAGTGGCGGTATTTTCCTTGCATGGTTGAGTTAGCCAGATTGGCATGCATAATATGTGGCAAAACATAAGCTGCCAAACTTAAAGCCGCTGCGTTAATCACATGCAGTTCAAAATACAAGTACGAAAGCGGCATAGTGAGAAAGATTAAGCGTGGAATGCCATAGAAAAAGTGCAGCATTGCATTGCTATAACAAAGACGCTGCATGAAAGACAACCCTTTGCCAAGAAAAGGATTATCAGTTCGAAAAATTTGCGCCATACCACGCGCCCAACGGATACGTTGGCCAATATGACCGGATAAACTTTCTGTTGCCAAACCAGCGGCCTGTACTAATTTCAAATAGGCAGTGGTATACCCTCGGCGGTGCATTTTTAATGCGGTATGGGCATCTTCCGTTACTGTTTCAACCGCAATACCACCCACCTCTAATAAAGGTTTTCGTTTAATAACGGCGCATGAACCACAGAAAAAAGTCGCATTCCATAAATCATTTCCATCTTGTACCAAGCCATAAAATAAACTGCCCTCATTTGGTACTTGTCGAAATGTGCTGAAATTACGTTCAAACGGATCTGGAGAAAAGAAATGGTGCGGTGTTTGTAACATGGCACACTTCTTATCTTTTACAAACCAACCCATGGTAGTTTGTAAAAAGGAACGAGTAGGAATATGGTCACAGTCAAAAATGGTGATATATTCACCTTGTGTTTTTTTGAGTGCGTGGTTAATATTACCTGCTTTGGCATGGAAGTTATCAGGGCGGATGATATACTCCACCCCAGCCTGTTCAGCAAATAATTTAAACTCTTCACGTCTTCCATCATCTAAGATATAAATTTTTAATTTTTCGTTTGGCCAGTCAATCCCACAGGCGGCATATACCGTTGGTCGAACCACTGATAACGGTTCATTATACGTTGGGATGTAAATATCAACACTAGGCCATAAATCGGTTTCTTTGGGGAGTGGAACAGGTTTTCGATATAATGGCCAAGCTGTTTGTACAAAACCAAACAATAAAATCAACCAAGTATAACACTCTGCCGCGTATAACAATAAACCAAGAAATTTCTCAATCGGCGTTTCTAAATCTAATGTATGTGTTGTGCGCCACCAAATATAACGAGCAGCGACTAAAATAGACAAACCGATTAACACCAAAATGGGCAATCGGCCCGGAATTCGACGAATACGTAACGCAATCCACCATGTTGCAGTAAAAAATAAGGTTTGTTCAAACAAGCTGAATGGTGTTGTAACAATAAGGGGTAGAACAATCGGCAATGTCACCAAAGTTGTTAGTAAAAATACCTGTGGATAACGCTCAAAAAATTGTTCAACCGATGATAGCGAACGTCCAATTTTTTCATAATTAAATTTAGGCAGCCTTGCAATTAACCAATCATAACAGCGGCGGATGAAAATCAATGGCCACAATATTTTTTCGACAACAGCCAATAGTTCCATGTTAAGCCACCCTTTAACGAAAGCTGGAGGTTGAATATTTTGTTCTGGAGACGGAAATCGCCAAAATAAAGCTAGGAAAAACTTAGCGTCAACCCGATTTTTTTCCTCTAAACCCAGCTGAAATCGAAAGAAAAAAGGCAGGAAACACACATACAACCATAATGTGTCAGGTGCATTTTCTTTAGGTGCTCGAAAAAAAATCCGCCATATCATGACGTACCACTTCGTCTCAGATTGCATCTGGAGATGTTGTTTTATCAGACAAATAAAACGATTCATGAATCTAATTTATCTAAGGTTTGCATGATGTAGGCACTAATACCATGTAAATCATGTGAGACTTGTGAGGAAGGCGCGTGATCAATCACCAATTTATTATTTGCAAAAGCTTCTGGCACCGCTTCATCTAAGTGTAAGCGATAGGGTAATAGCAGATTTGCTAAGTGGTTCTGGCTCATTAAAACCAAATCGTTATGTAATGGCCGACGAACATCTAGTTTATTGACTAAAAACAGCGCAGGCTTTTTTATTTTTGCTAGAAAATTACTGACAGCAGACAACGTCAGATAATGCAGAGGCTCAGGATTCCACACGACTAAAATTAAATCGGCTGCTTCGCACGCTTGTTCAACATATAGCGATGGCCACGGTGGAGTATCAATTAAGAATACACTTTCTGGCGGCACCACAATATCGTGCAAGGCTATTTTTAACCATTGCGGATATTTATATAAGGCATGATCAAAAATTTGTTTGGTCATCGCATCCACTGCACCAAATGGCAAAAAAATCACTTGGTCAGCACTTTGATAAGCATGGGTGCACCACTTTTCCCGCTTGGCTAAATGTGCGGCAAACCCTTGTTCTAGTAATTCATTTAAACCAAGAAACAACCCCAAACGATTAGCGGGGTCTAGTTCAATAATGCCTGTTGTCCAATTTTGCCGTTGTAAAATAGTCGCCAGCGAGGCCGTCATGGTTGTTCGGCCTGTTCCGCCACAGGGTGAAATCACTGCAATGACTTTCATGGTGTCCCTTTCCGGTGAGATTTTTTATTTTTCTTATCAGACATCAAGTAACCCATACGGTATAAAGGAGACAGCACACGCCCATTACGTTTGCGCTGTAAACGGTATAAATGCCCTCGCAACCACGACAACTTTTTCAGTGCAAAAAAAACCATAATCAGCAAGGCTGTTAAAAAGAAGGTGGCGATTAAAGCATTAAAAAAGAGACTCTTTAACACTATTGGCCACCTTGTTCGATTTTCAAATCGGCCTGTTTTTTCCGATTTTCTGAGCGCAGAGTAAGATCAATAGGACGTGCTTTAGTCATCATTTTTGGCAGCTCTTTATTGACAGCAGAGGAAGAAGCTGGCTCAAAAATATGCTGTAACATAGCAAATTGTCGTGTTGGTGAGGTTGGCGTGGGATTTTCAGCCGGGGCCGGTGTCGTTTGATTCGCAACGGCTTTGTTCTCGCGTTGTTTTTGCAAAAGCTCAGTATAATCTACAGCAGGATCTGCTCTTAATTGTTGCTCTAGATCAGCGACCATTTCTAACATCGTCAAATCATCAATCCCTCGAATCTCACCACTAAATAGACTGTCCACTGGCTGTTTAAAAACACGGCTCAGCACACCGGCAATATCAGAGGGACGGCAGGCAAATAAGAATAAGTAAATCTGATTACGATGGGCGGTAACAATATCACCAGAACGAGAGAGTACACAGACTTGCAACGCATCTAAAATTGGAATGTGTGGCAATAAAGGCAATTGAATCAATGCCTGAGACAAACCCAGCTCTCGACTTTTTGCAATACTGACTCGCGCATGTTCAATAAACTGTGGCACAGCCACATAACCCGAAATATCACTATTCATAGCAGCGGTCAGAACGCCTTCTAAATCGGCTGGCAAACTACGCTGAAACAGTTGGCCGCGTAATGATTCAATCGCAGAAGCAAGGCGAGAGAAAGAAGGATTTTGGCTGACAACTAAATTTGCCCCTACTCGCAATAATAATAATTCATAGTGATAACGCAGAGCGTGTTTTCCTTCACGCACCAGAATTTTTAATGCTTTACCACATTGTTTACGCAGTAAATAAATGGTTTTAGCGAGTTCTTGAATCTGATCACGATTGGCATGCAAAATCACCGTGGCAGTATGCAAAGTTTGGCATTTTTCTAAAATAGCTTCATAGTTTGCAACCGTTGTCCAATGAGGTGGCAACCACGACTCATCTTGCACAGCAATTTGTGTGGCGATCACCCATTCACTATCATGGGCAACTTTTTCATTTTCTTCATACTTAAAATAAGGACGGAAAGCATCTAACGCTAAATAGCCTGATTCATTTAACAGCAGTGGGTAATCATGGCCAAGCGCGACACCGTCTTCCGTGCGCCAAAATTCAACTTTCCATAGAAATTGGCGTTGATTTTCCTCGACCAATTCGGCCATACCCGCTAACTCGCCCCGCCACGTTTCTGCTAACACCGGTAATTGTTGTGTTTCATCTGGCAACGGTTCACACAACAACACACCACAATGGCCACGTTCGCGAAACCAGCGAGATAATGTTTTTAACTGCTCACGTAACAATTCACGGTCTTGTAATTGAAATAGCTTTTCGGCCCCTTCCAGCAAACAGAGGGATTGTGGTGGTAGGTGATAGCTTTCTAATTCGTTCAAAATCGCTTTGATACCGAATTTTTTCACTAACTCAACAAAATCTGTCGGCAAAGAAAAGATATTTAAATGTTTTTGCGTGACTTCATCATCCAGCATCACATTATGTAACACCAAACTTTTTAATACCTGCTCTGGTTTAGCATCAGATATAGCAACAACTGTGCCTGTTTTTAAGTTACGTTGTATTGCTTCAAAGAAAATACTGTCGCGTGCCAGCCCTTTCATCGCAAAAACCATGTATAAGCGATGAGGCAATAGCGCATTCAAATGATTAGGCAACCCAGCGATACCAAGCTGATAGGTTTTTTTCTCTTTTTTCAACCATGATTGAATTGGCCGAACTAATTGCTGGATCATTTTATTCATAATGTGATTCACCTCATCATCAATATTGTGAATAAGGACGTGCCGAACCTAAAGTTGGATAGCTCATCTTATCTTTTTGTGGTGAGAAATGATAACGTAGATAAATACCAGCCCGATTAGGCTCATAATCTTTTGAACGATCTATTTCTGCTGTTACACCAATGGTTAAAGCCTCATTGACACGATATTCGATAGCACCGCGCACTGAATAACCAACCCCCCCGCCTTTGCCCCCACTATGGCGAGGAGGAGAAAAGTTTTCAACACTGGCACGTTGCGCGGCCAATTGTTGTAATGTGGCGTGATTTGGGAAAAAGGGCACTTCTTTTTCATTATTATTGGAATAGGAGAGACTGCCACCAATGCGATATGACCAATTATCTCCCCTCGCTTGCCATTCAACAGGCAAGGCTAAAGAAACATAGCGTTGTGGGCTGTAATACCCACCGTGGCCGAATTGATAATGACGCAAGTTTTTCTGGAATTGCCAATAGGTTAAAGTCGCGCCAGTGGATAAGGTATAAAAGGGATGGTCAATGACGTCCCAATTGATCCCAGAACGGATATTCAATTCCCGATTATCTGGGATATTTTTTCCGGTTAACTTTGCTGCTGTGACATCCGTAAATAGCCGAATATCACCACTGCGCCACCCCACCCCACCGGCCACACCCTGCCGCACCACACCGCCCCACGTTTCACCGGTAATCGGATCGGTTTTCCCCGCAAAAGATAAAACACTGCTGGTCACCGGACGGCGGAATGCTTCAGCTTGCCACGACCAAGGCCCTTGTTGATTTTGGTAACGCACCCCGCCTAACCAAGATGCCACGGGGAAATCACTCGGCAACTTGCCAATGTCCACACTCCAATGGTCGTTTTGATAGCCAAGCGCAAACACTGTCCCGCGATACACTTGGCGTAATGGACCCGCCAAACGATCGGCACCAAAAGCAGCGATGGTGGCAAAGTCGCGGGTTTTGCGATTATCAGCACGGTCTAATTGCCCCCCATCCAGCACCACCTGATCGGCATGGGCGAAAACATGGCCATCATAGCCAAGCGGGAACTGCATATAGATGGGCGTTTCTTGCAGTGAGAAATCCGAGGCCCCCGCATCACCGGCCTTACGGTTAACTTGAAACGCTGTCGCTACCAGTGGTTGGCGGCGTTTTTCTAAATCGGCAAGGGCATTTTCTGCAGCAGTCAGCCCAACTGGATTATTCACACCTTGCGCCAGCTCATACGCTCTTGCTTGTTGATAATGTGCCAGCGCGGTTTGATAAGCGCCTTGTTGCTGTTGAGCACGGCCTTGTTGAATCACCACTTCCGGTTCAGTTGGGAAAGTCTGCTGCAGTTCTTGAAGCAGCGATTCGGCCTGTTGGGTATCCGACAAGGCCAATAGGCGACGCGCAACTGACAGCCGATTTTGTAAATCGGTAGGAGAAAGTTCGGGTAACAGATTAGCCAATACCTGTTGCGCTTGTTCCGCTTTGCCGCGCTCTTGCCACAACCGCGCTTGTAATAACTGCGCATCGGTATGTTTTGGCTGTTGCTGCAACACTTGCTCAATCATTTGTTGTGCTTGCGGATAACAGCCTTCTGCCAACCACAGTTCGGCACGCGCCAGCTTTAACTCGTCTTGCGTGTCAGTTGCTAATGCAGGATCGGCTTGCACTGTGTCGAGGCTGGCATGTGCTTGGCGAAAATCCCCTTTTTCACGGGCCTGACGTGCTTCGCGTAAACTTAAATCAACCTTTAACTGTTGCAGGGTCTTTTTTTGTTCGCTGGTCAACGGCCGTTCGGCCAATTTTGCCAGCCACGGTTTGAGTTGTTGATCGCGCTCGACCTGCGCCAACAATCGCGCATAACGAATTTCTAATTCGTCACGCGCTGGACTGGCCGGTGTTTGCACAATGGTGTTAAGCAACAAGGTTAAACCCTGCTCAATCTCACCTGCCCCCACCCGACGATCAGCCAATTCAGCAAGCCAATCAGGATGATGTTGGGCCAGCGTTTCGGCCCGTTGTCGGTGTTGTTTGGCCGAGACGTCCTCACCTGCTTGCGCCAATAAATTGGCTTGCTCATGGTGATAGCGCATCTCCAATGCCTGCGCCAATTCACGCGCTGCTGCGGTTTGTTGCGCCTTTGGAAACACGGTCAATGCCGCACGCGCTTGTTCGATGTCGCCCTGACCGTTTAAGAATAAAGCTTGGGCATAGCGC
>Ga0079301_1000967_pt1 | contig 13696 bp, 7 predicted proteins | sample Wag4_2014_7_11_3_FD_74797 | JGI IMG/M metagenome (GOLD analysis project Ga0079301, IMG submission 74797) | Fresh water mixed with fracking chemicals microbial communities from Ohio, USA - Utica-2 Time Series FC 2014_7_11 | ecosystem: Engineered > Industrial production > Chemical products > Input...
GCTCAGGGGCGAGGGCGCTCAAGTCAAGCCAGACGTGGGGGGCGCCATCTTGGTGCATCTGGTGGGCGATCGCCCGGGAGACCACATCCCGCGGCGCGAGATCGGCCATCGGATGAGCGTCTGCCATGAAGGCGTGTCCACTTGCGTTGCGCAACACGGCGCCTTCACCACGGACGGCTTCGGAGATCAAAAAGGTGCTGCCGTTGCGCAAACGTAACGCCGTCGGATGAAACTGAATGAACTCCAGGTCTTCAATGACGGCACCCGCGCGGTAGGCCATGGCCACCCCGTCGCCGGTTGCAACCACCGGATTGGTGGTGTGTTGGTATATCCGTCCGAGGCCGCCTGCGCTCAGCACGACGGCGGAGGCCGCGATGGCCTGACTGTTACCTGCATGGATCAACCACGCGCCACGACAGCGTCCATCTTCGAGGATAAGGTCGGCGACGTGAGTGTGCTCGTGAACGCCAATCAAGGGATTGTCACGAACCTGTTGGATCAGCGCCCGCTCAATCTCAGCGCCCGTTGCATCCCCTCGGGCATGCACCACGCGCCGCTGTGAATGCGCCCCCTCCAAAGTCAGGGCAAATTCACCGTCTTCCTTGTCAAACCGAACCCCTTGATGCAACAAATCCGCAAATCGGGCCGGCCCTTCGGCCGTCAACAAGGCCACCGCCTCGACATTGCACAAGCCTGCGCCCGCAACCAGCGTATCTTGGGTGTGCAGCGCCGGAGAGTCATCTTCTCCCAAAGCGACTGCGATTCCGCCTTGTGCATAACTCGTGTTGCTCTCTTTGAGGGCACTTTTAGTCACGAGGGTCACCGGTTGGCCGCCTTGCGCCAGCTTGAGCGCAATGAACAGTCCGGTCAGACCGCTCCCGATGACCAGCACCCGGGCCGTTTGATCTACATTGTCCATACAGTCAAGAATACGCTTCGAGTGGTCGGCGCGTCAAAGCATCGGCCGAAAAGCCCCTCACGAGACCATCGTCGCCAGTGCGTGATATGGGGTGACAACCAACCGGGCGCATTCAAGGGGACTTGAGCTGTCTCACTTCGTTTCTGTATGGCAAACGAAAATAACCTCGCTTCACGGTTTGCCGCTAGCCATTAAAAAAACCGAAACCATTTACCAGTTCCTGCCGGACAAACGCTTGCGCCGATTCAGCAAACAGGCGGCTTCACAGCCCGGTGCGTTGGTTCAGTTTCAGGGTGTCAACAATGGCAAGAACTTCTTCCATCTGTTGCAGAATGACCCTGATGTCTTCCACAAAGGTTGCGGGTTTATCAATCGCAGTGATCTCAAAGTAATCGTGTATGGTTGGGATCATCAGCATCAGCCGGTTGTCGTAAAAACTGCAGCGCAGCGTACCGCTCTCGTACGCACTTCGCAATTCCAGCAAACGGACCATAAAGCTTGGCGTCAGCAAGTAGCGTGCCTCAACCTGGTCACTCGAGTAAACCTCGAATTCCCGCTCGAAAGTGGGATCCTCAAGCCGCACCGTTTCAAGCCGAAATGAGGCACCCAGGCGTTTCAGCGAGTTGCCGATCACGCCGTGATCCTTCACGATGATCGTGTGTCCCTCAAAGCGCTTGTGGATGTCAAGCAAGACAATCATGCCTTTGAAGACCGTGATGGTTTTGCGTTTCTTTCCTTCTTTTTTTGTTTGGGTGAGGTACGCCTCCATCAACTCGAGACCAACACCCTTGTACGTCCCTGTGATGTGATCCTCGGTGCGAGCGTTGTCATGGGCCGGAATGATGCCAGACGGCTTCAGGGAACGAATCGAGAGCGGGCTGCGCGCACTGAAGCGGAAATCGTCACCGAAAAATTTGAGCACCTCCGGCACGAGGGTGTCTTTTGCGGTGGCGCGGTAGGCGCGCACAGGACCGCTGGCCCACCAGTACATCCCCCCCACAAGGAGTACCCACAGCCCGAAGATTCCTTCGCCGCTTTCCTGTGCATTCCGGCGCCTCCGTGCTTGACGGTGATCGTTTCGCACTTCACGTGTATGGGTTTGCAGGCCGGTTTGACGGTGGGTGTTTCGACTTTCATACGAAACGGTCTGCCTGTTCGCCTGATGGTGGTTGTTCTGGCTGCATTGTCCCAGTGCCAGGCAATAGATGCTGATGCCAATCGCTGGCAAGATGAGCTGGCGGGTGCGCTTTTGCGCCTCGCGCATCGCGGCGACGCGCTTTTCTTCGAGGCGCTCCAGGTGTGGGCGAATGAACCGCCGGTAATGCGCCTTGAACGACCTTCGCGCATCGGGGGGATCCTCAAATTCGGCATCGATGTCTGATTGGACGATTTTTTTTAAGAAAAACATCAGCAAAACAACTTTCCGGGTGGCTTCACCAACGGGCGATGCTGGTTGGTTGACGTGTTACGCCGTGGATCACCGACAGGATGACCCCGAGCCGGCTGAAGGGCTTCCCGCCACTTAACCGTGATTGGCCGCGTTTGATCGCCTCGCAGGTGCGGGATGCGTTTGAAAGTGGTCTCGGACTGGCCGGTTGGCATCGCCTTCAGAGTCCTGTCTGCTCATGGAGTTTCAGGGTGTCAATGATCGCAAAAATCTCTTCCATCTGCTGCAGAATTTCCTTGCATTCGTTCACCAGGGTGGTGGGATGATAAATCGTGGCAGAAGTGGGTTCCAGGCGATCGCGGGTCGAGGGAATCATCAGCAACAAGGTGTTGTCATAAAAACTGCAACGCAAACCGGTGCCACTGAAACGCTGACCAAGTTCCAGCAACCGTTCCATAAAAGCCGGGGTCACCACGGCGCGTGCGGCCACCTGATTGGATGAATACACCTCGAATTGCCTGGCGAAAATGGGATCTTCAAGCCGCACCGGTTTTAGACGACGGAATTGGCTGAGCTGTATTCGCAACGGATCAGCGACAGCAATCGATTGGTCTGCGAACACAATGGTATTGGCTTTAAAGCGTCGCGCCAGCTCAAAGCGAAGAACAACGCCTTTAAATACGTCGCGGGTGAAGCCTTTGGTGAGCGTGGCTTCTTGAAAGTCAAAGCGGACACCTGCGTGGGTGCCTTGCACGCCATCCTCCGTTTTTTCCCTGTCATAGTCGGGAATGATCGGCGACGGGGTCAGCGAGCGGATCGTCAGGCGATCGCCCCGTGGATGATACGCGACATCATCGCCAAAAAACGCAAACACCTTTGGAAAAACGCTTTCCTTGACAGCCGATCGGTAACGCCACAAGGGCCACTGCGACCACGCATACAACGCGAACAGCACCCAAAACCACACAATGCCGGCAAGTGACCAATAAACAACGATGCCGGTGACCGGTATCATCGCGATCGCACCTTCAACCAGTCGTTTCTTTCCCAGCCGGAGCGTCGCCACCCGCTTCAGTTCCGCTTCTTGGACAAGCGGGATCACCACTTGCCGGTAATAGGGGCCAAAGGGTTTCGCAAGACCGGGTGGATCCTCAAACGCCTGACCCGTATCCAGTTGAAAGATGCGCCTGAAAGGCAAAATGAACAAACGCATGTGACCGATGCCAACCCCTAAGTGCACCAGAAGCGCGATGACGCCGACGACCTCCAGAACAAGCGTCAGCCAAGCCGCCAAATTCCCCACGGCGTTGCCCACGACGAGGGGGAAGGTAACCAGGAACACAGCGATGATAAAAATCCCGCCAAGCAATCCAACACCCGTGCCGACACTGGACATAACCAGGTTGAAGGCGGCCCCAACGGTCTTGATTGATGATTGCTCAACGGCCTGGGGGCGATGGGTGTCTAACGTGTTGCGAGCGGGGGCGGGCCAGCGCAAAAGGGTCCGCGGTCGGATCAGCGATTGGTAGGTGCCCGGAAACGTATTTTTGAGGACCGCCATCGCTCCCCCGACCACGTAAACAAAGATGACAGCAACAGCAAGATTTTTGAAAACTTCATCGTCGAACTGGCCGCGCAGTGACGAATCGGGGTACCAAATAAAAATGCAGAGGATCCCAAAGAAATAAATGGCCCAGCCGGCGCGCGTGATGCCCTTGTAGAATCTGGCGAACACCTTATCCCCTCAAGCGCAAGCGTTTGTGGCAAGCGACGCGCCGAGCACAGTGGCTCGCAGACCGCGTTGCGCACATACTCCCAAGGAGTGCTTGCTGCGTGCGCTGCGCCCTCTAATGCCGGTTCGTCGTGCCTCACGCGGGTTCATTCAGTTCCACGCCGAACGGCTGGTGCGCTTTTGGGGCGTGTTGAGCAACTGGTCGGCATCGATCGGGGCACGCACCCCTTCCTCCGCCCGGAAAAAGGGCATGGCAGCAACGCCTGCCATCGCACCGATGATGGTGCCTGGGAAAATCTCCACCGCATTGTTGAGCCGCCCCACCGCGGAATTGTAGAAACGTCGCGCTGCCGCGATGTTGGCCTCCGCTTCGCTGTAGGTTTGCATGGCCTGGATCATGACCTGATCGGACTTGAGGTCGGGATAATCCTCCACCGTGACCATCAACTGCTCCAGCTTGCCCGACAGCGCCTCCGCGGCAGCTAGATGCTCACGAACCGCTTGGGGATCCTTGCGGTTGTAGGATTGCTTGACGCTGCTGCGCAACATCGTGATGTCCTTGAGCAAGTTTTGTTCGTGGTCCATGACTTTCTTGGCCATTTTTAGCAGGTTGGGGATTAGATCGAACCGGAGGTTGAGCTGCACATCAATGCTTGAAAGCGCTTGGAGTGCCTCGTTCCGGCGCTTGATCACACTGATGTACCACAGGTACAGCCCAACCAGGATCAACCCGATGATGTACATGTTCACGTGTGGATTTCCTTCTTGATCAGTGTCAGGTGAACCACGATCACGCCTGGTTTGACCCGCCACGCCGCGCTGTCGGCAAGTTTTTGTCGGCGGGCACGGAACCAAGGATTACCCAGTGTGGCAATCAATCGTTCACGCAAGTTATATACCCCAATGGAAGCAAAACTTCGTTTGATGCGTCTCGACACGTCGTAAAATTTGAGAATGCGCAAAACGCCGCTGAGACCTTTGTTTGATTGTCATTCGATTTTGAATGGAAACGGTTCGTTTTTTGGATCGACTCGTTTTTGGTGACAAGTCGATCACTTGATTTTCAGGACTTTGTGCAGTCACCCGTCGAATGCCCCCAGGAGGAAGCCGTGGAGCGCGTTGGATGTGTTACCTGCTTGGGTTGGGGCTTGGTTTCAGGGCGTCGATGATTCGGAAAATGTCATCCATCTGTTGCAGTATTTCCCGCGTTTCCGGGACGAAGTCGATGGGTCGCTTGATTGAGGTCAGTTCAAAACGGTTGCGCGTTGAAGGAAGTAACAGTAACACCGTGTTGCCAAAGAAGGAACACTGCACGCGCGAGTCGTTGAACGTGTGTTTCACCTTGAGCAGCCTGTCCATCATCGTGGGTGGCAGGACGCTGCGCGCAAACACCTGGTTGCTGGCATAAACCTCAAAATTCTCTTCAAAATCGGCGCTCTCCAGTCTGACGGGTGTCATGCTGGAAAACTGGTCGCGGCGTTCCAAGGCATTGCCGATGATCCCTTTATCAGCCGCCACGACCGTCGTTCCCGTGAAGTGCCGTTCCGTTCGGAGCACAATGAACAGGCCATGGAATACGCGCATGTCATGGTTGTCGTGTTTTTTCGATAGCGTCACTTCCACTATTTCAAGGGCCGTGCCAGCGTAGGTGCCCGCGATACAGTCCTGCTCCGCCACCGCCTCGAACTCCGGGATGATTCCCGATGCGTCGAGGGTACGGACCCCGAAGGAACTGAACTGCCGGAAGCTGAAGTCCTCACCGAAAAATCTGCAAATCTTCGGATACATGCGGGATTTGACGTTGTTCTGGAAAGCCCTTTCGTGTGCCCGCCGTGTCAGCCACATTTCAAGGAGGACCACCGCGAGCACGAACCAGGTGAAAGCAAAGCCGATCGCCAGCAAGCCTGATCGACTCGCCACACCGGCAACGAATCCTCCGCAACAGATAGCAGAGCTGGTCACACCATAGATGATGCAGTTGAGGGTCTTGGTTTGTGTGGCCGTCACGGCTTCCTGGCGTTGCATTTCGAGTTCCTGGATGTGTGGATGGATATGTTGTTGATAATGCGCGGCAAAGGGATTGTTGCCATCACGTGGGTCCTGACGGACCTGTGTGGGTCTGTTGTTAACTGATTGGGTTTCGGGTGCCATCGGCGGTGTGTCCGTGACGATGAATTGCCCAAGCAGGATGAGCACGGCTATGGCAGGGGTTGACAGCAAGGACAAAGGCAGATGCGTGAAGAACCATGGAGCGAACGAAAAAAATTTCCACAGGAGCACGAGAAGCACGAGGCCAGCGAAGGGAACGCCCAGCATCAAGTCATTGATCACGTGCGGGATTTTTTTGGTCCAGCCTTTTTTAAAATTGATACCTGAAGCCCAGGCCAACAAGATACCGATCACGCCCCAAAACAGGCCGAATAACAATAAGTTTCGGGGTCGATAATGGGCCATGTCCAAAATCCAAATCAAGACTGGCTCCACAATCCAGAGTCCCAACAACCCCAGGGCGGCAATACCCACCCAGGTTCTTGTGACCTGCCGGGTAAACCGTCTTAAACGCTGCTGCAACGAGGGGGCCATCCGTCACGCTCCTTGGTGTTTTAATGACGCGATGCAAGGCTCCCGATCTGTCGACAGGTTGGCGGGGATGTGAAAATCCACCCGGATCGAAGCAAGCCTGGTTGTTCTGGGGACCGCAGGTTTTTTATTCCCCGGTGTCGCGGGTGTTAACGACAGGTGGCTACCCTGAAGCGGTTCGTCAACGACACGGCACGACGTATTCGCTGATGGCTCGTTAAACCCTTTTTGTGACGCGCCCTCAGCCGTAACCCAACCTGTCCGCGGTTGTGCCGATGTCCTCCGGCTGCGGTCTTAAGGCCGTCTGAACGGTGAAACGGGGGGCGGTCTGTTTGCATCGTTGAATACCGGAGAATAACAGGACTACGCAGTGTCTACTTTGGCGGGTTCTGCCACGTGGGGGTACAAGGATGGCCTGGGCGCAGCTGCCCGATTTGACGATCCTTGTGGAATGACGATCGTCGCGATGGCAACCTTGATGTGGCAGACAGCACCAATCATTGCATTCGCATGCTTCAGTGACATATTTTCTGAGAGACCGGGTGTTGAAATTTCCCGTTTGCGTTTTCAGGCTTCAGCCGTTTGAGGCGATTCCTCCCCTGCTCAGGATGTTTCACCCCGGATCGTCCGGTCCCTTGAAACAGGCGAGCGATCCTGAGCCGCCAACCAGAATGGCTGACCGAACCCGAAGGGTTTCTTTATTTTCCACCGATGGTTGGGCATAATGGGCGCATCCTCCCGCGAAAGGCGTTGTCATGGCTCACGATATGTCCACACTCCCGCAACTGCATCTCATCGACCACCCCTTGGCGCGCCATGCCCTGACGGGTCTGCGCCGTAGCGACACCACCAGTGCAGTCTTTCGCACGCGCTTGCGCGAACTCGCCCGCTTTGTGGCGATCGCCGCCACCAGCGATCTCGCACTCACCCCCACCCGCATCACCACGCCGGTCACGACCATCGACACCGGCGAAACACTGGCTCATTCACTCATTATCGCCCCCGTGCTTCGCGCCGGCCTCGCCATGGCCGATGGGGTGCTGGATGTCTGCCCGGACGCGGAAGTCAGACATATTGGCCTGCACAGGGATGAAAAGACCCTGCTGCCAGCCACTTACTACACTAACTTGCCAGAAGTCATCAATCCCACTGCCACCGTGCTCATCGTTGACCCGATGCTCGCAACCGGCGGTTCGGCCTGCGCAGCCGTGGCCTGTTTCAAACAACGCGGGGCGAAACATATTCGCTTCCTGAGCGTCATCTCAGCCCCTGAAGGTGTGTCAACACTGTCCCAGGCGCACCCGGATGTGCCCATTTACACCATCAACGTTGACCAGTGTCTGAACGAACACGGCTTCATCGTGCCCGGACTTGGTGACGCGGGCGATCGCGCCTTCGGAACCCTCTAATGACCCAACCCCTGCGTGTTGAAATCCTCTGTATCGGCTCTGAACTGCTCAAGGGCCGCATCACCAACACCAACGCCACCACCCTCGCGCAAGCCCTCCTGCGTTCAGGCGCCGACCTGCAATGGGTCACGACCGTGGGCGATGACCTTGACTTGATGGTTTTAGCCATCACCCACGCCCTCACCCGCGTGGACTTACTTATCCTCACAGGCGGCCTCGGCCCCACTCCGGATGACTTGACCGTCGAAGCGCTGGCACGTGTCTGGGGAGAACCCCTCATTGAGTACCCCGAAGCCCTTGCCCATTTGCAGCTCTGGTTCGCTTCCCGCAACCGCGCCATGTCCCCCTCCAACCTCAAACAAACCCTGTTCCCCGCCTCCGCCACCTTGATTCCCAACCCCTCTGGCACCGCCTGCGGTGTGGCCTTGGAACGTGACGGCAAGCAAGTCTGGGCTTTCCCGGGCGTCCCTTCCGAACTGCGCCTCATGTGGGACACCTGGGCCCTGGCGCAAATGCGAAGCCTCACAGACACCATCATCCAATCCGTGCTTTTGCGCTACGCGGGCATCGGGGAGTCGGTGCTCGCTGAGCGCTTCGCTGAATTTCTCAGAGGCGAGAATCCCACCGTGGCCCCTTATGCCGGCAATGGCGAGGTGAGCTTGCTCGTCACCGCCCAGGGTCAGGACGCGCAGGTGGTGGATGCTTTGCTCGCCGATGCGATCGCCCCCCTCACAGCCATTCCTGAATTCTTTGGCCGAGACGAACAAACCCTACCCGCAATTGTCGCGCAGGGCTTGCGTTCTCGCTCCCTGACTCTGGCCGTCGCGGAATCGTGTACCGGTGGCCTACTCGCGAGCCGCCTCACCGACGTTCCAGGCGCCAGCCAGTGGCTGATGGGCGGCATCGTCGCCTATACCGAGGGGCAAAAAAGACAGTTACTGGGTGTTGACGATGTGGCACTCGCTGAGGGTGTGGTTAGCGAGGCGGTCGCTTGCGCCATGGCCCGCGGTGTCAGGACCCTGATGGGCACCACCTATGGCATCGGGATCACCGGTTATGCGTCCGCTGGGTCAGGCGTCCCCTCTGACGATGTGGGGCTCGTCTGGATGGCCATCGATGGCCCGGCAGGCCCTGTGACCTTTTCGTCGCGCTTCGGATCTGGCGTGCAGCGAGAAGTCCTCAAGTATCGCGCCACCCAGGTCGTACTGGATCGCTTGCGGCACTTGCTAACCCGCTAGCGGTCACCGGCGTTGGACCCCCATTCTGCGCCCTCCGGACTGTTGAGTTGGCCTGTGTTCATGGTAAATTTCATGGTGAATGAACGGTGAGACAGCGGGCCGCAGGCGGTGAGACATGGGACGCTGCGCCACCTGAAAAGGGCAAGGTAGCGTGCAAGGGCTGGCTTTCTGCGACTGGGTCGTTGTCAGGAAGCGTGTGCCGGTATCGTGTTGAAAGGGAAGTGACGTGTCTGTGGGAACTTTTGCACTCGTCTTGCACTCGCATTTGCCGTATTACCGCAAGGCGGGGATGTGGCCGTTTGGTGAGGAGAATCTCTACGAGGCGATCGCAGAGACTTACCTGCCGTTACTCAATGCGATTGACGAACTGCGCGAGGAAGGCATCGCGGCCAAGTTGACCGTCGGCATCACGCCGGTGCTGGCTGAGCAGTTGGCTGATGAGCATTTGAAGCAGGGCTATGAGGCGTATGTTGAGGCCATTTTGGCGCGTGTGGATGCGGATCGGCATCGCTACAGCGAGGCGGGTGAGCGCGAGCGCTGGCAGTGGGAGGCCGCTGAGCGTCGCACGCAGCGCCTGAAGGAACTCGAAGCCGCGTATGACGCGCTTCAAGCCGCTGCCGCGGAGGCTGTCGATGCGGAAGCTGCCTCTGATGAAGCGGTAACTGATGGGGCGGAAGCGATTCTTGGCGAGGACGCCGTGCTGGAAGCGGCGCAAACATCGACCCAGGTGGTTGCTGCGTCGCTTGGGGCGACCGGGGCCATCGCAGCCCAGGACGTGACGGATGTCGAGGCGCTGGCAGGAGCGACGGATGCGGATGCGCTCGGGTCTGAGGCGCCTGTGTCACAGCGACCGACGCTTGCGGATGTGCCGGAAGAGGAGCAGCCCAGTGAGTGGCCGCATGACCCCCGGCGTGAGCTGTCGCAGTTTTATTATGATTGGTATGCGGCGCGTTTGGCGGATTTTCGGGTGCGTTACGGGCGGGATATTTTGGGTGCGTTTCGGCGGTTGCAAGATGCCGGTTGTCTTGAGATCATCACCTGTGCGGCCACGCACGGGTTCTCGCCGTTGTTGTCGCGCGATTCGTCGCTGAATGCGCAGTTCAAAGTGGGCGCGGATACGTATGAGCGGCATTTTGGTCGCCGGGCACGTGGGGTGTGGTTGCCTGAGTGCGCCTACCGTCCGGGGGTCAATCAGGACACCTTGGAGGGTTACATTGCCCGGCCGGCGGTTGATCAGTTTCTTTATGAGAACCAGTTGCAGTATTTCTTCACGGACGCCCATGCGGTCGTGGGGGGCAAGACCTCCGGTATGCGGCGTCACATTGGCGTGTATGGCAAGATCGAGTACATCCCGATGCCCGAGAAACCGTTGTCGGGTCTGAATACCTATCACGGGTACTGGTTGCCGGAGAATCCGGTGGCTGTGTATGCGCGCAACGAGCGTGCCGGGTATCAGGTGTGGTCGGCGGATCAAGGGTACCCCGGTGATTTCTGGTATCGCGAGTTTCACAAAAAAGACGGCAACAGCGGCATGCCCTATTGGCGCATCACAGGCGATCGCTGCGACTTGGTCGACAAGGACTTTTATAACCCGGCGATGGCTGCGCAGCGGGTGGAAGAAAACAGTGACCACTACGTGCGCCTGATTGCGGAGCTTTTGAGCGAGTATGAAAAGGCACAGGGTGAGCCCGGTTTGGTGGTGGTGCCGTTTGATACCGAGTTGTTCGGGCATTGGTGGTTCGAAGGGGTGAGTTGGATCAAGCAGGTGATCAAGAAGATGGCCCAACAAGGACTGGTGGACCGTTTGACCGTTGGTGAAATCCACGAGCAAATGCCACCTGCGCACGCGTATGCGCTGCCTGAGAGCACCTGGGGCGCTGGCGGACATTACCACGTGTGGCTCAATCCGGACGTGGAGTTTATGTGGCCGATCATCCACCGGTGTGAAGCCCGGATGGAAGCCTTGGTTGAGCATCGGCCGACCCCAGCTTCCCCACTTGAACGGCGGGCCTTGCAACAGGCCGCGCGGGAGTTGCTGTTGCTTGAGGGCAGCGATTGGCCATTTTTGGTGACGACCGGCCAGGCGAAGGTGTATGCGATCGACCGCTTCAACGAACACGTCGCACGCTTTGATGAATTGGCGGACGCCATCTTGTCTGACAGCGTGAGCGAGGAATTGGTGGCAGGCATCGAGGCGATCGACAACCTGTTCCCGGATATCGATCCTTATGTCTTCAAAGCCCGCCAAGGACGCTTCATTGCAAGCACCCACCCAGCCGAAAGCACCAACCCTGCCTGACACCTTGCTGTTTGTCGCTGAAACGCCTTCACGCAGCGTGTCGGTGCTTAAATGAATGAATCCGTTGTGAGCCTTGCCACTCGGCAGCGGTTAGGTTGTTCAGTGACGCATCGGCTGTTGTTCAAGCCTTGTGTAGCAAACTCAAAACATCAGGCACTGACTCGCTATTTTTGAACAGCAGCCAAAATTTAATCACCAGTCAACGCGTTTCTCGATCGCCTTGCGTCTCGGTCCGGTACTTGTTGTCTGAGCAGTGAACGTGATGCTCACTTTTGCGACTGCCTGGGTGGGTGCCCCGGCTTGATGGGGGATGCGCTCAATTGGTATAGTGTGGGCGTCTTTGACCTCGCACCGAGGTGGAATTATTAAATGCTTCTGGCTGACCACGATCGCATACAACTGGCACTGGGTTTTCATCATCACCAGCCCATCGGTAATTGGGACTGGGTGATTGAAGATGGCTACCAACACACGTGCCTGCCGTTTTTGGATGTTCTGGAGCGTCATCCGACGGTGCGGATCACCATGCACTTCGACGGGCACCTGCTCGAATGGTTGCAGCGCTGTCACCCGGAGTTTATTGAGCGCCTGCGACACCTGGTGCTGCGGCAGCAAGTGGAACTGCTCGGCGGCGGTTTTTATGAACCGATTTTATCAATCATTCCGGATGGCGATAAGGTCGGCCAGATCCAACGCCTCTCCGATGCGATCGCACACCATTTTGGTGAGCGCCCGACGGGCATGTGGCTGCCCGGGCGCGTGTGGGAACCGCATTTGCCCCGCCCCATCGCACAGGCCGGCTTGCGCTACACGGTGTTGGATGATGTGCACTTTGCGGCGGTCGGATTGAGTCAGGGCGATCGCTTTGGCTACTTCCAAACCGAAGAACAGGGTTATGCGTTGAGCGTGTTCCCCATTTCATCCGAATTGCGGGCTCAGATGCCCTTTGGCAGCCCGGAACGCGTCATTGAGATTTTGCGTTCCCATGCCACGCCCGATGGCAGCCGGTTGATTGTCGCGTTTGATGACGGCGAGAAGTTCGGCGGTTGGCCTGACACGTATCAGACGGTGTATGTCGATGGTTGGCTGGAGCGTTTTTTCAGCCTGCTTGAGCAAAACCAGGATTGGATTGTGACAACCACACCCGCACGCTATCAAGCGGCGCACAAGCCTTGGGGGCGGGTCTACCTGCCTTCTGGCGCTTGCCAGGAGATTCAGGAATGGGCGCTACCCGGGGACTTGACGCAAGTGTTTCAGGGGGCCTTGGCCGAGCTGCCCCAGCCACTGCGGGAGCTGATGCGTGGTGGTGATTGGCGGCATTTTTTGGTGAAGTACCCCGAGGCCAATCATCTGCATAAAAAAATGTTGCGGGTTTCGCGACAACTGGAAGACCTCAGGCCGGACACGGTACCGCCGGGTGCCGAGTGGTTGGCTGCGCAAGATGCGCTTTGGCGCGGACAAAGCAATGATCCCTACTGGCACGGGGTGTTTGGGGGAATTTACCTCAATCATTTACGCAGTGCGAATTATCAGGCGTTGTTGCAGGCCGAGGCGATCGCTGACGGATTGCGCCACGGCGATACCCCTTTTTGTGAGCTTGAGCAGGTTGATTTTGACCAGGATGGCGCCACAGAGGCCCTGGTTTCCACGCGTGCGCAAAACGTGTATGTCAAAGCGACTTGTGGCGGTGCCATTTTGGAGCAGGACCTCAAGGCGGTGGGCGTCAATTTGCTTGATACGCTCGCGCGCCGACCGGAACCTTATCACCAGCAGATTGCAACGGCGACACCAATCCGTGCTGCTCAACCCACGGCGCTGGGCGCGCGGCCTGTCGTGAAAGAAACCGGACTTGAGCGCTTCTTGAACTATGATTGGTATCGGCGCCTGTCCTTGATTGACCATTTCTTTCATCCCGATACGCGTTTGGAAACCCTACAGAACATGACCTATGGCGAACAAGGCGACTTTGTTAACCAGTCTTACAGTGTCGAACACGAGGCCCTGGCGGATGGTGTCGTTCTGAATTTGACGCGGGATGGGCATGTGTGGGTGGGGTCGGATTTCTGGCCGATTCGCATTGCGAAACGCCTGTTTGTGCCGCGTGACGGCGCTGGCTATACGGTTGACTATAC
>Ga0079301_1000970_pt1 | contig 13682 bp, 12 predicted proteins | sample Wag4_2014_7_11_3_FD_74797 | JGI IMG/M metagenome (GOLD analysis project Ga0079301, IMG submission 74797) | Fresh water mixed with fracking chemicals microbial communities from Ohio, USA - Utica-2 Time Series FC 2014_7_11 | ecosystem: Engineered > Industrial production > Chemical products > Input...
GTCACCAGTCCGCCCGCGACCGCGCGCGGCGGGCCGAGGCGCGCGCCGGTGTCGGTGCCGCGCAGCCCGTCGTAGAGGTCGTTCGCGAAGTTGCTCGCGATCTGCAGGAGGCACGCGCCCGCGAGCGCCGCCGCGACGGGCATCCACGCGAACACGCCGTCGTTCCAGGCGAGCGCCGCGCCCATGAGCACCGGGCAGAGCGACGCGCCCAGCGTCTTCGGGCGCATCGCGGCGATCCAGGTGCCGGGCGCCGCGGCGCTCACGGCGCGAACTTCCGGAAGTCGGCCTTCCGCTTCTCGAGCTGGGCGTTCTTGCCTTCCTTCGCCTCGTCGGTCATGTAGTAGAGCATCGTGGCGATGCCCGAGAGCTCCTGCAGGCCGGCCTGTCCGTCGCAGTCGGCGTTGAGCGCGGCCTTGAGCGCACGCAGCGCGGTCGGCGAGTTGGCGAGCATCTCGCGGCACCACTGCACGGTGACCTCCTCGAGTTCGGTCACGCTCACGACGACGTTGACGAGGCCCATGTCGAGCGCCTCCTGCGCCGAGTAGCTGCGGCAGAGGAACCACATCTCCCGCGCGCGCTTCTGGCCGATGATGCGCGCCATGTAGCTGGCGCCGTAGCCGCCGTCGAAGCTGCCCATGCGCGGTCCGACCTGGCCGAAACGCGCGTTCTCCGCGGCGATCGTGAGGTCGCACATCATGTGCAGCACGTGGCCGCCGCCGATCGACCAGCCTGCGACCATCGCCACGACCGGCTTCGGGCAGGTGCGGATCTCGCGCTGGAACTCGAGCACGTTGAGCATCTCGCTGCCGGCCTCGGAGCGGTATCCCGCGTGTCCGCGCACGCGCTGGTCGCCGCCGGCGCAGAAGGCGCGCTCGCCCTCGCCGCAGAGGATGACCACGCCGATCTCCGGGTCGTTCTTCGCATCGAGCAGCGCGGCGCGCATCTCCTCGACGGTGCGCGGCGTGAACGAATTGCGCACCTCGGGACGGTTGATCGTGATCTTGGCGATCCGCTCGGCCTTGGCGTACTTCACCTCGGCGAACGGCGCGCCGCCGAGATGCATCGCGACCTCCTTCCAGGCGAGCGCAGGGCGGATCTTCTCGGTCGTCTCGGTGGTCGGCTTCGCGGCGGGATAGGCGGTGGTCATGGGTGGATCGCAGATGGAGGCGCGGGATGAGGCGCGGCGTGCCTTACGGAGTTCCGCGCAGGCATTCTTCGATGATTCGGGCACAGTCGCCGGGCGCCTCGAGCGGCAGGACGTGGCCCGCGCCGGCGACGATCTCGACGCGCAGCGCGGGCGCGCCGGCCGGACACATGCCCCGGGCGCGCGCGGCGTACGCAGCATATCGCTCGTCGAGCGCGCCCGCGACGAACACGGTCCGCGACGCGAGCGCGGGAATCGCGCTCCAGCGCGGCGTTCCACGCGCGGGCGAGCAGCCCGCGACGCAGCGCGCCCAGAACGCGGCCTCGCCCTGCGCGCGTCGCAACCGCGCCGCCGAGAACGACGGATGCGCGGTGAACGGCGCGAAGATCGGCAGCCGGTACCAGCGCTCCACGAAGGCGTCGAGTCCGTCGCGCAGGATCTCGGCGGCGCGCGCGTCGTCCTCGGCGGCGCGGCGCGCGCGTTCGTCGGGATCGTCGAGCCCGGGGCTCGCGCCAAGCAGCACCAGGCGCGGCGCGAGCTCGGGCCGCGTCGCCGCCAGCTCGAGCGCGATGCGGCCGCCCATCGAGTAGCCGACCAGCACGTCGCACGGCGTGCGCGCGAGACGGACCGCGAGGTGTTCCGCCGCGTCGGCGACCGAGCCGCATCCGAGTTCGGCGAGCGGCACGCAGTCGCAGTCGATACCCGGGGCGAGCCGCGCGAGGACCTCCGCCCAGTCGGCGGGCGATCCGAGGAACCCGTGCACCAGTGCCGCGCGCGGCATCAGCGGAAATCCCGCGCGAGCGCCGCGGTCGCGGCCTTCGCCACGCGCGCGCGGCACTCCTCGCTCGACTCGCGCGTGCACGCGATCTCGATGACGGTGGTTCCGCCGCGGCGCAGTGCGCGCGACATCGCCTTCGCGAGCGCGGCGCGCGTGCGCGGCGACTCGGTGGCGAGGCCGAACGACTTCGCGATCGGCGCGAACGACAGGCCGTGCGGCGTGGTGAAGCACGCCTCGAAGACATCCTCGTGCCGCGCGATCGGCAGGTAGCGGAAGATGCCGCCGCCGTCGTTGTTGAGCACCACGAGGACGAGCGGCGTCTCGACCTGCGCCGCGAGCTGCAGGCTGTTCAGGTCGTGCAGCGTGCTCACGTCGCCGAGGATCGCGACCACCGGCTCGGCGCTCGCGACCGCGTGTCCAGTGGCGCTCGCGATGAGCCCGTCGATGCCGCTGGCGCCGCGGTTCGACGCGGTCTCCCAGCCGGCGGGCGGCGCGATGGCGAGGAAGTCCGCGTCGCGGATCGGCATCGACGAGCCGTGGAAGAGCGTGCCGTGCGGCTCGGCGGCGCAGGCGGCGGTGGCGGTGGCGATCGCGGTCGGCTCGCAGAGCGAGCGCTCCGCCGCGAGCGCCTTGCCGGCCGCGCGCACGGCGCAGGCGATCGCGGCGCTCCATCCCGCGTGCGGCTTGAGCGACTTCGCGGATTCGAACACGACGGGACCGGCGTACACCGCGTTGGCGCGGTGCGCCGCATCGACGCGCGGATCGCCCGCGCCGAACACCGAGATGTCGCAGGACTGCGCCGCAATCCACGCGTTGAGCCGCTTCGACACCAGCGCGTCGCCGACCACCGCGATCGACGGCGTCCGGAGCGCCTCGCGCAACGCGGCGTTGCCGCCGCCGGACGCGCCCCCGCCCGATCCGCCCTCGAGTGCCGCGCGCAGCACGAGGTCCGCGCCCGCGGTTCCGGCGCGCGCGAGCCCGCTCGTGATGTCGGCGAGCAGCGTGCCCTTCCAGTGCGCGAGCGAGTGCTCGGTCACGGGGTTGCTGCGGCCCGCGATCACGAGCGACGCGTCGACGGCGGCCGTGCTCGCGAGCGGCGGAAGGGTCGTGCGCCACGGCGCGACGTCGCGCGTCCAGCGCGCGATCGACCAGAGCCACGCGATGTCCCACGGGCGCGCATCGGGCGCCAGCGGCTCGCGGAACTGCCAGTTCACATGCACCGCGCCGCCCTGCGCGCCCGCCCCGCCGCAGGCGCGCGCGAACGCCTCGTCGACGGTGGAGAGCACGAATTCCGCGGGAATCTCGGTGGTCGGGCAGGGAAGATCCACGGTCCAGCGCGCGGCTCCCGCGAGGAGCTGCGCCTGGGGGATCGCCTGGTTGGCGCCGCAGTCGCGGAGCTCGGGCGGCCGGTCGGCCGCGAACACGAGCATGGGCGTGCGCGTCATCCGCGCCTCCACCATGGCAGGCAGCGCGTTGGCCACCGCGGTGCCGCTCGTCATCACCAGCACCGCGGGCGTGCCCGTCGACTTCGCGATGCCGAGCGCCATGAACGCCGCGCCGCGCTCGTCGTGCGCGACATGCACGCGCAGCTGCGGGTGGCGCGCGAACGCCACCGTGAGCGGGGCGCTGCGCGAGCCGGGTGAGATCACCGCGTGCCGCACGCCGAGGCGGTGGCACTCCTCCGCGGCGAGCATCGTCCAGGCGAGATTGATGTTCGGCGCGTCGCGCATCGGAGCCAAAGTAGCAGGTCGCCTCAGGTCGCGAGCCGCTCGAAGGCGAGCAGCTTGTGGCCGGTCTCGCGCCATTCCTCGGCGGGATCCGAGCCTTCGACGATGCCGGCGCCGGCGAAGGCCGTCAGCTGGTCGCCGTCGATGCGCGCCGAGCGGATCGCCACCGCGATCTCGGCCCCGTCACGGGAGACCACGCCGACCGGGCCCGCGTAGAGACCGCGGTCGAAGGGCTCGAAGTCGCGCAGCGCCTCGATCGCCTCGGCGACCGGCGCACCCGCCACCGCCGGCGTCGGATGCAGCGCGCGCACCAGCTCGCGGTCGCCGATGCCCGCGCGGAGTTCGGCCTGCACGCGCGTCGCGAGGTGCTGCACATAGGCGAGGCGAAGCAGGCGCGGCTCGGCGTCGACGCGCAGGCTCGTCGCGCAGGCCGACAGCGCCTCGCGCACACGCTCGACGACGAGCTCCTGCTCGCGGCGATCCTTCGCGCTCGCGAGCAGAGACTCGCCGAGCAGCCGGTCGGCCACGCCGTCGACGCCGCGCGGGCGGGTGCCCGCGACCGCCTCGCTGCGGGCGACACGCCCGGTGCGCGAGAAGAGGCGCTCCGGCGTCACCCCGAGGAACGCGTGGCCCGGGCCGGCCTCGATCAGGAAGCGGAAGCCGCGCGCCTCGCGCGCCGAGAGCCGCGAGAGCACGGCGACCGGATCGAGCGCGCCGCTCGCGGAGTACCGCCGGGTTCGCGCGAGCACGATCTTCCGCATGGCGCCCGAACGGATGCGCTCGAGTCCCGCGCGCACCGCGCGCGTCCAGTCGGCCTCGCCGCTCCCGTCGGGCTGGCGCACAAGCGCAGGCTCGACCACGCACGACACCGCGACCGCCGACACCCGCCGGAGCATCGCCGCAAGCGCCGCGCGGTCGGTTGCGGCCGTGAGGTGCGCGGACAGCACGTGCTGCGCGCCGTCGCGGCGGAGTTCGATCTCGGGCAGCAGGCACGAATGCTGTGTGAAGCGAGCCCATGCCGCGTCGCGCGCACGCGCCCCGTCGAAGGGCAGCGACACGAACCACGCGCTGGCGCGGCCGATGGAGTTCGCACCCCCGGCGGCCTGCGTCCATGCGTCGTGCTCGCCGAAGGCACACGCCGCGGCGGTGCCGATCGACGCGATCTCGAGCTTGGTGCTGCGGTCGCGGAAGTAGCGCCGCGACCCCGCGGGCGCGCCGCGCAGCCACTGCAGCAGCCCGCCCGGTTCGATCGCCGGCTCCGGGGGCACGTCGACGGGCGCCTCAAATCGCACGAACCGATGCGCGCCTGGCAGCGCGGCCGACTCAACGCGCGCGGCCAGTTCGAGCGCCGCCCGCTCGACCACGCGGGGCGCGTCGTCGGCGGGTGCATGGCGATGGAACGAACCGGTCGGCATGGCGGGGCGGAGAGCGTAAACGCTCCGCCGCCGCTTCGCGCGCCTCGGATGGCGGATTCAGCGCGCGGATGCAGTCCATGGCCCCCGCGCGCGGGTTCAGCGCGCGACCGGCGCCGCCGCGTCCGCGAACGGCGCGCGCGTCGCCCCGCGCGGCCAGGCGGCGGCCGGAAGCTTCGCCACCAACTGCGCGATCGCCTGCCCGACCGCGCCCGACATCCCCTCCGACACCCCCCTCGGCGTCCCGTCGGGCAGCGGCACGCGCGCCTCGACGACGAGCGTCTGCAGCACGCCGGCGCCCCCGCCGCTCCGGTCGGTGATGTAGGTGCGCAGCTGCACCACCGCCATCGGCCGGGCGGGGTCGCTGAAGTCGGCGTAGAACGCCTCCATCACCGTCTCGGCCGCGTAGTCGGTCGCCGAGGTGAAGCCCGGCCCGGTCACGAGCGCGAACCGGCCGCACTGCTCGAACCCGCGCATCATCGCGTCGGAGACCATGTCGGTCGGCTCGGTCAGGAACCCGTTGTAGGTGTCGACGCGCCATTCGCCGTTCGCGAGGCGATAGACGAATCCACGCGAGTCGTACGGCGAGATCGCGGTCGCGCGCCGCACGACGAGCGAGCCGAGCGCCGCGCCCTCCGCCCGCGGTTGCGCGGGCACGTCGAGCAGGAAGTGCGATGCCGTCGGCGCCGGGCGGTCGAAGATCGAGCACCCGCCGAGCAGCGCCGCAGAGACCGCGAGCAACGCGGGCGCGGCCGCACCGATGCGCCCGCGAACCGTCGCGCGGAGTCGCGGCCCTCGGGACCGCGGTGAACCGGCGTGCGGAACGAGCGTGAGCGGGATGGCGTCGGACTTCATGGCGTGGAACTTCATGGCTTCGGGCTTCATCGCGTCTGGCTTCATGGCGTGGGTTTCCCTGCGTGTGTGCGTTGCATTCCCTGCCTGCCTGCATGCAAGCGTGCCTGCGTGCGCGCGCGTGCCTGCCGCGCCGTCAGCGCTCGATCTCGCCCGGCGCCAGCTTGCGCGGCGGGCTGGAGAAGAAGAGATGCGGCGGATCCTGCCGCGCGCGATCGGTGAGGCTGTCGAGGTTCTCCGCCGTCTCGCGCAGCGCGGTGAGCAACCGGCGCAGCTCGTACTCCTCGCCCGAGACGATCGCATTGAGCTCGGCGCCGAACTCGCCGTACTGGCGCACCGCCGCCGGAAGCGTGGCGCGCAGATCGGCCGCCAGCGCCGACGTGTGGTCGAGCGTCGCCGCGAGGTTCGGGTTCGACAGCACGTTCTGCAGCATCTGGTTCGACTTGCCGAGCTCGGCGATGAACGCATCGGCGTTCGCCAGCATCCGGTCGACGCGTCCGTTGAGCAGGCGATCGACGCTCGCGAGCGCATCCTTCATGTCGGCGCCCATGCCCTCGAAATCCACGCGCGAGAGGCTGTTCGAGATGCGCTCGATGGTGGCGATCACCTGGTCGAGCCGGCTGGGGGCGCTGGGCACGAACGGGTACTCCGGCATGTAGCCGAGCACCGGCGGCGGGAACTCGCGCGGATCGGCCATGTCGAGCTCGACGAAGATGCCGCCCGTCAGCCCGGCGCTGCGCATGCGCGCGCGCAGCCCCTTCTCCACGCCGCGCTCGATGTCCTTGGTGAAGAGATCCGAATGCGTCGGCCCGAACACGTCGAGCCGCACCTTCATGCGGATCACCACCGGGCTCCCGTAGTCGAACGCGGGATCGTCGCCGTCGTCGGGCTCGGGGTAGAGCCGGTCGGCGAACGAGATCGCCGACACCTCGCCGATCGGCACGCCGCGGTACTTCACGGGACTGCCGAGCTGGAGACCGTCGACCGACTCGCGCGTCGACGTCTCGAGCACCTGCGTCTCCTGGAAGAAGCGCCCGGATCCGAGCGCGATCACGCCTCCGAAGAGGAGCGAGAACGAGGCGATCACGAAGGCGCCGACCTTGAGTTCGGTGGAGGGAGTCATGCGGGGAATCCTGTGCGGTGCGTGGTGGCGGCGCGTGTCATCCGTGGTCCCCGCTCGCGGTGCGGGTGAGGAACCGCCGCACCCACGGGTCGTCGGAGCGGTCGCGCAGCTCCGCCGGCGGGCCGAGCGCGACCATGCGCCGGCGCGCGCCGTCGAGCATCGCGAAGCGGTGGCCGATGGCGAAGATGCTGGCGAGCTCGTGCGAGATCACCACGAAGGTCGTGCCGAGCATGCGGTTGAGCGCGACGATCAGCGCGTCGAGGTCCGCGCTCGTGACCGGATCGAGGCCCGCGCTCGGCTCGTCGAGGAAGATGATCGGCGGATCGAGCGCCAGCGCCCGCGCGATCGCCGCGCGCTTCTGCATGCCGCCGGAGATCTCGGCCGGCTTCTTGTCGGCGTGCGCCGCGAGGCCGACGAGCCCGAGCTTGGCGCGCGCGAGGTCCTCCATCGCGTCTCGGGGCAGCGCGGTGAACTCCTCGAGCGGCAGCCGCACGTTCTCGAGCAGCGTCATTCCGCCGAACAGCGCGCCGAGCTGGTACATCATGCCGAAGCGGCGGCGCACCTGCTGGAGCGTGTCCTCGTCGGCGCCCGCGATCTCGATCCCGTCGATCACGATGCTGCCCGACAGCGGCGGCCGCAGCGTGTTCAGCGACGAGAGCAGCGTCGTCTTGCCGCAGCCCGATCCGCCGCCGATGAACAGGATCTCGCCCGCGAGGATGTCGAGGTCGATCCCCTCGACGATCGCGCGCTCGCCGTATCCGATCGACACGCCACGCAGCGCGATCGCGACCTTGCGCGGCTCGGTCGCGCGGGCGGGTTCGGGTGCGGAGGGCGGCGTTGCGGCGGCGTGCATGGCGTTCGATTCGGGCGCGTTCGTGCGTGGAGGATGGCGGACGACTCAGATGCCGAGCGTGTAGAAGAACGCGCCGAGCACGCTGTCGGCGAGGATGATGGCGACGATGCCCGCGACCACCGCGCGCGTCGTGCTGAGGCCGACCGCGCCCGGCCCCTGCCCGGTGCGCATGCCCGCGAGGCAGCCGATGCCCGCGACCAGCACCGCGAACACCGCGGCCTTCGCGAGCCCCTGCAGGAATCCGCCGATCGTGAGCACGTTGCGCACCTCGATCGCGTACTGCATGAAGCCGATGCCCTTGGGCGCGAGCACGACGAAGCCGCCGAGCACGCCGAGGATCGACGCGTACACCGACAGCAGCGGCGTCACCACCACCGTCGCGAGCATGCGCGGAATGACGAGGAACCGCACCGGATCGATGCCGAAGGTGCGCAGCGCGTCGAGCTCCTGCGTGACCTTCATCGTGCCGATCTCGGCGGCGAAGGCGCTTCCCGAGCGGCCCGCGAGCACGATCGCGGTGATCAGCGGGCCGAGCTCGCGCACGACCGACACGCCGACCACGTCCGCGACCTGCAGCTTCGCGCCGTACTTCGCCATCGGGTCGTAGGTCTGGAACGCGATGATCGATCCGATCAGGAATCCGAGCAGACCGACCACCGGCACCGCGTCGGTCCCGTGCCGCGCCATGGCGACCAGCGTGTCGTGCCAGCGCAGCAGCATCGGCCGGCGCACGATCCGCAGCGCGATCACCGAGACCTCACCGCAGAAGCGGATCAGGTCGGCCACCGTCGTCCCGATGTCGCCCGCATACACGCCGACCTGCCGCACGAATCCCACCGGGGGCTGCGCCGGCAGCGGATCCTGCCCGCGCAGCGCGAGCTCGACCAGCAGCCTGCGGTCGCCGTCGATGCCGTCGATCTCGAAGGGAATCCCCGCCGACTTCGCGAAGCGGTGGAGCCCCACGGCCACCGCGACGCCCGACGCGTCGATCCTCCGCACCCCGGCGAGCCCGAGTGCGACGCCGCGCGGCCCGCGCGCCAGCGGAGCGCGCAGCGCCGCATGCACGTCGCCGACCGTGTCGAGCACGAGATCGCCCTCGATCGCGATCGCGAGCCGGTCGCCGCTCACCGCGGTGCGCACGGAGGCCCGCGCGTCGGTCATGGACCCCGGCCCTTCGCCGCCTCGTAGATGCGCACGGCGTCGGGCATCAGCTTCTCGAGGCGCGACGCGCGCGTCTCGTCGCTCGGGTGGGTCGACAGCAGCTCAGGCGGCTTGCTCCCGCCGAGCGACGCCATCTTGCGCCAGAAGCCGGTCGCCGCGCGCGGGTCGTACCCCGCGTCGGCCGCGATCAGCAGCCCGATGTGGTCGGCCTCGCCCTCCTCGCGGCGGCTGAAGGCCGTCTCGCCGAGCGCGCCGTACGCCGCGGCGGTCGCGCCGACCAGCCGCGGATCGACCTCGCCCGAGGCAAGCACCGCCCCCACCACCACCTGCGCCGCCATGCCCCGCGAGATCCGCTCCGCGCCGTGGCGCGCGATCGCGTGGGCCGCCTCGTGGCCCATCACGACCGCCAGCTCGTCGTCGCTGGTCGCGACCTTCAGCAGGCCGGTGTTCACCGCGCTCTTCCCGCCGGGGAGCATCCAGGCGTTGACTTCCGGGGTGTCGATGACCGCGAACTCCCACTGGAACTGCGACACCGCCGCGCCGTAGCGCCGCGCGCTCGCGGCGGCGATCCGCTGGCCGACCCGCTGGACGCGGTCGTACTCGGGACCCGATTTCAGGGTGTTCGCCTGACCCAGCTGCTCGGTGTAGGCCGCCGCGCCCAGCGCGCGCTCGTCGTTCGCCGAGAGCACGACGAACTGAGACCGCCCCGTCTCGGGCACGGTGCCGCAGGCGGTGGCCAGGCCGGCGAGGCCGCACGCCAGCAGCGTCCAGGCAGCCAGACGCCACGACGCGTCGCCGAGCGCGCGGGTGGTCCGGAGATCGATGGTTCGAACGGTGCCGGCGCGTCGGCCGGCGTCTTGGGCATGCGCCACGGGTGGATCCTCCACGAGAACTTGCCGCTCCGCGGCGGCACCTCTATCGGCTCGCGCATCCTTGAATCTTCACGGGCACCAAGGAGCAGGTACGCTGCCCCCATGCGACCGAACGCCCACCTCCGCCGCGGAACCTGCCTCTTCCAGCTCCTCCTTGGCTTCGCCGTCCTGGGGCTCCTGCTCCTGATCATCGGCATCGTCAGCATGGTCACCTCGAAGGCCGGCGACGCGGTGAGCACGCTGCAGACGCAGATCCAGTCGTTCGTCGACCGCGCGACCATCTTCGAGGCCCCCGCGTCCATCGAGGTCGAGCTCGAGCAGGGAGGCGGCATGGTCGCCCTCTCGCCGGACGGCATGGTCGGCGAGAAGCGCATCGGACCACCGCCGACGAATGTCAACTTCGTCGTGACGATCACCGACAGCGCGGGCAAGCCCGTCAAGTTCGAGGCGAACAAGGCCCCGCGCAACCCCGGGGCGCCCTTCGAGATGCTGGGCGTCTTCGAGACTCCGGCCAAGGGCCGCTACACCATCGACGTGCAGACGTCGGATGGCTCGGCGACGCCCGCCGCGGTGATGATCGCCGCCGGCTCGCAGGAGGAGGCCGAGGCCCTCGCCAGTTCGGGCGTCGCCATCCTGCAGGGCATCGGCGGCGGCTGCGTCACCATCTGCGGCGTGCTGATGCTGCTCGCGTTCGGCATCCCGGCGCTCATCATGCGCGTGCGCTCCAGGCGGGGCCCGAAGTCCGACCCGCTCGAGCACGTGTGACGCGGCGGTCGCCGTGATCAGTAGCCCGGCTCGTACACCTGCGCGCGGATCCACGTGTGGATGTCGCGCGGACGCTCCACCCGCGCGAGCCCGCGGTCGAAGATGAGCGTCGCCACGTCGATCGCCACCTCGACCGCCGACTGGTGGATGCGGTCGATCGGCGGGTAGATCAGCCCCACCGAGAGCTCCGCGTCGCTGGTGCGCGCCGCGAGCGATTCCGCGGCCTTCAGGAACATCTCGTCGGTCACGCGCGAGGCCTCGGTCGCGAGGACCGCGAGCCCCACCGCCGGATAGATGTAGACGTTGTTGCCCTGGCCCGGGATGAGCACCCGACCGTTGAGCGTGACCGGCGCGAACGGCGAGCCCGCGGCGAAGATGGCGTCGCCGTCGGTCCAGGTCCACGCCTGCTCGGCGGTGCACTCCGCCTTCGAGGTCGGGTTCGAGTACGGGAAGATCACCGGCCGGCGGCAGTAGGAGCGCATCTCCTCGATCACCTCGCGGGTGAAGGTGCCGGGCTGCGTGCTCGTGCCGATGAGCACGGTCGGCTTCACCGCGCGCACCGCGTCGAGCAGCGTCGGCTCGAGCCGGCCCTCGCGCACGAACTGCACCTGGTGCGGCTGGATGCCCGGGTTGTCCCGGACGACGAGCCCCTTCGAGTTCATCAGCCAGATCCGCGCATGCGCCTCGGCGTCGCCGACGCCGCGCGCCTTCATCGCCTGCACCACGAGGTCGGCGATGCCGGTCGCCGCGCTGCCCGCGCCGAAGAACAGGTAGCGGTGCTCCTCGAGCGTGGTGCCGAGCGCGCGGCAGGCCGCGAACAGCCCCGCCACCGCGATCGACGCCGTGCCCTGGATGTCGTCATTGAAGCAGCACACGCGGTCGCGGTAGCGCGCCAGCAGCGGGATCGCGGTCGTGTTGTGGAAGTCCTCGAACTGGATGCAGCACTTCGGGTAGACCTCCTGCACCGCCTGCACGAACTCCTCGACCAGCGCGTCGAACTCGGCGCCGCGCGCGCGCGGCTGGCGCAGCCCCGGGTAGAGCGGGTCCTTCAGGAACGCCTCGTTGTTGGTGCCCACGTCGAGCACGACCGGCATGCAGCGCCCGGGATGCACGCCGCCCACCGCGGTGTAGAGCGCGAGCTTGCCGACGGGAATGCCCATGCCGCAGATGCCGAGGTCGCCGAGGCCGAGGATGCGCTCGCCGTCGGTCACGCAGATGATCCGCACGTCGGCCTCGGGCCAGTTGCGCAGGATGTCTGCGACGCGCCCGCGGTGGCGCAGCGACACGTAGAGCCCCTTCGGCCGCCGCATGATGTGGCCGAACTTCTGGCACGCCTCGCCCACCGTCGGCGTGTACACGATCGGCATGTGCCGCGCGGGATCGGCGCGCAGCAGCTGGTAGAAGAGCCGCTCGTTCCGGTCCTGCAGCTCCGACAGGAAGATGTACCGCTCGAGGTCGTTCGCCCGCATCGAGAGCTGCACGAGCGCGCGCTGCTGCTGGAGCGCGGCGTCCTCCACCGCGTCGGGGAAGAGCCCGGTCAGCCCGAGCAGCTCGCGCTCGGCCTCGCTGAAGGCGGTGCCCTTGTTGAGGCGCGGGTTGTAGAGGATCTCGTGCGCTTCCTGCCTCATGCGTGCTCCTTCCAGCCGCCGCAGCGCGACGGATCGGCGGGGTCCAGCCGGACGGTGCCCTCGGCGACGATGAACGCGCGGCCGGCGATGGTCGGCGTCACGCGCTCCGCGTCGACGCGGGCGTAGCTGGCCTCGAAGATGCTTCCGATCGCGGATTCCTGGCGCCAGACCGCACCCTCCGCGAGTTCGCCGCGCGCCGCGAGCGACGCCAGCAGCGCGCTGCTGCCCGTGCCGCACGGCGAGCGGTCGTAGGTGCCGTTCGGGCACAGGACGAAGTTCCGCGCGCTCGCGTCGGGCCGCGTGGGCGTGAACACGAGCTCGACGTGGTCGATCAGGCCGCCGTTCTCGTCGCCGCCGCGCAGCCCCGCGCGCGCGATGCTGCGCATGATCGCGCCGGAGTAGGCGAGTTCGTCGGCGACGGCGCGCATCGGCCGCGCCCTCGCGCCGTCGTGGCGCACGATGAAGAACCAGTTGCCGCCCCACGCGATGTCGCCGCGCGCGCTCCCGCCCTGCTCGAGCACGACCTCGACGTCGCACGCGTGCACGCGCGACGGCACGTTGGCGAAGGCGACGCGCCCGTCGGCGCGCAGCGTGGCGGTCACCTCGCCCACGCGGGTCTCGATCACGACCGGCGCGCCCACCACCGGTCCCGCGCCACCGATGCGGGCGTGCGCGAGCGTGCGCACCAGCCCGACCGTCGCGTGGCCGCACATGCCGAGCGGCGCGCTCGCGTTCCAGAAGAGGACGCCGCAGTGCGCGCCCGCGCGCGACGGGCGGCAGAGGAGCGCGCACACGGTCGCGTCGGCCGCGCGCGGATTCGCGCACAGCGCGAGGTACTCGTCGGGGATCTCGAGCCGGCCGCCGCGCGTCCAGCGCGCCAGCAGCTCGGGCAGCGTGCAGTCGAACGGCCCGCCGTCGGGCGCGAGCAGCACCCGCGTCGGCTCGCCTTCGGTGTGGCTGTCGATGAAGCGGCCGATGGGCAGGGATGGATCCACCCGCGCAGCATACTGCGGTCCCCTGCTACCTTGCCTCGATGACCGCTTCCGACCATGTTGGCGCGCCCTTCCGCGGCGTGATCCCCGCGCTCGTCACCCCGTTCCGCGACGACGGCTCGATCTGCACGACGCGGCTCGCGGACCTCACGCACCGCATGCTCGGCGCGGGCTGCACCGGCACCGTGTGGCCGGGCTCGCTCGGCGAGGGGCAGACGCTCTCCTTCGACGAGCGCGTCGAGGGCTGGCGCACCATCGCGGCCGCCAGCGCCGGTGCCCGCGGCAACGCCTTCGCGACCATCTCCGCCGCCTCCACGCGCGAGGCGGTCGCGCAGGTCGAGGCCGCTGCGAGGATCGGCATGCAGGGCTGCATGA
>Ga0079301_1000971_pt1 | contig 13677 bp, 15 predicted proteins | sample Wag4_2014_7_11_3_FD_74797 | JGI IMG/M metagenome (GOLD analysis project Ga0079301, IMG submission 74797) | Fresh water mixed with fracking chemicals microbial communities from Ohio, USA - Utica-2 Time Series FC 2014_7_11 | ecosystem: Engineered > Industrial production > Chemical products > Input...
CAATTGCAGACCGCATCAGCTAGTAGCAAAGATTAACCACTAGGCTAAGAAAGCCCCCTAAATCAATTGATTTAGGGGGCTTTCGGCCTTTAGGGGCAAAACGTAAGGCATTTTCTGACCAAATATGTTCATCCGTTATTAACTTTAGTCCGCCTAAAGTGTTAACAGAGCGCTGTTAATCTCAGTCGAACTACCGGGAAAATTATCAGAAAGCGGTCTAGTCAAAGTGGAAACATCAGTAGATACAACAACAGCAACAAACTCACAGTTGCTTAGCGGCGACGTTCACCTTGAGGCCCGCAACATCAATGTCTGGTTCAGTGGAAAGCACGTGCTGGCTGATGTAAATCTACAATTCCCAAAAAACTCAGTTACTGCTTTGATCGGTCCCAGTGGCTGTGGCAAGTCAACATTCATCCGCACTCTTGATCGAATGCACGAACTGATTCCTGGCGCACAATTATTCGGCGAAGTTTTGTTTAACGGAAAAGATATTTACGGTCCGGCAGTAGATCCTATCTCGGTTCGTTTAGGCATTGGAATGGTTTTCCAGAAACCAAATCCATTCCCAACTATGACAATTCGCGAAAATGTTTTGTCGGGTCTAAAGCTTTCCGGACGAAAAGTTCGTAATGAAGATTCACTTGTTGAAAGCTGCATCACTCGTGCGAGCCTTTGGCCAGAAGTTAAGGACCGCTTAAACTCCAGCGCTGGATCACTTTCAGGCGGACAGCAACAGAGACTTTGTATTGCACGTTCGCTAGCTCTTGATCCAGAGATTCTGCTGATGGATGAGCCATGTTCTGCGCTTGATCCAGGTTCCACTCGCCGCATTGAAGCGACAATTCGTGAGCTTTCCGAGACAATGACAGTAGTTATTGTGACTCACAACATGCAGCAGGCCCAACGCGTTTCAGATCAAACCGCATTCTTCTTAGCTGAAGAAGGCGAACCTGGATACGTTGTTGAATTCGGTTCAACAGATAGATTGTTCAGCGCACCTAACGATCCACGCACTGAAGATTACGTAAACGGCCGTTTCGGGTAACCATTAGTCATCAATTAGGTGACGAAATGATTCCAGGTTCGCAAGATCCATACCTTTGCTGGTTCGCCAGGCCCATTCTCGTTCGATGGCGGACTTGAAACCTAGCTCAAGCAATATGTTGAACGAGTTGTCGCTCGTTTGCAGCATGACACCCAGCAGTTGATCTATTTGGTCAAGATCTACTGTGGGAATTGGCAAAGTTCCAGATAGATAAATGTCGCCTAAGTGATCCACACAATAGTTGATCACTAGCAGTTTGCGATTCTGTTCAAGTATCCAGCGATAAACCGCTTCGTGATTTTCATCCGGGTTTCGGGCTACAAAGCTTTCAATCTTAAAGATGGTGTCACCAATAGTCATAGCCACATTTACGAACTGCTTGTTCGTTCCTGGCAACGAAACCACCACAGTTCTTTCACCAGCTAATTCGAACTGCAATTCTTGCGAGGCAAGGAATTCCTTAACTTCCGAGATAGAAAGTTTCATAAATCTGCCCTAGCTGCTGAAGACTTGATCGCCTCTTGGTAAACCGAAATTAACTTGTCTGTTGTGTCTTCCCAGCCAAAATGAGCGGCATGAGAAATTGCACCAGCGGAAAGCCGAGATCTCAACTCATCATTGGTTACCACGTTGATAATGTGATTGGCCCAAGTTGCAGGATCATGCCCATCTACGAGGACGCCACTGATTCCATCTCGAACTGCAGTGGGTAATCCACCAACTCGCGCTGCGATGACGGGAGTGCCGCAGGCCTGGGCTTCAATAGCAACCAGGCCGAAGGATTCGCTATGCGATGGCACCACGCAAACTGAAGCGGCTTGGAACCACTTAACTAATTCGGCACGACTCGTTGGGGGCACGAATTTAACTACATCAGAAACCCCAAGTTGTTCGGCAAGAGTAACTAACGCGTCAGGTCGCTCTAACCCGCTGCCTGAGGGTCCACCGCAAATTGCGACCACTAATCGGCTGCGCAAATCAGGACTTCGCTTCAGTATCTCGGCTGCTGCCTCGATTAAAACGTCGGGTGCCTTCAATGGCTGAATCCGGCCGACAAACAACAAAACAATGGCATCATTAGCTACTCCAAGATCTTGTCGGGCCGCCTTCTGATTACCTGGCACAAAAACATCCAGATCAACACCGGGATGAACGACTCGGACCCGATTGGGGTCTGCGTGATAGAGCTCAATTAACTCTTTAGCCTCAGCATGTGTGTTTGCAACCAGGCGATCTGCAGCGGTAACTACTTGCTCTTCACCGATCTCCCGAATGGCCGGTTCCGGAGCATCACCCTGCGCCAAAGTTAAGTTCTTGACGCGAGCCATAGTGTGCATGGTGTGCACTAACGGAACGCCCCAGCGTTCCTGTGCGATCCATCCGACCTGGCCCGATAGCCAGTAGTGGCTGTGCACAAGGTCATAGAAACCTTCGTTCTTTGCTGCTTCAGCTCGCAGCACACCTGCCGTTACTGCGCAAAGTTGTGCCGGTAGATCTTCTTTTCGTAATCCTTCAAATGGTCCAGCTGGGACGTGCCTAACCACAACACCGGGCGCAAGTTCGGAAACTTCAGGTTCAGCCAATGAAGTAGCGCGGGTGAAGATCTCAACTTCAATGCCACGAGCAGCAATTCTTTTTGCAGTTTCGGATATGTACACATTCATGCCACCAGAGTCGCCAGTTCCAGGTTGATGCAGTGGAGAGGTGTGAACCGAAAGAATCGCAATTCGATTCAGAGCAGGCAGAGTGTTTTTCATAATTTACCAAATCCAACTTAGCGAAAGAGCGGGGCTATCGTCACTTTTTACAAAGCCCTTTAGTTGCTGGCGTAGGGCTGGCCGGTAACTATATAGATAACCCGTCTCGCAAGTGACACTGCGTGGTCACCAAATCGTTCGTAGAAGCGACTCAGTAAGGTCACATCGATCGCAGATTCAACACCGTGATTCCAGGTATCGGCAAGAACAACATTAAACAGTTCCCGATGCAATCGATCTAGTGCATCATCGTACTGTTTCATTTTGTCGGCAAGGCTAGCGTCGTGCGATTCAATTACCTGAACAGCTTCATCAACAATCTTGCTGGCAGCTGTTCCCATTTCAGAAAACGTTGCCTGTAGCTCAGCTGGAATTGATGGGCTTGGGTAACGCAACCGTACTTGTTTAGCAATGTGAACGGCGAGATCACCCATACGTTCTAATGAAGTTGCCATTCGAATCCCGCCCATAACCATGCGCAGATCTGTGGCCATAGGTGCATCTAGCGCAGTGATACGAAAACACAACACTTCAACGTCAGAGTTAAGTTCATCAATTTGATCGTCGCACGAGATCACTTGTTCGGCTAAAGATAAGTCATCGTTTAGTAATGCTCGGGTTGCAATATCAATCGCAACACCCACCAGTGCGGCCATTTCAACTAACTTGGCATTAACCAGTTTGAGTTGATCTGAAGTATCAGGGCGCATGCCTAAGTGTAATCCCCAGCCCTCGAGCCCTGCAGAATGAAATTGCAGAGAGGTTTCCTCGAGTTATTCAAAACACAGGGCAACTAGCCGACAAATTTTTAACCGAGATTGAATGAACTCTGGGTAAATTGGGGCTGGACGCAGGGTAACCGGTGCGTCGGCAAACTATCCTTGGAACGTGAGCTCAAAGGTCGCGTTACCCCAGATGATAAAAGGACTTTTGGCATGTTGAAGCGTCGATCTGGGGACATCATTGATCTCGAGGCCCAATCTAAACAAAGTCAAGCTGATCGGGTAGCCGCTCTGAGCCAGATCCTGGATGTACTTCCAGACGCTGCGGCTATTATTGACCCCTCGGACAACGTCATCGAATCCAGCGCCAACTGCGTGGCGATGGGATTAGTTTCCAATGATCGAATCGCACCTGTTGAGATTCGCGCAATGAATCGGGAAGTTCAGCGACTTCAAAAAACTCAGAGCCGGGACTTTACAATCAAGCGAACCGGCTCAAAGTTGGCCGATTGGGAAGCGCGGATTCAGATCTCTCCAATCGATGGCGAGCTCAGACTATTGATCGCGCAAGACTTAAGTGAAGAGCGACGATTAAACGATGTGCGTCGAGACTTTGTGGCTAACGTTTCGCACGAGCTTAAGACACCAGTTGGGGCGCTATCACTTTTGGCGGAAGCAGTCCAAGCCGCTGATACTGACATCGAACAAGTTCGGCACTTCACGAGTCGAATGCAAATTGAAGTTCAGCGCCTGACAGCGATGATTGCTGACCTGGTATCCCTGTCTCAAGTACAAGGGGACGCGCCACTTCGCAATTCAGTACCTGTTGATGTTCATAGCATCATTGCGGAATCGGTTGATTCAACAAAGATTGCGGCCGAACAAAAACACATCACTGTGACGATCGGCGAAGCTACTGAGCCGGCACAAATTTTTGGTGATGAACCACAATTAGTTACCGCACTTAGCAACCTGATTTCAAATGCAATTAGGTATTCGCCAAACAACACCCGCGTTGGCGTTGGCACACGTCTAGTAAATGACATGATCGAAATTTCTGTTACTGACCAAGGACCAGGAATCCCTAGCTCGGACTTGGAGCGCATCTTTGAACGGTTCTATCGAATTGATCCAGCTCGGTCACGAGACACCGGAGGCACCGGTCTTGGGCTCGCAATTGTTAAGCACGTTTGTGCCAACCACGGTGGCGAGTGCTTGGTTTGGTCCGAACTAGGTCAAGGTTCAACATTCACATTACGATTCCCTGCCTACCTAAACGGGTCGGCAAACTTAACGGAGGTTACAGCTAAATGACACGCGTTCTTGTTATCGAAGATGAAGAGTCATTCCGCGACGCACTGCAGTTCATGCTGGCCCGCGAAGGTTTCGACGTAGTCCTTGCCCCAGATGGCGCTGAAGGTATCAAGCAGTTTGATGCCAAAAATCCTGACCTAGTACTGCTGGACTTAATGCTTCCGGAAGTTTCTGGCACCGAAGTTTGTAAGTACATCCGCGCTAAATCAAACACGCCAGTGATTATGTTGACAGCCAAAGATACCGAGATCGACAAAGTAGTTGGCCTGGAGCTTGGCGCTGACGATTATGTAACCAAGCCGTTTTCTACTCGCGAACTACTTGCCCGCATTAAAGCGGTCTTGCGGCGTGGTGGCGATTTCGAATTTGACGCAGTTGGCGCTGTTGAAGGTGGACCAATTCGCATGGACGTAGAGCGACATGCGTTGTCAATCAATGGCAGTCCAGTTGCAATGCCACTTAAAGAATTTGAACTACTTGAGTTCTTGATGCGTAACTCCGGTCGAGTTTTAACCAGAGGACAGCTGATGGATCGCGTGTGGGGATCGAATTATGTTGGTGACGGCAAAACTTTAGACGTTCACATCAAGCGAATTCGGTCAAAGATCGAACCTGACCCGGCAAACCCGGTTTACTTAACAACGATCCGTGGTTTGGGCTATCGCTTCGAAGCTTAGGAAGCGCTCGGCGCTGGCTCTGGTGTAACTGGAGTCTGCCCGCCAGCTGGGATTTCGATATCTTCGTAGAAGCCTGACTTTTCATTGATCAAAAGTGACATAGGTGCGGATTGGCCACTGGCAAACAGGAATGAAAGATTCACGTAGGTGCCAGGCTCAAGTTCGCCAGTAACGCTGGTTAACACAATTCGGTAATCCGATTCGAAACCAACATTTACAACTTCTTTTGATGGAAGTGGAATGTTAACTTCGCCATCTACTCCAACTGACTTAGCGGCAGCTACGCCATTTAGTACGTCATCAACTGCATCGTCAGTGTTTATTACAGTCATTAGAACAGTTGCGCGGGAAGTATCGGCAGGATCCACTACAACGGTAGCGTTGCGAATCTGGAGCGCCCCAACATCCATGCTCCGACCATTTCCGGAGTCACCTTGGGTATTAGTCGCGGCGTCAAAGCCGGTGGCACATCCGCTAAGCAGAAGTACCGCGGCACTCAGGAATGCTGCCACTGCGATGTTCTTACGCGCCATGAAATGTATCCCCTTTAGATGAATTGCAAGTTTCAAAAATGTCTTATTCCTAAGTCTACTTGCTTGATTTTTTGGCTTTTCTGGCCCGTAGAGACAAAAGTGGGAAAACCCAATCTTCTGGTGACCAGGCGAATTACCCATTGTTTAATGGGTTTTTTTGGCATCGAGACGGCGTGTCGCGTGGTAGAATCGAAGATCAAGGCAACCAAAGGATCAATTTAAATGGCCTACAAAGTCGGGGAAACTGTCGTCTACCCTCATCACGGCGCAGCAGACATCATTTCTAAAGAAAAGCGCACGATTAAAGGTGAAGAGCGCGAGTATTTAGTGCTTCGGGTGCACCAGAGTGACCTGACGGTTCGCGTGCCTTCTGACAATTTGGACCTAGTCGGTGTCCGCGATGTAACGAGCCAGGCTGGCCTAGAAAAAGTTTTTGGCGTACTACGTATGCCATATGTTGAAGATCCTGCTAACTGGTCTCGCCGCTTCAAGGCAAATACCGAAAAGCTTTCTTCAGGTGACGTTATTAAGGTTGCTGAAGTTGTCCGCGATCTATGGCGTCGCGCCCAAAAGAAGCCACTATCAACTGGCGAAAAGAGCATGTTAGCTCGCGCTCGCACTCAGTTGATCAGCGAAATTGCATTAGCCGAAAAAACTAATGAAGTTCGTGCCGAGGAAGTCCTCGACGAGGTATTGGCCTCCTAATGTCGACTGCCGCTACTGGACGAGTGGCGGCAATTATTCCTGCCGCTGGATCAGGGGTTCGCTTAGGTGCGGATGTTCCGAAAGCATTCCTTGCCTTAGGTGGTCTGTCTCTATTAACTCGTAGCGCATTAGCAATGAGCGCCGTTGCGGACATATTGATAATTGCTGCTCCTGCAGATTCACTTGATGAAGCAAGTAATCAGGTTGCTCAAGTTGATGCTGAGATTCATATCGTTACGGGTGGTGAACATCGTCAAGAGTCTGTAGCAAATGCGCTTCGCATGGTTCCAGAAGATGTTTCAGTTGTTTTAGTCCATGACGCAGCTCGACCACTTGTGCCAATTGAAGTCACACAAAATGTCGTCGCAGCAATTCGTGGTGGTGCAAAAGCTGTGATCCCAGTTCTGCCACTCGTTGACACAATCAAGCGCGTGAATAACCAAGGAATTGCGATTGAAACCGTAGATCGAAACCAACTGCGACGAGTCCAAACACCGCAAGGTTTTGATCGGGCAACTTTAGATTTGGCTTACCAAAATCCAGAAGTAGTTGCGACGGACGATGCCGGATTAATGGATGCCTTGGGAATACCAGTTGTAAGTGTCGCTGGTGATGAGCGATCGTTGAAGATAACAACTATGTCTGATGTGCAACATGCATTGAGTTTGTTGGAGGCAACAAGTGAGTAATTTGCGAATTGGTACTGGCGTTGACGTTCACCCACTAGTAAGTGGTCGTCCGATGTTTTTAGCTTGCTTGAGTTGGCCAGATGAAGCCGCCGGTTGTGAAGGCCATTCCGATGGTGACGTTGCCGCACATGCCGCATGCGATGCGATTTTGTCTGCTGCTGGCATGGGGGATTTGGGATCGGTATTTGGCACATCTGATCCAAAGTGGGCCGGCGCATCAGGCGTGGATTTATTGACTGAAGTTCAGCGCTTGATTTCGAGTGCGGGCTGGAAGATTGTTAATGTCAGCGTCCAAGTAATTGCCAATTCACCAAAGATTGGATCTCGCCGTGACGAAGCGCAGACCGCAATGTCCAAGGCACTGGCAGGCGCGTCAGTCTCAGTCGCTGGCACCACAACTGATGGCCTTGGCTTAACTGGTCGTGGCGAGGGTGTAGCCGCTATTGCTTCAGCATTATTAGAAGCCCCGCAAGATCGGTAACCTTGAACCGTGCGCCTTTATGACACTGCAACTCGAGCAGTCCGAGAATTTACCCCATTGGTCGAGGGCAAAGTATCGATGTATGTCTGTGGCGCAACTGTGCAATCTGCCCCACACGTTGGCCATATTCGTTCCGGCGTAGCTTTCGATGTGTTGGCGCGTTGGCTACGAGTTTCTGGTTATGACGTAACACTTGTACGCAACGTAACCGACATCGACGACAAAATCCTGGCTAAAGAATCAGTTGAGAATCGTCCCTGGTGGGCAGTTGCTGCTCACTACGAACGCGAATTCCAAAAGGCTTACGAGATTCTGGGTTGCACTCCGCCAACAGTTGAGCCGCGCGCAACAGGTCACATCACACAAATGATTGAATTAATGCAGACTCTTATCGAGCGTGGACATGCCTACGCTGCTGAAGGCGATGTTTATTTTGACGTTCGATCTTTTGCTGATTACGGAAAACTTTCTGGCCAGAAAATCGATGACCTTTTGCCTGCTGGAGATTCCGAGGGTGAGTCACGCAAGAAAGATTCTCGTGACTTCGCGCTTTGGAAATCAGTAAAGCCTGGCGAACCATCGTGGCCAACTCCCTGGGGCAATGGTCGACCAGGTTGGCACATTGAATGTTCTGCCATGGCACAGGCTTACTTAGGTGATGCATTTGATATTCATGGTGGAGGCTTGGATTTAGTTTTCCCTCATCATGAAAACGAAGTTGCGCAATCCAAAGCTGCTGGTCAAAGTTTTGCTAGTTTCTGGTTACACAATGCTTGGGTAACAACCGCTGGCGAAAAGATGTCGAAGTCACTTGGTAATTCACTTATCGTGACTGAAGTTGCAAAGCGAGTCCGCCCAATTGAACTTCGTTGGTATTTGGCTAGCGCGCATTACCGCAGCAACTTAGAGTTTTCCGATAGCGCATTGCAAGAATCCGCCGTGGCATTCCAGCGAATTGAGAACTTCGTGGAACGCGCGGCGGCAATTGTTGGCGATGTTGAGTTAACTGCAAATCAAATCAATTCAGATTTTGCAACTGCCATGAATGAAGATTTAAATGTGCCAGCCGCACTTGCCGTGCTGCACGAAGTTGTTGGCGAAGGCAACACTTTGCTTGCTAAAAAGGCTGACGCTGCTTCACTTAAGGGTTGCTTATCCTCAGTACGCCAGATGCTTGATGTTCTTGGTGTTGACCCACTGTCACCAACATGGGCAGATGACAGCAAGAACGCGAAACAACTTGAATCAGCACTTGATTATTTTGTGCAACAATCAATAGCAGTTCGTAACGCAGCTAAAGAAAATAAAAACTTTGCGGCTGCAGATGCCATTCGCGATTCATTGCGCAATGCTGGCATCGCATTAGAAGACACATCTGATGGTGTGCGCTGGAATCTGGAGAAGTAATGGCTGGCAATTCCAAGCGCAAAGGTGCGATCCGCACCTCTAAAAAAGGTGCAACGGCTGGTTCCGGTGGTCGCGGTAAGCAAAAACTTGAAGGCCGTGGCCCAACGCCAAAGGCAACTGAACGCGATAAGCATCCAGCTGCAAAGCGCGCACGTGCTGCTGAACGAGCTGCCGAAAAACGCGGCTCAACTCGAGTCAGCCGACCACGTGACCGTGACGGAATCGAGTGGGTAGCCGGACGTAACTCTGTGCTTGAAGCGCTGCGCGCTAACATTCCAGCAAACGCGCTTTACATGCAACAGTTCCTTGATGCTGATGATCGCGTTAAGGAAATCTTGCAGCTAGCTAATGATCGCGGACTTCCATTCTTGGAAGCACCACGAACAGAACTAGATCGCAATACTGACGGCGCAGTTCACCAAGGAGTAGCACTTCGGATCCCGCCATATTCCTACCTAGATCCGATCGATCTTCTGGAAGATGCCTTCAATAATGAAGAAGCAGCTTTCGTTGTTGCGCTAGACGGTGTTACCGACCCTCGTAACTTAGGTGCTGTTATTCGCTCATCTGCCGCCTTTGGTGTTGATGGCGTTTTGGTTCCGGAGCGTCGTGCTGCTGGCATGACCGCCTCGGCCTGGAAAACTTCTGCTGGCGCAGCAACTCGAGTCCCAGTTTCCCGCGCGGTAAATCTGACTCGGTCACTTGTTGAATTCAAGCGCGCTGGTTGCACAATCATCGGACTTGATTCCGATGGTGACACTTTTGTTCAAGATGTCAGCCAAGAAATCGCAGCTGGCCCGATCGTCTTAGTTGTCGGTGGCGAAGCCACTGGAATGTCACGTCTTGTTCGAGATACTTGCGACATGATCGTTTCGATCCCAATGTTTGACGAGACCGAATCCTTAAACGCAGGTGTGGCTGCCGGAATCGCGCTTTATGAATTGGCAAAAATTCGCCATCCGTAACCATGGCAGTTCTCGTTTTGGGAATTTCCGATCTTTTTCCTAGACTAGGCAAGCGGAATGTTACTTCGGTAAGTTTCCCGGCCTCCTTAGCTCAGTGGTAGAGCGTCGCTCTTGTAAAGCGAATGTCATCCGTTCAAATCGGATAGGGGGCTCCATTTAGTGATGTAGGCCTCATATCCCCTGATTTCAAGGCTTCTGACTTGCCCGAAAAAACTGGTAACTCATAATTGAAGAATGACGTCCAAGATCCGCGATAACCGCCAGGCAGAGATCTTGGATGCTGCCCTGAATGAGATTCGCGCCAACGGTGTTGACTCGCTAACCATGAGTCGCTTGGCACAGTTAACTGGACTTTCCAGACCTGCTATTTACCAGTATTTTTCATCCCGCGAACATGTCCTAGCCGAGTTACTCATAGATGACCTTGCCGATTTAGTAAATGAAATCGATACTCACATTGCACAATTTGAAGATCCGTTAGAACGAATTCGTGTTTGGGTTAGAAGCTCACTAATGCACTTAGCAAATGGCGATCATTCAATCATTCGAGAAATCAGTGAATCGTCGCTTCCCGACGAATCGCGTGAAGTAGTTCGGGTACTGCATGGTCAGTTCATGATGAGTTTGGTGAGCCCGGTTCAGGAGCTAGGAATTAACGCAATTGATTCTGCCTGCCACATGGTTTACAGCGCAGTTCAATCTGCAGCTAAGCGAATCGAAGCTGGATTTGAGTTTGATTCTGAAGCTGAAGCGACCGAAAATTTTGCAGTCGCAGGTTTACTTGGAATCCAAAAGAGCCAACAGTAAAATTACTTCTGTTGGCTCTTTGCTTAGTTAACAAGTTATGGGGTAGCAACAACCTTTGTGATTGGCTTTGTCCCAGAATTTGTTACTTTAGTTTTGATCACAATCTTGTTCGAAGAAATACCTTGAGCTACCAATAGTTTCTTTATTGAATTGGCTCGCATTTTCGCCAAGTTCGTCACAGCGTCATGTGAAACACCAGCCAGCTCCCCAGCTTCCGCTGTGATGGTTACCGTTGTTGCTAGGCGGTAGTCCTTTGATCTTTTCTTGATATTTGTTTGCGCTGATGAACTTGTTTTGCTGGTACCAGAATCAAATTTGGAGTTCATTGTAAAAGCCTTCTTCAACTTTGGCTTAACGGTGACGACTGGTGCAGTAGTTGGAGTCACAGTTGGGGTAGGAGTTGGCGTCGGAGTGGCAACTACGGGAACCGCAAATGTCAATGGAGTGAATGTTTCGAACGGTGCGTAACGCGCCCCTCCACCAGTTTGGGTATAAATGCCATAGTTTCCAAGTGTTGATTCATCAAAGATTAAAGTCCCAGATGCACTCAAAGCTTTTGACACGTTGAGTGTCACGGTGAAAGTACCGTCTGGTGCTAACGCGACACCACCTGCTGCCTCGCCACCAATTTGTGCGACGTTTGCTGCTGGAACTAACCACTTGGTTCGTGTCGCATCAGCGAATGTCAACAATCGATTTGCGCTAGGTGCTGAAGCAGAAGGACGCCAGAAATCCTGGAACTTACCAAACGATACGTAGACGCCACCAAATCCGGGAGCGAGTGGCGGACGTGTTGCATTCGTTAGAGAGCCATTAGACACGAAACCAGTTCCAGTTATCGTGATTGTTTCACCAGCGGGATTTAACCCTGCTGATTTTGACACTGTTATGACTGCCTGATCGCCAGGTGCTGCAATCGCTGGTAAAGTTGTGACACCACCAATTATCAATGCTCCTGATATCGCACTTACTGCGAAAGCCTTTAATTGCTTGTTCATGTTTCTCCAATTGTTAGACACGTATAAGAACTATTTTTTGAATTTCACAGGAACTATTACGTCCGCTTTGCGATTTGTTGAATTTAGGTGATCAGATCGAGTGACGATCGCACATTTAACCACTGCGCAATCAAAGTCATTTATGAAGCGACTTACAACAACCTTTTGCTTGAAGCCACCGCCCTTAGTAAATGGAACTGCGAGGGACTTTCCGTAAGCCGGAGGGTTTGATGAAATCCAAATTGAGCTTTCAGAAACTCCGGAAGCATTGACGCCACCACCGCAGGGACTTGGTGTTACTCCCTTTGCATTAACGACACAAAAGGCGAGATAAATTCCTAATTTTTGGTTGTACTTTTTCCCAGTAACGGTGACCGTTTGACCACTCTTAACGCTTGTTGCAGAAACTGTAAGGAGCTGGCCGGTTGGGCCTTTCACTGTGCGCCAACTAGATTTAGCTTGTGCTGGGACTGTAATAGTGGCGAGCAGAATAAAAATGCCAACCCCACAAACGGCGTTCCAACTTTTTTGCATAAGGCTAAGTTAAGCGATTTCGCAAAATCGAGGCTGACACTGTGTCAGGACAAAATTCGCGAAAACGGGGAATACTTAGGGTATGCAAAAGCGCGGGTGGTTAGCGAAAATCTCAAGCTTAGGTCTGATAATTTTGCTGGTTTCTTCATGTGGCACAACAGATACCGCAACCAGATCAAATTCAGCCAATCCCGATAAGCAAGTGAATCTGCAATGTCTAGGTGACCTCGAACCATTACCAAGTCCAATACCTGCTTTGCCAGTAACAACAACTTCAGCCACGGGTGAATTAATAACGATTACATCAGTTGATCGCGTGATTGGGTTGGCCCCGGGTAGTACTGAAATTGTCTGGGCTCTAGGTCTAGGCAATTCGATTGCAGGAAACGACTTAGTTAGCAGCTATCCCGGATCTGAAATGACACCAACTGTTAACCCGGGTCACGAAGTTGCGCTCGAAACCCTTTTGAGCCTTAAACCAACTTTAGTTTTGGCTGACAAGAGTGACGAGAACTCAGATGCAGTTTCGAAACTAACTGAGTTAGGCATACCAGTTGTTGCAATTCCAGAAGCAACAGCAGTGAATGAAATCTCGCCGCGGATTCTTGCTGTCGCAGATGCTTTAGGAATCAAATCAGCAGGTGAAGAACTGGTCGCAGCAACCCAAGCAAAACTCGAGAAGGCTGAATCGACTTCAAGATCTGAAAAAATGATCGCTTTTCTTTACCTGCGTGGCAATGCCGGAGTGTATTTAATCGGCGGCAAGGCAAGTGGAGCTGACTCAATCATTTCTGCCCTCGGTGCCACAGATGCTGGAACTGAATTGGGGATCGAAGGCTTTGCGCCATTGACTGCAGAATCGTTGGCCAAAGCTAACCCTGACGTCTTAATGGTCATGAACGAGGGCTTGGAATCCGTAGGCGGAATTGAAAAGCTTTTGGCATTACCAGGTGTTTCAAGCACGTCGGCAGCTAAAAATTCGGCAGTCATTCAAGCAGATGATCGAGTGCTACTTGCCTTTGGACCACAGACCCCTGGTG
>Ga0079301_1000973_pt1 | contig 13648 bp, 10 predicted proteins | sample Wag4_2014_7_11_3_FD_74797 | JGI IMG/M metagenome (GOLD analysis project Ga0079301, IMG submission 74797) | Fresh water mixed with fracking chemicals microbial communities from Ohio, USA - Utica-2 Time Series FC 2014_7_11 | ecosystem: Engineered > Industrial production > Chemical products > Input...
GGTTTTAAACCTGAGTACGTTGCGTCACGACATAACCAACAGCGTTTGGGAACCAGCCGGTCCAGTCGGCGGATCGTTTGCCAAAGCCGGTCACACCGGTTCAAAATAAACGGGGGCGCAGCATCAGGACCGCGCTCACCATCACACCGCGTTGACGCATTTGGTGTTAATGCTCACGTTCCGTCCAGGCTCACGTGAGCGCCAGGCGCGACGCTGGTCGTCAAGCCGTCGCCAATCAAAAGAAAGGTCCTCCCACGTGCGCTTGGTTTCCATCGGACTCACCGTTTTGATTGCCGTCACCATGGCCGCAACAGCCATCGACGCAGCGGGGATGCAAACGCCCCGCGTGCGTTTTCGTGAGCTGGGATACACCATTGGACGTCATCGCCCAGGGCCCTTCAACGCCATCACGGATGTCCAAGGTGTCAAAGTGGGGCACGTCACACTGACGCGCGGCGAAGGTTCGCTCAAACCGGGTGAAGGTCCCGTGCGAACGGGCGTCACCGCGATCTTGCCTCGCGAGGATGTCTGGAACCGCAAGGTGTTTGTCGGGCATTCGGTCCTGAATGGCAACGGTGAGCTGACCGCCAACGCCTGGATGAAAGAATCCGGTTGGCTTGAAACCCCAATCATCTTGACCAGCACCCTCAGCGTTGGGCGTGCGATGGACGGGGTGGTTGAATGGATGACCCTGCGTTATCCACAAATGGGTGTCAGCGATGACGTCGTATTGCCCGTTGTGGGCGAATGTGATGACTCCTTTCTGAACGATCAACGCGGACGTCACGTGTCCGCAACCGATGTTGTAAACGCCATCAACAACGCAAGCGCAGGCCCCGTTCCCGAAGGCTGTGTGGGTGCAGGAACCGGCATGGTCGCCTATCGCTTCAAAGGTGGAATCGGGACAGCAAGTCGTCGGATTGGTGACGCAAGCAACGCGTACACCATCGGCGCCTTGGTCAACTGCAACATGGGTGCTCGCCGCGACCTCAGAATTGACGGCGTACCAGTTGGAGAACACCTCACCGACTGGCAACCGCAACGCAAACCATCCGAAGGTTCGATCATCATTGTCGTCGCAACGGATGCACCACTGTTGCCTCACCAACTGGAGCGCGTCGCCCGACGGGCTTTCCTCGGCCTGGGTCGCACCGGTACACACGTCTCACATGGCTCAGGCGATTTTGCACTCGCTTTTTCCACCGCGAACGACATTCCGCATCAAACCGCCAAAACGGTGCAATCCTACCAGTCCATTCACCACAGCATTCTCAACCCACTCTTTGAAGCCACGATCGAAGCCGTCGAAGAAGCCATCCTGAACGCACTGACAACCGCCCGGACCACCACCGGAAGAGATGGGCACATCATCCATGCGCTACCTTACGATGCCCTGATGCGCGTCATGACACGGTATGGAAACGTGCCGGCCAAATACAGCCCTCGCGAAGCTCATTGATTGTTCACCAACTCCATGGCTGGCATCAGCGATCGCCCCACGCGACAGGCGCGCACTGATTGGTTGTCAAATCAGTGGTTGAAACCGCACCTCAGTGCGTGAATACCTTGCATCTGGTGAACACGTGTTCCACAAAAGCGCTTGCGTCACCGCCTTGAAGTAATTCTGGCGGTGGCTGCGCGATACGTTGACCCGCGTACTGGTGAATGAAGCTGTCGCTGGCCAAAGAATATCAACAGCGGCTTTGCCAGGATTATTGTTGCCTCTGCAAACAGACCTGACAAAGCAGCGATGGTCACTGTTGAACCCGGCCTGTCCTCCGCCTGGTTCTTTAATACCCTGTCTGGCAAGGCTGTTGGGATCCACGGTAGAATGAAAGGGTAAAATCAATCGGAGTTTAACCATGCAGTTGACCTTTAACGAATCCCTCCTAAGCACGCAAACCGATGCGCTGATTGTGGCTGTGCGTTCCCACCCATCTCACAGCGATTCGACACTGAATCGCTATCTGCAAACGCTGTTACAAGATGGTACTTTCAGCGGCGCGGTGGATGAAGTCGAAGTCGTGTACCCGGTGCAAGGCTTGGGATGCAAGCGTGTGATTTTCGTGGGACTGGGCGAGGAAAACGTGACGCCAGCGAGTTGGCGTAAGGCTATCACCGCAGGCTATCAGCATGTCAAGGACAAGGTTTCAGTGCTTGGCGTGCTGATGCCAAGTGATGCAGACCCAAGCATGCTTGCTGAGTCTACCGTAGAAACAGTGGTATCACTCAGCTATCGTTTTCACCCCTATCGTACCCATCCCCCCGAGCCATCCGAAAAAACGCTCACCGAACTGGTATTGCCGTGCGCCGACAAATCAAACCCGGCGAACGCAGCGCGCGATGCCCTTGTATTGGCAAATGTGGTCAACCAGGCACGCGACTGGTCCAATCGACCAGGCAACCAACTGACTGTACCGGAGTTGCTCAAGGCAATTGAATCAGTGTCCAGTGAACACGGTTTGTCCTGCCAGGTGCTGGATGCGGCGGCACTGAAGACTGAGGGTCTGCATTTGCTGCTCGGTGTCGGCCGTGCCAGCATCCATCAACCGGCGCTGGCGGTGGTAACCTACCAGGGCGCGCCCAACAACGACGCAACCATTGCCTTGGTTGGCAAAGGCCTGACCTTTGACACGGGTGGTATCTGCATCAAACCCCGTGCCGGAATGGAAGAGATGAAGAGCGACATGCACGGGGTTGCCACGGTACTTGGTACGCTGGCTGTTGCCGCCTCACGCAGATTACCGGTTAATCTTGTGGTTGCTATGCCTCTGGCGGAGAACATGCCGGGTGGCAACGCACTCAAGCCGGGGGATATCCTCAAAGCTTATGACGGTCAAAGCGTTGAGGTCATTGATACGGATGCGGAGGGACGACTGGTTTTAGCGGATGCGATCGCCTGGATCATCCAACACCATCAACCCGGCATCCTCATCGATGTCGCCACCTTGACGGGTTCAATCATCACCACCTTGGGTTACGAGGCCACCGGTCTGTTCAGCCCGGACGACGCGCTTGCCGAATCATTGACGCAAGCAGGCGAACGCACGGGTGAACGCCTGTGGCGCATGCCCATTTGGCCAGCCTACGAAAAACATATCAAAAGCGACATCGCAGACTGGCGTAACGCCACCCCGATGAAAGGGGATGCCATCGCAGCCGCAGCCTTTTTGAAACAATTCGTTGGCCAAACCCGTTGGGCGCACCTCGACATCGCCGGCCCCTCCTATTTGCCGGAATCCAAACAGCATCTCCCCAAAGGCTCCACAGGCGTCGGCATTCGGCTCCTCATCGATTGGCTGACCCATCACCACGCATAAGACCGCGCAAACACCTGTACTGCATCCCAAGACATGCGGGCTGTTTGCCTTGGGATGCGAGCGAAGACACCACAAGCCTCCAGCCTGAATCGGACATTCGGCCCAGACCCGCGGCAGTTTAGCCCTAAAATGTAGCGGGTCTGGCGCGATGCTGCAAACCTCGTCTAACCATTTGTTGCCCAACGTCTTTGGCATATGGCAGCAGATTTGTCACCCAAGCGCCGGTTCGACACACCTTAAAATAACAACGGTGATTGAAACCTTCTTTTGATACCGGCTGCAGTGCACCGTGCCTCTTTTCAAACGAACACCCCAGTGACAGGACAAGCGCATTTGCTACGATGTAACGCCAACGAAACAAGAACCAAACAATGAGGCGTTCTCACTTTTTTTAAGTCAAACGGGACCCTATAAAACACCATAGGGTCCCGCTATCAGAACTCACACGCCGGCTTCGACAGTTGCCTTCTCTTCCGGTTCCGGCTTACCTTTCGACGAAAAAACAATTTTCTCGCCGTCACGCTTCGCAACAATCGTGCCTTTCGGAAGTGCGCCCGACAAGATCTCCTCGGCCAGGGGATCCTCAATCAGACGCTGAATGGCACGCCGCAAAGGCCTGGCGCCGTAAGAAGGATTATAACCTTCATTCGCCAACAAATCGCGCACGTCCGATGCCAGCTCAAGGTCATACTCTTGCTCTCTCAGACGATTTCGGACCTCTTTCAGCATCACGTCTGCAATCAAGTTAATCTCATCTCGGGTCAACGGATGGAACACAATGATCTCATCGATGCGATTGATGAACTCCGGTCGAAAATTGTTCTTCAACTCGTCCATCACCACATCCTTCATCTTTCGATATCGGGTGTCATCGCCGCCAGACTGGAACCCGAGTGAGGACCCCTTCTCGATCGCCCGCGCACCAATGTTGGACGTCAATATCACGATGGTATTCTTGAAATCCACTACCCGCCCTTTGGCATCAGTAAGACGCCCATCTTCCAATATCTGCAACATAATGTTGAAAGCATCGGGATGCGCCTTCTCGATCTCATCGAACAAAACAACCGAGTAAGGCTTGCGACGAACCGCCTCAGTCAATTGCCCACCTTCGCCATAACCCACATAACCGGGGGGTGAACCAATCAACTTGGATACTGCATGTTTCTCCATATACTCGGACATATCCACCCGAATCAAACTGTCCTCTGTACCGAAGAACAAACTGGCCAACGCTTTCGCCAACTCGGTCTTGCCAACCCCCGTTGGCCCAGAGAAGATGAACGATCCAATCGGTCGCTTGGGATTCTTCAAGCCCACCCGGGCACGGCGAATAGCACGTGAAATGGAATGAACCGCATCATGCTGCCCGATAACCCGCGCGTGCAAGTCATCCTCAAGGTGCATTAACTGTTCCGTCTCACCCTCGGTCATCCGCTTCACCGGTATACCCGTCCAAGAGGCGACAATGTGGGCAATCTCGTCCTCATCGACCATCGGATTGGTCGTTTGGCCCCGTTCGGAACGCCACTCAGCCGCAATGTCACGGATCCGATCCCGCACCGCCTGCTCCTGGTCCCGCAACTGCGACGCCTTCTCAAAATCCTGCGCCCGAATGGCCGCCTCCTTCTCCTTGGTGAATGCTCGAAGCTCTTTTTCCAATTCCTTGGCAGCCGGTGGCAGGGAAGATGTACGCAACCGCACCCGACTGGAAGCCTCATCCATCAAGTCGATCGCCTTATCCGGCAAAAACCGGTCCGATATGTAGCGATCAGCCAACTTGGCCGCAGCCACCAACGCTTCGTCCGTGATCGACAGGCGGTGATGGGTTTCATACCGCTCGCGCAAACCCTTGAGAATCTCAATTGTCTCCTCAACGGAAGGCTCGTTCACCATCACAGGCTGAAAACGACGCTCCAAAGCCGCATCCCGTTCAATGTGTTTCCGATATTCATCCAGCGTGGTCGCACCAATGCACTGCAAATCACCCCTGGCCAAAGCCGGCTTCAGAATGTTGGCAGCATCAACAGCACCCTCTGCCGCACCCGCGCCTATCAGCGTGTGCAATTCATCAATCACCAGCACGATATTACCTGCGCCTCTGATCTCTTCCATAATTTTCTTGAGACGCTCCTCAAACTCACCCCGATACTTGGTGCCAGCCACCAGCGACCCGATATCCAGCGTGACCACACGCTTGTCAGCCAAAATGTCAGGCACTTCACCTGCCATGATCTTGAGTGCCAAACCTTCCGCGACGGCCGTTTTACCGACGCCGGGCTCTCCAATCAGGACCGGATTGTTTTTCGTGCGCCGACCCAAAATTTGGATCACGCGCTCGATTTCTTTTTCGCGCCCAACCACCGGGTCCAGTCGGTGTTCTTCCGCCATTTGCGTCAAATTCGACCCAAACTCATCCAGAGTCGGCGTCTTGGAACGGTGCTGACCCGATGTTGTCGTGGTCGCATTCTCGCCCAACATTCGAATCACGTTCGAACGCACCCGTGAGAGGTCAACACCCAGATTTTCCAAAACCCTAACGGCAACACCCTCGCCCTCCCGAATCAAACCAAGAAGCAAGTGCTCCGTGCCGATATAGTTGTGTCCAAGCTGACGCGCCTCATCCCAGGCAAGCTCCAACACGCGCTTCGCACGGGGTGTAAACGGGATCTCAACCGCAACAAAACCAGAGCCTCGCCCGATGATTTTCTCAACCTCAATTCGGGCGTCCTTCAGGCTCACACCCAAACTTTTCAGGGTCTTTGCAGCCACGCCAGTGCCTTCACCAATCAAACCCAACAAAAGCTGCTCCGTGCCCACGAAGTTATGGCCCAGCCTTCGAGCCTCTTCCTGAGCCAACATGATGACCTTGATCGCCTTTTCCGTGAATCTCTCAAACATCGTGCACCCTCTTCATTGTGGCCTGGCGATGCGCAGCGAGTATGAACCCCTGTGCCCGGATTGACAAGCTATCCTGGAACCAGGCTTCACCCACCGACAAGGCTCGAAGTGACCCGGCATGGCCTTATTCTACCCCGGCAACCCGTCTTTAATAACCAAAAACCCATGACCAGTCCTCAAAGTCTGTTTCACGGATTCCCCCGCTCGCGACAGGAGCGCAGAGCCCCCCGCAAGACGCCGCAACGGTACCACAGGTTTCGCGCATCCTCAAGACCAAGCCGCACTGAATCGGGTGCCGGTTTAAACGGACGCCCGCGTCCTGACTCAGCCGTTGTCCGAATGTTCACGCAGTCGCTGGGTGATCTCATCAATGTCACGCTGCCGCGACGCCTTCATCTGCTCCAACGCCACCAATTTTGCTTGAATGTCAGCCAACTCACGCACTTTGTGCTTCTTGACCTCCTCCAGTTCATTCTGCAAGCGAATGATTTTCTCAACCCCCGCCAAATTGATGCCCAACTCTTGCGTCAGCTGCTGAATGTACATCAGTCGCTCAATATCGTGCTGGGAGTACAATCGATTTTTCCCCTGCCGCTTGGGCGCGACAAGCCCTCGACGCTCGTATAGCCTCAAGGTTTGAGGATGCATGTTCACCAACTCCGCAGCCACGCTGATGATATAGAGTGGTCGATCGTTCGGATCAAAGTCAGACATACGAAACCTCCATTGCCTGCCATTAACGGACTTGACAAAGACCTTATAAAGTGGGGCATGGCATCTAAACAACAAACACGGTGGCTGTCAACGAGCGCAGCGTGCAGAAATTGCAGCAAACACCAGTGCCAGCCGACGGTTTTGACCGAATGGGCCCTTCAGGCGCGACGGTGGCATGTCTTGGCCTGGTATGCTACCCTTTTGGCGGTTGGATCTCGACTTTTGGAGCGAGCCTGTGTTGGTGCGCCTGGATTCGGATTACCCGATGTGCCAGATAATCCCTGATGACAGAGAGGTGGGAGCACGATGACCGTGAATGTGGCAGAGAACAAGGGACTTGAAGATGTTGTGGTGGGCCCTTCGAGTATCAGTTCGATCATTGATGATGTGTTGACTTACAGAGGTTACAGCATCGATGACTTGACCGAGAACGCCAGCTGTTTCGAAGAAATAGTCCATTTGTTGTGGTACGGGCGGTTGCCCGTGCAGTCGGAGCTCGTTGCGCTCCGCGACGCGATCGTGGCGGGCGCGATCATCCCCGTTCCGGTGCTGGGTTGGATGGCGACGGTGTCACGCGACGCCAACCCGATGGATGTGTTGCGGACGGCCGTGTCGATGTTGGGGTTGTACGACCCGCAGCGCGATGAGAACACGGCGGAAGCCAATTTGAGCAAGGCCATTCGTCTGCAGGGACAGATTGCTGCACTGGTTGCGGCCTTTGAGCGGGTTCGCGAAGGGTTGCAGCCGCTTGATGCAAGACCTGGGGAGACCTTGGCTTGGAACTTTCTGTATATGATGACTGGCAAGGAGCCGGATGCGTTGTCGGTCAAGGCGTTTGAAAGAGCGCTCATCTTGCACGCCGATCACGAATTTAATGCGTCAACCTTTGCCGCACGGCAAACGGCTTCGACTTTGTCCGATATGCACTCGGCGATTACGTCGGCTATCGGAACGTTGAAGGGGCCTTTGCATGGGGGTGCCAACACGGCAGTGATGCAGATGCTTCAGGAGGTGGGCACCGCCGAGAATGCGGAGCCTTGGATCAAGGATGCCTTGGCGAAGAAGAAAAAGATCATGGGTTTTGGGCATCGCGTCTATGAAAATGGTGACCCACGTGCCAAGCATTTGCGTGCGATGTCTAAAGAACTGGCGGTTCGAACCGGTGAACCCAAGTGGTATGAAATGTCAATCACTATCGATGATGTGGTGAAGCGTGAGAAAGGTCTCTTGACCAACGTCGACTTTTATTCGGCATCCACCTATCATTACTTGGGCATCCCCGGTGATCAGTTTACCCCGATCTTTGCAGTGAGCCGCCTCTCGGGTTGGGCTGCGCACGTGATGGAGCAACTCGCCAACAATCGGTTGATTCGTCCACGCGCCGAGTATACAGGCCCCGGACACCAAGTCTTCGTACCTATTCAAGCGCGTTGAGGGTTTAACGGGAAGCCGGCCTGCTCGAGCAGACCGGCTTTTTTGTTGGTTGATTTAATCAAACTTTAGGTTGTTGTTAATACGGTTTGGTTGGCAGCATTCGATAATGATGATGGTGCCGGGGAGTATAACTAAACGAGCAGGGTTGTGTGAATGTTGCAATTTTTGCGCCAGTATACGTGTCCGACGCGAGTGCAGGGTGCTTGGTTTTTGTTTGTGGTACTGATGGCGATCGGGTGTGGCAAGGCGCCGGTCGGTTCCACGGTCCTGCCGCAGGATCCGCCGCGATCGTCACTCAAACGTGTGGGAACGAGTGGTCTGACGCGTTTTCTTGCGCGTAACATTCGTTATCGGGTTGATCGCAACATTGCGCTCACGGTGCACGACCTGAACGCGGACCTGTTGCTGAAAGACACCAGCCAGCCATTCAACCCCTCAAACAAAGTCGGTTACAGTGTCATGCAACATTACAGCAGCGTTGACGTGGACGGTGAGAGTCTGAGTCACCTGATGAATGATTATGTCTTACGCGATCCCGAATCCCCTCTGCGAGCGATCAACATTGTTTTAACCGCTGATCAAATGCGTTTGAGCGGCCAGATGAAGCAGGGATTGTGGGTGCCTTTCGAAATGGAAGGGCGGATTGAGTCCACACCAGAGGGACAGATTCGCATGATGCCAACGGTCATCAAGTCGGTGGGCGTACGCGTTGATGGTTTGATGAACCTGTTTGGTATCCGCATCGCCACTTTATTGCAAAACATGACTGACAATGGCTTGACGTTGAAGGGCAATCAAATTTTGATGGATGTCGGCAAGATGTTTCCGCCGCCACGATTATTGGGTCGTGTCAGTGTGGCGCGCGTGCAGAACCAGTTGCTTCATATCGAATACAACGATGGTCGGGCACAGCCGTGGCCCAAGTTGCCAATCCCCGATGCGCGAAGCTGCATCGCGATGTGGGGTGGTGATGTGGTAATCAACAACTGCATCACCATCGACGCCAAATTTCAGATTATGGATATGACACCGCAAACACCCATGGTTTATGCAGCGGATCGCTACCTCGACGGTCTTGAGGCGGGATTCAACATCCCGACCAAAGATGGACACAACATCTCATACGTTCCCGACATTCTCGATTTTGAGGGCAAAATGCCCCGCTACGTCCCCAATCTGCGGTAAGCACCGCTTAAGGATGGGTTTCACTCAAAGTGTCCGCAAAAGTCTTGCCGGCACGCCGGCAATGATCGAGCCGCCTGGAAACGAGCGGTTGACCACGGCGTGAGCGCCTACGATACAGTTATCCCCAAGTTCCACCCCTTTCAGGATGCTGACGCCTGCCCCCACCCACACGTTTCGTCCGAGGCGTATCGGTGCGACCGTGTAGCCGGTCTTGCGATAGGGAATCGGTTGCGCCGCGGTCGGATGATCGTGATCACGGATTGGTATCCGATGATCGTGATCACGGAGCGGTATCCGATGATCGTGATCACGAATGGAAACGCGTTCTGCGAGTAGACAGTCGTCGCCGATGATGATGTTATCCATCGCGCTAATGATCGAAAATGGGCCAATATGCACGTGTTGGCCCACGATCAGCTGACCTTCGACTTTCAATTCCGTATGATGACGCAAATGAACGTGTGCGCCGATCCGCAGCACGGCCCCTTGTGAGATTCTCCAAATGAGATCGTGTTCCAAGCGATACGGAGCGTCAAGCTTCAGACCCGGATGGCGGCGTGAGAGCTCAGCCATTGACCATGTCTGATGCAACTTGGACCAGATATGGCGCAAACGCAAATTGCTCATCGGGTTTCACTCCTCGTCACCGGGTAAAGGAACTTGATGCAAACGGCTGCTTGCGACGGACGCCTATCGCATCCTTAAAACCTGAAATGCTTGTGGGGTGCCTGTGTGACGTCAAGACGCCGGCCGATTTGTCTCGCAGTCCAAGGTTGTTCGCCTGCCAGACGGAAAGTCATTGGTTTAACGGGCGATTGGCGGTTCGGTTGCGGGCGGGCGGATTGTTGAACAATTGTTCATAAGCCAGCCACGTGCGTTCGGTCATGGCGCTGAGACTCAGGTGTTCACAGACCTTGCGTCTGGCGGCACGACCAAGTGCGGCGCCGAGTTGCGGATACAACAGCAATGTGCGAAGCGCCTCAAAAAGTGGTTCAGGATGAACACGGGGGATGAGGTAGGAATCATTCAGGTGCGAGAGAATTTCCGGTACCCCGCCTGAGGCGCATGCCACAATTGCACGACTGGCGGCCATGGCTTCAAGGTAAACCAATCCGAGCGGTTCGAAACGGGAGGGCGCGACAAAAACATCACTTGCAGCGTACCAATCGTGGATCCGTGCGTGAGGGATAAATCCTGTTAAACGGAGCAAGTGAGCGCACCCTGCCTGCCGTGCCAACGTCTCAAATCGGTTTACACAACCAAAATCGCGTGTCGCGGCACCCGCCAACACGAGGTATACTGAGTGTCCTGCGCCGCTCAGACGCAACCAGGCCTCAACTAACTCGTTAACACCTTTGCGATGTTCCAGGCGTCCCACAAAAAGCAGGACGACAGCATCCTCGGGAATTCTCAGCCAGGCGCGCACCGCGCCACGATTTCCTGTCCTGAAGACGTCCGCATCAATTCCTGGCAAGACGACTTGCGACGGTGCGCGCGAGGTGTTGAAGTCGTTTCGTGCAGCGTCAAGCAAAGCTTGGGACTGGGCCAGTATGACGTCAGCTTGATGATAAGTGTGTCGTTCCATCGCTTCCAGTGCAGCTTGTCCGCGTGCGGGCGCCCGCTGATTCAATCGGCGAATGAGACGGGAATAACCGTGCAAGCGAACGACCAAAGGCGTTTTGGTAACGGCGGGCAAAAACAGGCCGGCGCCGAGGTAGTCGGGGACTTCGATCAGGTCGAAGGGCCCTTCGTGAGCCTCGATGTGATGGATGTGCCGAGCCAATGCCCACGCGAAATTCAACGCGGGCATGACGCAGCCGACACGGCTTAACAGGCGATCGCCACGCACCCGAATGGGGCGATAGGTCACCCCCTCCCATTCGAGCGTTTGAGGCTCAGGCGTCATACATCGTGCCAGCACCGTCACGGCGTGGCTCCGTTTTGCAAGACCCCTGGCCAAGTCATTCACAAAGGTGCCAATGCCGCCGTGAACCCCATGGGCGGGGGCTTCCGTCGTTACGAGGCCGATACGAACCATGGCGATCGCTTTCGAACCATTCGCCCCCACCACGCGGCAAAGACGACCCCGCCACGCAACGCATATAGGGTTAAGCGGCGCCAAATGCGGCGTACAACTGACACCTGCCGCGTTTCGACCCGTGTCGAATAGCCAGGTTTGTGCGCCGCCAGTTCGGCACTCACCCAACGTAAGGCCAGGGCCAATTCCCAACGCGCCAGATATTTTGTGCGAACCAGCGCCCGATAGCCGTTTTGATCCTGAAAGCGTTCGGGTAAATGAAGCAATCCCTCACGCAAAACCTGTTCACGCATCGCCGTCCCTCGATAAGGCGTCATCAACGAGACGCTGTACGTACAAGGCAGGTCAGACGCAACGGCCAGGGTGTTCTGGATGGTCGCCCAGGACTCACTGGGGGCCCCGATCATAAAAAATCCTGTCACCTCGATACCCAAACGCTCACACACGCGCATGTTGGCCAACACCCGCCTCAGTGCGCCTTGATTTTGGCCAACGTCTTTGAGTACCGCTGCGTCGACTGATTCCACACCAGTTAGAATGCGCTTGACCCCGGCTTGTTGCAAGGTGAACAGATCCGCTTCCTCAAGCGTCTCAAGATCCGTCTCGATATGCCAGACGAAACCCAAATCGGGTGGCAACAAACGAAACAGCTCAAGCAAATGCCGCTTGCGCCAGGAGATATTGGGATCGCGCGTTTGAATCAAGCGCACACCCAGTTGTTTCAAAGCCAACAATTCCTGTCTGACGGACGACACCGAGCGCTGGCGCCAGGCAGCACCTTGATGCACATAATAGGGACACATCGTACAAGCCTTCGGGCATCCTCGGGTCGTACCCACATAGTGCACCATGTCATCGCGACGGCCAGTGGGTGAATAGGGGGCAGGGTCCACCAAATCCCAGGCGGGGACCGGCAAGGCATCAAGGTCCTCCAACACGGTCCACGAAGCCGGTGGCGTTCCGTGCTGTGCAAGAACCAAGATTGCCGGATGTGTCGACTGACTGAAGTAAGGCATCACGAGCGCCTCAACTTCTCCAAACAGCACATCAAAGGTGAAAGGCTGCCCCCATTCGGCCAGGGTGGTCTGGATGCAAGCTCCAAACACGAACACCCGTGCGTTCGGCAGCGCGGTTGACAAAGACTGGGCCAAGGCAAGATCAGCATCCAGGCTTGGCAAGCTCAATCTTACACCAATCATCTGAGCGTCCAATGAACACACGGCCCGACGCGTCTGCTCAGCCGTCAAGCCTTGCCCCAAGGCATCGAGCATGGTAACCGCCATACCGGCTTGACGGGCGATCGCACCGGCATACAACCAATCGAGCGGCGGGGGGGGCAAGGGACGTACCGCACGCTGCAACCAGCCCATCGGGCGTGCAACACCCAACCCACCCGCTTTGTCGCGATCACTCACGTGTCGCTTCAACTCCGGCGGATTGATCAAACATACCCGACCTCGCTCTAACAACATCGTCATGACAAACCACTCCAACCCAAACCCTGATACCACAACCCACTGTCGCGAATCTGCCTTGCATTCAACGCATTTCGCCCATCCAGCAACAAAAATGGCTCGGTCATCTGCAGCCTCATCCGACCCCAATCAAGTGTCTGAAACTCCGCCCATTCCGTGACCAACACCAACGCCGCGCACCCGTCCGCAAGCGCATAAGGGCAATCAGTGATTTCAACCGGCGCCATACCGTCCCACTGTGCCTCACGCACCACCGGATCATACGCACGCACAACGGCACCCATTCGATGCAACGCCTCAGCAATGCGAATGGCCGGCGCCGCGCGCAAATCATCGGTATCAGGTTTGAAGGCCAGCCCCATCAGACCGATCCGCTGCCCCTCAAGGCAGGACAAATGCCCAAGCAATTGCCGCGCCACCCAATGCCATTGACGATCATTCACCGCAACGGCTGCCCCCACGATGTCCGATTCCAAGCCAACCTGTCGCGACATATTCAGCACCGCCTCCAAATCCTTCGGAAAACAACTCCCCCCCCAACCAATCCCGGCATCAAGAAACGCGGGCCCAATACGTCGGTC
>Ga0079301_1000975_pt1 | contig 13641 bp, 11 predicted proteins | sample Wag4_2014_7_11_3_FD_74797 | JGI IMG/M metagenome (GOLD analysis project Ga0079301, IMG submission 74797) | Fresh water mixed with fracking chemicals microbial communities from Ohio, USA - Utica-2 Time Series FC 2014_7_11 | ecosystem: Engineered > Industrial production > Chemical products > Input...
CCGCCTGCTCCAGCATCCCGAGCTCGAGCGCCTGACGATCTCGATCAGCTACCTGCTCAAGATCGCGCACAATCTGCTGCGGCGGCGCTACGCGCGTGCGACTCGGCTCCGTGAACTGCTTGAGGAGCGGGCGCAGGCCGACGACTCGCTCGACGCCTACACACCTGGCGCGCGGCGCGAGCAGAAGGCGGCCGATGTCACGCCCGACATCCTCGAGACGGCGCTCGGACTGCTCGGCAAGGACGAACAGGACGCCATTCGGCTGATCGTGTGCGAGGGCAAGAGCTACCAGCACGCGGCGGAGGCGCTCGGCGTCTCCGTCACCACGATCAACAACTGGAAGCATCGCGGCATCGTCAAGCTCCGCGGCATGGTGTCGGGCGAGCCGGCCGAGCCGACGGAGCGCGCGTTGGCGCGGGTCGACGTCGCAACGGAGGCCGCCCGGCCCATGAAGCGGCGTCCCGGCCGCCACGAGGAGTCGCCGCGCGTCGGCGAGACGGGCGGCACCGCGACGGCGCCCCCGCGGAGCCTTTTCGCCTGGCGGGCCGCCAAGGACGACGTCGCCTGACCCATCCGGCGCGGGGCGCGTGCGTGCGTTTCAGGATGGGTTTCCCGCGACGGGTTCCCACTCAGACCAACGACCAGCTGAACACGCCCGCACCGATGGCGAGCGCAGCGATCAGCACCCAGACCACCAGCCTCGACCATCGATCCCTGGCGCGGTGCCGATGCGGTGGATGTCGCGACGTCTCGCCATTCAGCCAGGTGAAGCACTTCGGGCACACGTCGGCGGCGTCGTAGATCTCGGCGCCGCACTCGGGGCAGAAGGCGGTGTCGGACGAGGCGTCCTCGAGCTCGCCGCCGATACCACCGTCGAAATCGCGGTCGTCGTCGCCATCGAACTCGTCAGGATCGTGATCGTCGTCGTAGGTACGTCGTGCCACGGTGGAACCGCGCGTACGATAGCGCGCGATGCCCCCACTCCAAAGCTCGATGATGCCGCTCGGGACCGCGTGCCCGGCGTTCGACCTCGCCGACCCGCGGGGCTTCCGCATGTCGGACCGCGATGCCGATGGCCGCCCCCTGCTGGTGCTGTTCATCTGCAATCACTGCCCGTTCGTGAAGCACATCCGCGGTGAGCTCGCCGATCTGGGGCGGACCTATCTGCCCAAGGGCGTGGCCATCGCAGCCATCAGCTCGAACGATCCGTCGGCGTACCCGGCCGATGCGCCCGTCGAGATGGCGCGCGAGGCGTGCGATGCGGGGTACTGCTTCCCCTACCTGTTCGATGCGACGCAGGCGGTCGCACGCGCGTTCGACGCGCAGTGCACCCCCGACATCTTCCTGTTCGACGGCGCGCATCGGCTGGTCTACCGCGGCCAGCTCGACGACAGCCGACCGAAGTCGGAAATCCCGGTGACCGGCAGGGATCTGCGGGCGGCGCTCGACGCACTGCTCGCCGGACAGCCCGTGTCGGAGGATCAGCGCCCCTCGGTGGGTTGCTCGATCAAGTGGCGCGCGGAGTGACGAAAAAACAAGAAGCCCTCCAGACCACCGAGGGGTTTCCTGCGGTCATCTGGAGGGCTTCTTCGAGCGAGGCGGACGGGAATCGAACCCGCAACCACCGGCGTGACAAGCCGGTACTCTAACCAATTGAGCTACCGCCCCAAACACCCCCGCGGTTGACCGCGAGGGATGGGAAGAATAGCAAAAGTTCCATGCCCGTCAAGCGGGTCAAACACGGGGATCGCAGCAGGTTCGGGTCGAGGTTCGGTCTGCGCGGTCTGTGTCAGACATCCGACCACCGGGGGCCGGTCGCGCTCGAGACCTCGAGCGGGACGCGCAGCGCCATGGCCCCGCGCATGGTCTCGGACAGCATCTCGGCGACCCGCTGGGCCTGCCCGACCGGAGCCTCCACGAGCAGCTCGTCGTGGATCTGGAGGAGGAGCCGGGCCTCCGGGCACTTTGCCCGAAGCCGGGCATCCATCCGGATCATGGCGATCTTGATCAGGTCGGCCGCCGAGCCCTGCACCACGGTGTTGACGGCGATGCGCTCGCCGAAGGCGCGCTCGGCCGGGTTGCGCGAGTGGATCTGCGGGATCGGCCGCCAGCGCCCGGTGATGGTGGTCGCGTGTCCGGATTGCCTCGCGGCCTCGATGCTGCCGTTCAGGAACGCGTCGATGCCGCGGAAGCGGGCGCGATAGCTCTCGATGATCTCCTTCGCCCGCGCGATGGTGTAGCCGGGGCCGAGCCGGCGCGCGAGACCGCTCGCGGTGATGCCGTAGACGATGCCGAAGTTCACCATCTTCGCCGCCGAGCGCTGCGGGTCGCTGACGGCGTCGGGCGCGACACCGAAGACCTGCGCCGCGACGGCGCGGTGGATGTCCTCGCCGCGCGCGAATGCATCGCACAGGCCGGGGTCCTGCGAGAAGTGCGCGAGGAAGCGCAGCTCGATCTGCGAGTAGTCGGCGCTCACGAACACGTGGCCGTCGCCGGCGATGAAGGCGCGGCGGATGGCGGCGCCGACCTCGGTGCGGATCGGGATGTTCTGCAGGTTCGGGTCGCTCGAGGAGAGGCGCCCGGTCGCGGTGCCGGTCTGGTGGAACGAACAGTGGATGCGGCCGGTCTCGGGAAGCACCGCGGCATCGAGCGCCTTCAGGTAGGTCCCGACGAGCTTCGCGAACTGGCGATACTCGAGGATCTGCTCGGGGAGCCGGGAGTTGCAGTTCGGATCCTCGGCCAGCTTCTCGAGCACCTCGCTGTCGGTGCTGGCACCGGTGGTGGTCTTCTTGACGATCCTCAGACCGAGACCGGGCGGGTCGGCGTCGGGCGCATTGAACAGGACCTGCGAGAGCTGCTTGGGGCTGTCGGGGTTGAACGGCCACGGCGCCGCCTCGGCGATCTCGGCGCGCAGCTTCGCGAGCCGCACCTCGAGGCCGCGCCGCTGCATGGCGAGTTCCTCGCGGTCGATGCGGATTCCGGCGCGCTCCATGCGGGAGAGCACGGGAACCAGTGGAACCTCGATGTCGGCGTAGATCGACCACTGGTCCCGCGCGCGGATGGTCGCCTCGAGCCGGTGCGCGAGGGCAAGCGAGATCTCCGCGTCCTCCGCCGCGTAGGGCGCTGCGAGCGCGAGCGGCGCCTCGTCGAAGCGCCGTTGGCCGGCGCCGCGCAGGCCGATCACCGACTCGATCGGAATGGGCCGCACGCCGAGCACGTGCTCGCTCGTGGCGTCGAGACCGTGCGAGGGCCGCGTCGGGTCGACGATCCAGCTCGCGATCATGGAGTCGCCGGCGATGCCGCGCAGCTCGATGCCGTGGTTGGCGAGGACGGCGCAGTCGTACTTGAGGTTGTGGCCGGTCTTCGCGACCGAGGGATCCTCGAGCAGCGGCCTGAGGATGGAGAGCGCCGCCTCGGTGCCGAGATGCTCCGACGCCTCGGGCGAGCGCACGGGGATGTAGAAGCCCTCACCCTCGGCGATCGCGAACGAAAGGCCGACGAGCCGTGCCACCGGCATGAGCAGCGAATCGGTCTCGGTGTCGAAGGCGCAGCGACCGGCGGCGCGCACGCGCGCGGCCAGCTCCGCGAGTGCCTCGGCGGTGCGCACGGTGACGACCGTCATCGCCCGCTGCGAGGTTGGCGGCGCGTCGGCGGCTGCGACGCCGTCGAAGAGTGTGCCGAAGCTGGCGGCTTCGTGGCGCGCGAGCGAGGGCGCGGGCGAGGGCGCGGGCTGCGTCGCCGACGCGTCACCGCCGCCGAACAGCGATCCCCCTTCGTCGGGCTTGGGCGCGGCGCGGCGGCGCGATGGCGCTGCGCGGGCCTGGGGCGCCTCGATGGCGTCGGCGCGTGCAGCGTCGGCGGACGGTGCCGCCCCACCGCCGAAGATCTCCTGCGCCTCGCCGCGCAGGCGATTGAAGCCCAGGACGCGGAGCAGCTCGAGCAGCCGCGGCAGATCGCAGCGCGACGGGTCGAACCGCCCCAGCGCTGGGTCGAACGGAAAGTCGCAGTCGTCCTTCAGCCGGACCAGCCGTCGCGAGAGCGCGACCAGCTCGCGGCTGGCGGCGAGGTTCTCGCCTCGCTTGCCCTTGATCTCGCCGAGATGGTCGTAGATGCCCTCGATCGACCCGTACTCGGCGAGCAGCGCCGAGGCCGTCTTCGGACCGATGCCTGGCACGCCGGGGACGTTGTCGGCGGCGTCGCCCATGAGCGCGAGGAGGTCGATCACCTGGTCAGGACGGACGCCCTTCCAGTCGAACAGCTGCTCGAGTCCGAGGTCGGCGTTCTTCTGCGGGTCGAAGAGCGTGACGCGCTCGCCCACCAATTGGCCGAGGTCCTTGTCGCGGCTCACCATGCGGATGCGCGTTTCGGGCGAGGCCGACGCCATGCGCCGCACGAGCGTGGCGATGACATCGTCGGCCTCGACGCCCTCGATGCCGAGCACGGGGATGCCCATGACCGACAGGGCCTCGAGGCAACGCTCGACCTGGGGGTGGAAGTCCTCCGGCGCTGGGTCGCGGTGGGCCTTGTACTCGGGGTAGAGCGCGGAGCGGAAGGTCTCCGTGTCCCCTGCGGCGTCGATGACGACGATGAGCTCGGTCGGCTTCTGCGCGCGGATGTAGGAGAACAGGGTCGAGATGAAGCCGAAGACGAGGTTGGTCGGCTCGCCGGTGACGGAGCTCGAGAGGCCGCCGCGGATCGCGTAGTACGCGCGGAAGAACTGCGCGTGACCATCGATGATGGCGCAGTGCGGTCCGATCGGGGCGGGCTCGCTCATCAGGCCCCCGCCGCCTTCGACGTGACGTCGGCGTGCATCGCGCGCAGCCGTGCCTCGAGCGCCGCCGACGGCGCCTTGCCGCGGCGCGACATCATGGCGCGTGCGGTCTCGAGGAACTTGTCGATGCGGAAGGTCTTCGGTCCGTCCGCCGCGTCGGTGAGCCACGAGAAGCGCGGCACGAGCGTGGCGGGCGAGCGGGAGCTCGCGATCATGGCGCCGGTGCCGAGCGTGGTGCCGGTCATGAGGCGGGTGCCGATGGCGAGCTTGACGTGGTCGCCGATGACGGAGCCCCAGAACTGGCGGCCGGTGCGCATCAGGCCGCCGTCCGGCTCGAGCCGCACGATCACCTCGCCGTACGTGTTGAGGAGGTTCGAGTTGTCGCTGCCCGCGCCGATGTTGACCCACTCGCCGACGAAGCTGTCGCCGAGGTGACCGTCGTGCGACTTGTTGGAGTAGCCCTGGAAGATCGTGCCGCCGATCTCGCCGCCCGCGCGGCAGTGCGGGCCGATCACGGTCGAGGCCTTGATGAGCGAACGCTCCGCCACCGTGCTGCCGTCGAGGACCGCGCACGGCCCCACGAGCACGGTGAACGGCCGCACCACCACGCCCGGGCCGATCACCACGGCGCCCTTCGAGGCGTCGATGACGCAGAGCGGACCGATGGTGGCGGTCGGATCGATCGCGATCGCATGGTTGCCGAAGGACTGCCCCTCGTCGGGCCGCAGGTGGCGGGTGGCGCGCGGTGCGAGACGGAGGTCCTCGTCGATGGACGTGGCGATCGCGGTGGTGATGTCCCATGGCGCCGCGGCCAGACGCGCCTCGACCGTGTGCGTCGAGGCGGGCAGCCGGCGCGCGAGCGCGGCCTCGCGGCTCATCCATCCGGCGACGAACTGCCCGTCTGCGGTCGCGTGGACCTCGCCGATCGGCACGCGCGCGGCGGACGCGCTGAGGAGCCGCCCGTTGACCACGAGGCAGAGCGCACCCGGATTCGAGGATTCGGGCAGGCATGCGGGAACGTCGTTCACCATGCGCGCGGTCGACTCGGCCACCAGGGGCGCGATCGGTGCGGGCACGAGGAGCGCGGCGGCGCGGCAACCCACGGCGCTCTCGATGCGCTCGAGGAGCGTGCCGAGTCCGGCGCGGAGTTCGAAGGCCGCGCGCAGATCGGTGAGCGGTCCGAAGGCGCCGAGTCCGTCATCGACGACGACGAGTGTGAGTGGGCCGTGCTCGCGAGGTGACGGTGAGGTCATCGGCGCACTGTAGCGTCCGCGCTCCGGTGGTCCGGGTTGCGCGCCGCTCGGAGCGCGCTCAGACGGCCTCGCGGGCGGCGCCGGGCACGACCCGTTTCGCGGTCGAGAAGCCCCACAGAGGGCGCGTCTTGTCGAGGAGCCAGATGGCGGGCACCGCGACGACGCCGTTGGCGAGCGCGACCTTCGCCTGATGCCAGACCTCGCCCGCTCCGGTTCCGGGCCACCACGAGGGGCTCTCGTCGCGCAGCAGCAGCCCGCGCACGGTCCAGATGAACACGAACGCCACCGCGGCGAGCAGCGTGAACACGAACGTCGCGAAGCCGCTCGAGATCGGGTTGCGGTGGTAGAGCAGCGAGCGCATCGGCACCACTGCGAGCGCGCCGAGGGCGAAACCGAGGGTCCACGGACCGATGACCACCAGCTGCGTGTCATCGGCGCGGAGCGCGGGCGACATGAGGTCCGCGAGCAGGCCCGCGAGCATCGCGAGGCGGACGGCGTGGACCCGCGGGGTGGAGAGCAGCGCGAAGACCACCACGATGGGCAGGAAGCGCGGCTGCGCGTCGCCGATCTTGAGGATGCCGCCGAGGCTGGCGTCGATCGCGACCGCGATCAGGCTGAAGAGGATGTAGATGCTCCACCTCATCGGGCGCCCCCGGAGCCGAGGCGGGCCGCCTGCTCTTCGGGCGGATCGATGGCGACGACCACGCCGGATTCGTCGGCGAGCAGCGCGATGGGCTCGACCTCGACCACGCGGGCGAGCGGGACCTGGTCGTTCGGGAGCACCCGGCGCACCCGGCCGACGCGCATGCCGCGCGCGACGGTGCCGAAGCGGTCGTCGGCGATGCGGGCGATCTGGCCTTCGCGGATCTCGGCGTCGGAGGCGATGTCGCCGACCCACAGTCCGCCCTCGATCGGCTTGAGGACGGTTCCCGGGAACGCGCTCGCCGCGCGGGAGTCATCGGTGCCGTCGGCGGGATAGAGGCGGACGCTGATGGAGCACCGCGGCGCGGGCTTGACGAGCGAGAAGAACTCACCGACGTCGCCCGACACCGCGCCGCCGAAGATGTCGCCCCGGATGATCACGGCGGCGTCGCGGTGCGCGCCGTTGCGCGCGCCGATGTTGATGCGGACGAGTCCCTCTCGGCGCGTGGGATCGATGCCGATCACGGTGGCGGTCTCGAGCTGGATGCCGGTGTTGCCGATGCGTGCGCGGACCGACTTGAGCGCGGCGACCTCGCGGTCGAGCGCCTCGGTCTTGAGCCGCGCCTGCTCGAACAGGGTGCGGTAGCGCTCGGCCGACATCTCGAGCTCGATCACCTCGGGCGCGCGGGGATCGAACGCCTCGCGCGGCGGCCGGATGCGGTCGCGCAGCACCATGCCGAGGTGCATGATCGGGACCACGGGGACGGCCGCGATGCGGGCGATGTCCCCCGTCCACGGCGCGAGCGCGCGGGCGGGTAGCAGCGCGAGCAGGAGCGCCAGGCCCGCCAGCGTCCAGTCGAGCCGACGACCGCGGAGACGGGAGGAAAGGAGCTGGAGGAGTCGCGTGGCGTTCATCGTTGGCGTGCGCCGCGAACGGAGTTTCCCCGTCGGTGCCGAGCGGACGACCGAGGCCGCGATCAGCCCTCGTCGGCGTCGGTGTCCATCGTCGCCTTCCACTCCTCGAGGTTCTCGAGGTAGATGGCGGTGCCGCGGGCGACGCAGGTGAGCGGATCCTCGGCGATGCGCACCGAGAGGCCGGTGCGGTCCTCGATCACGCGGCCGATGCCGCGGAGCAGCGCGCCGCCGCCGGCGAGCATGATGCCGTTGTCGACGAGGTCGGCGCTGAGTTCGGCGTCGGCGTTCTCGAGGGTGCGCAGGACCGCCTCGACGATCTGGCCGACGGGCTCGAGGAGCGCCTCGCGGATCTCCTCGCTGGAGACGACGACCTTGCGCGGGAGGCCCTGGACCGCATCGCGGCCGCGGACGTCCATCGTGAGTTCCTTCTGAAGCGGCGCGGCGCTGCCGATCTCGATCTTGATGCGCTCGGCGGTCTGCTCGCCGATCATCAGGCCGTACTGCTTCTTCATGTGGTTGATGATCGCCTCGTCGAACTCGTCGCCCGCGACGCGGAGCGACTCGCAGGTGACCATGCCGGCGAGCGAGATGATCGCCACGTCGGTGGTGCCGCCGCCGATGTCGACGATCATGCTGGCGGTCGGCTCGCCGACGGGCAGGCCTGCACCCATGGCCGCGGCCATCGGCTCCTCGATGAGGTAGACCTTGCGGGCGCCCGCGCGGGCGGCGCTCTCGAAGACGGCCTTGCGCTCGACGGCGGTGATGCCGGAGGGCACCGCGATGACCACGCGCGGCGCGAACAACCGGCTACGGCCGGTGACCTTGCGGATGAAGTACGCGAGCATCGCCTCGGTGACTTCGAAGTCGGAGATGACGCCGTCCTTCATGGGACGGATCGCGCTGATGGTGCCCGGGGTCTTGCCGAGCATGTCCTTGGCGGCCCAGCCGACGGCGGTGCCGTTGTTGAGCACCTTGTTGGTGCCCTTGCGGACGGCGACGACGGACGGCTCGTTCAACACGATGCCCTCGCCCCGGACGCACACCAGCGTGTTGCAGGTGCCGAGGTCGATGCCCATGTCGACGCTGAACCAACCGAAGAGTTTGTCGACGATGCTCACGGTCTCTCCCTGGCGGCCCTCCGCCGCGATCGAGGCCCACCGAGCGCCGGTGGACGGGACGGAAGGGTAGCAGAATGACGCAGCGCCGCGAAGGCGGCGCTGCGACGGGGATCGAGATGGATGCGGAGGCCGGCGCGGCGAATGGCCGCCGTCGGCGCCCGAAGAGGCTCAGCGGATGACGTTGAGCGGGGATCCGGGCTGTCCACCCGCCTCGGCCTGCTTCATGTTGGACAGGCTGAGGACGGTGACGCCAAAGCCGAGGACGAGCGCGGCGATGACGAGAAGCGCGGTGTAGACGTTCATCTCGCCGCGGCGGGTGCTGGTACGGGCTGCAGTCTTGGCCATGGGAAGGCTCCGTTTCTTTGGTCAGGCGCGGGTGCGCGTCGCGTGGGACGGGCGGTGATTACTCGCCCGAGCGCGCGATGGCGCGCTGGCCGACCTTGACCTCGCCGCGGGCGGCGCGGTCCTCGAGCTCGACGACACCGACGGAGCGGTTGACGTCGACCTCGGTGATGCGGAGGTTGCCGATGAAGGTGCTGCCGTCGCCGATGGTCATGGTCCAGCCAGTCTGGAGACCGTCGCGGGAACCCGCGTTGATCTCGGCGAGGGTGGAGTTGCCGTCGCGGCGGACGCTGATGACGGTGGCGGAGACGTTGCGGGTGGCGACGACGCGCTCACCGACGGCGCCGGCACGGGCCTTGGGGAGCTCGCCGACGCTGGCGACGTAGTCGGCGACGGTGGCGAGGGCGCGATCCTTCTCGTCGGCGAGGCGCTTGACCTCTTCCTGGAGGGCGCGACGGGCGGCGTCGGCGACCTCGAGGCTCGACTGCGAGGCGTCGAAGGCCTCCTGGACCTCGACGAGGCGCTTCTCAGCCTCCATCGAGCGGGTGCGGAGGTTGCGGAGCTCGGCGACGAGTGTCTCGGTCAGCTCGCCGGTGGCCTTGCCGTTCTGGGCGAGGACCTCGAGGCTGGCGGCGATCGACGCCTGCGCGGCCTTGGTGCCCGCGAGCTCCTGCGCGGCCTTGCGGGCCTCGGCGCTCTTGGAGTCGGCCTGCTTCTGGAGGTCGGCGACCTTCGACTCCATCGCGCGGAGGTCGCTCTCGACCTTCTGCTGCGACGCGAGCCAGGCGGCGCGCTCGGTGTTCAGGATCGCCTCGGCGGCGGCAGCGGCGGCCTGCGCTTCCTTGAACTTCTTCTGGAAGGTGGACTCGTTGGTCGCGTTGACGGCGACGAGCGGCACGATCGCGACGGTGAGGAGCGCAACCAGCACGATGAAGATCTTGGTCAGGACGTGCACTTCGGGGTTCCTTGCTGCGTGACCAGCGGTGCTGGCCAACTTGTTCTCTCGATCTCTGTCTGTTCGAGCGGGAGCGAGCGGTCGATACGAGCCGCTGCAACAGCGGGATGCATCTGCTCTCGCACCTCTCGTGATTCTCGGTCTAGGGTCGAGAATTCGGGAAGGTTGGATTTTGTACCGATCCGTGAGGGACGTGTCAATCGCCCCGCGCGCAATCTGCGTGGCAATCCCACGCGAGGGCGGAGGTCAGTCCCCTGCTTCGATCCCGCCGGCGGCGGCGATCTGGACGGTCGGATTCTGGTCGTGAAGGAGCGTCGCGAGGAGCGCGTTCGCCTCGGAAGAGCCGATTTCCCCGAGCAACGCGGCAGACTGCGCGCGCACGCGGGCGTCGGGATGGGCGGCGTATTCGCGGCCGATCATGAGGGGCGCCTTGGAGGAGCCGAGCTTGGCCAGGGCGCGGGCGGCGGCGAGGCGGATCTCGGGGCTGCGCTCGGCGTTGCCACCGGCGACCAGGAGACGCTCGAGCATCGGGCGGGCGACCTCGTCGCGGAGGCGGCCGACCGAGTCGCAGGCGACGACGGTGAGTTCGCCCTGCTCGGCCGGGGCGAAGAGGGCCGCGCGGATCGGCTCGACGTCCTCTTGGTCACCGAGCTTGACGAGGGCCTCGGCGGCGGCGAGTTCGACGAGCCGGACGCGGATCGGATTGACAAGCTTCATGCCCTTGCCGAGCGACTCGCGGATGAGCGGGACCGCGGATTCGTTGCCGAGTTCGCCGAGGACGAGGTAGGCGTTGGCGCGCACCTCGGGGTCGTTGTTCGACAGCATGTCGGCGAGCGGCGTGAAGTTCACCGGGCGCCCGCTGCGCGAGAGCGCGAGCATGGCGGCGGCGTGGACGGATGGGCTGGGATCGGCGAGGAGCGCGGTGACGCGCTCGAGCAGCGCGGGATCGAGATCGGTCAGGCGCGCTTCGGCGATGGCCATGCAGGCGACGAAACGGACGCCGCGGTTTTCGTCGGCGAGCGCCGTGGGGGCGAGTTCACGGAGCATCTCCGGGCTGCGGATCGACGCTTCGATCGCGTGGGCGCGCAGTGCGGGCCACTTGCTGGTCGCGGCGGCGTGGAGGATGCGGGTGGCTTCCTCGGCGTCAGCTGCGTGGGACGGAGGCTGGAGGGTGGTGGATGGCGTGGTGGATGGCGTGGGGGCCTGCGTGTTGGTCTGCGTGTTGGTCTGCGTGTTGGTCTGCGTGTTGGACGGCGTGTTGGACGGCGTGGTGGAGGCGACGACGGGGATCGGCGTGACGGTCTGGTCGGCGGAGGTCGACGTGGGCGTGCCTGTCCCGGCTGCGATCTCGATCGGCCGGTCCGTGGTTGGCGGCGTGCCTGTCCCGTCGGACGCGGTGCCATCGGACGCGACGGCGGAGATTGGTGCCACGGGCGTTGGCGTGCCTGTCCCGTCGGGGGTTGCCGTCGCGACGTTGGAGGCGTTCGATTCCATCGAGCGCGCCTTGGAGCTGAACTGCGCGCGGGCGCTTGGATCGAAGTCGCTGCGCGGCGCGCAGGACGGGATCGCCAGCAGCGTCGACGCGAGCAGCACGGCGGACACGCGTGCGCGCGGGGTCGGCGTCGAGGCGGATCGGGCGGCGAGATTGGGCTGTCGGGAAGGCGCCATCGTTCAACTCCGTTCGAACGTGCAGGGGCTCTGGGGCGTCCGCGCTCCGCGCGGGATCGGGGATATCGGCGTCGAGGTGCGCCGTACTCAAAACTACGTCGCGGGTCGGGGCCGGGGCGAGGGTGCGCGGGGGTTCACACGGGCATCACGGAAGCATGGCGGCTGCCTCTGCGGCCGTGCGGAACGAGCGCCAGGAGCGAAACAGTCCGACCAGGACCGCGAGCGACGCGGCGAAGGCGAACCAGTCGCCGACGAGCACCGCGAGCGGAACACCGGTTCCGGCGGCGGGTGCGGCGACGAAGGCTCCCGGCTCCTCGGCGGGGAGCGTCTCGGCGACACGGCCGACGGCGTCGATCGAGGCCGACATGCCGGTGTTCACGCAGCGCACCACAGGGGTGGCGAGCTCGATCGCGCGCAGTTGCGACACCTGCAGGTGCTGGCGCCGCCCTGACTTCGAGCCGCCGAACCAGCCGTCGTTGGAGAGGTTCACGACCACGCCGGCCGCGCGGGTGCCGTCGGGGAACGCGATGCGACGCGAGGCCCACGGCTGCGTGATCTCGAAGCATATGGGGACGGCGACGCCGACCGTGGTCGCGCCGGGGGTGCTGCCGGGGCGTTCGCCGGGGACGCCACCGATGGCGACCGTGAACTGGGCGGGCGCGGTCGCGGCGTCGAGGTCGAAGGTCATGCCCTCGGCACCGAGCGCGAGCAGCTGTGCCTCAAGCCAGTCCCAGTTCGAGATGATCGGCATCATCTCGCCGAAGGGTGTCAGGTAGATCTTGTCGGTGCGGCCGACCGGGCCCTCGGGGCCGACGAGGTAGGCGCTGTTGAACTGCCTGACCCATGCGAAGCGGTTGCCTTCGACGCGGAGACCGAGGAAGGCGGGCGAGCCTACGAGGAGTGGCGCGCCGATCCGCGTGCTGAGGTCGCGGAGCGCTTCGTCGAAACGATCGCCGGGGTAGTAGTTGCCCGCGACGAGGGCGCGCAGCGACTCGGGCTCGAGGCCGAGGCCGGGGACCATGGTCTCAGGCCAGAGCGCGAGGTCGATGGTTCCACCGGCATCCCCCGCCGCGGCCGCGGCGCCGTCGAGCGTCTGGCGCGCGAAGACGAGGAAGTCCTCGACCTGCTGCTCGGGCGGCCACGCGAGCTTGTTCGACATCGGGAGGTTCGTCTGGACGACGAGGAGACGCGGCCGCTCGGCGGTCTCGGCGGCGACGTCGTGCGCCTCGATGTGCGCGCGGCCGTACAGCCAGGAGGCGGCGACGCATGCGAGCGCGATCGCGGGGAACGCGAGGCGCGCGCGCCCGGGTCGAATGCACGCGTCGACCGCGGCTCCCGCGACGAGCCCCGCGAGCGCGGTGAGCAGCCAACCGCCGCCGAGCGCGGCGATCTGGGCGACCTCGGTCCACTCGACGAGCGGATGCGCCGCGAAGAACCACGCGTAGCCGCTGCAGACGAGCGAGCCGCGCAGGAACTCGATGGTCACGAGCGCGAGCGGGAGCGCAACCATCCACGGCCAGCGCGGCCGCTCTCCCGCACCGCCGGCGAGCCTGCGGAGGACGAGCGCGAGCACGACCGTCCAGCCCGCGAGGTACAGCACCAGGAACGGCATGCCGAGCTCGGTGATGTGCCGCATCCACCACTCGTGCGCGAGGAACGCCACGAAGAACGGCACGCCGACGGTCCAGGCGAGGGCGAGCGGACGCGGCGCGCGCCACACGGCCGCCGCGAGCAGCGCGGGCCAGACGAAGGCGAGCGGCCAGCCCGCGACGAAACGCTCGGACAGCGGGAACGACAGCGCAAAGGCGAGCGCGCCGAGCGAGGCGAAGCCGAAGGATGCGAACGACGCACGCGACACGGCGAATGCCGCCGCGAATCCACCACGAGCAGGGCGCGATGCGCGCGTGGCCTCAGCGTCCGGCATAGTCGATCACGCGGCCGATCTCGGAGCGCAGGTCCTTGCGGTGGACGATGCGA
>Ga0079301_1000977_pt1 | contig 13618 bp, 14 predicted proteins | sample Wag4_2014_7_11_3_FD_74797 | JGI IMG/M metagenome (GOLD analysis project Ga0079301, IMG submission 74797) | Fresh water mixed with fracking chemicals microbial communities from Ohio, USA - Utica-2 Time Series FC 2014_7_11 | ecosystem: Engineered > Industrial production > Chemical products > Input...
TTCTCCTGACCGCTCATGCTCTTGTTTTGCAGTGTCTGAGAGAGGGTACGCCGCTCCTCGTCTGAGCGGTTGTCTACATTACCCAGGCCCACATCTGCCTTGGTAATCCCGGTAGGTGTAGTGATATGTGGCGATTGCAGAGTTTTGTTGGTCAATACCTGTGCATCCGAGACGCCTACGATTGCACTGGCTGTGCCATGTGCTGCCGTGGCTCCCGTGTGTGCATCGAAGTCTGCAGTCTTTGCACGTGTGTCAATGTCCTGCTGAAGTTCCGAAAGGGCTGACTGCAAGTCTGTGGCAGAGATATTTGCAATGGCAGCTACGGCAATCTTTGTTGCTGCGATTGCTGCGCTGCTGGAGATGTCTGCGTTATTTACTTGCCCTGCAAGATTGAGTTTAGAGTAGGCAATGGCTGCCGTAGAAGCAATGGATGCGTTGACGATGCCGGTAATCTCATTGACTCCCGGGGTAGCATCTATTGTCTTATTGGTCAGCGTCTCTTCGCCAGCAAGTGTAGCTACTGTACCTGTGACTGGCAACGTAATTTCTGTAGCTGCGGTTGTGTTAAACTTTGTACTAAATCCGCCTGCAAGTTCCAGGTCTTGTGCAAGGACAAGTGCGCGGTTACCGTTTTGAATATCGAGCAAAAGTTCACGGTTGGCTGCAGTATCTGCTGCACCTTGTTTAGTTGAGTCATAGCGGATGGTAAGATATTTGCGGGTAGCAAGTGGTACTAGGTAGTCAGGCAAACGGAGTGAACCATTTAGTTCAAAGACACTTGCATAGACTTTGAATTCTGCTACGGGTGTAGCTTCTGAACCGACGTAAAGGCTACTGGTTCCATTGCCTCCTGCCGAGGGGTCTCCTGGCAAAAGACGGATGTCGGTTTTACTACGGATATTAACTGCTTCTGAATTGTCAATCTGGTAGACGCCGCCAAGCCTATCTAATATTTCCAAGTTAGCTTTGGCCTCTGTACTCAGGCCCGAGGACAGGAAGAGGCGTAGATTTCGGGTACGACTGGTGGCCACTTGTGAGTCCTCCACTTCAGGGCGACAGCCCTGCGGTCTGTCAGGTCTTGGGAAGTGTAGCAAAAGAAAAGGCCCTACGCAAGTGCCAGGCACGGACGTAGGACCTTAATCTAGGACTTCAATCCATTAGATGGTGAAGTTTTCCAGGACCACGCCTGCTGCAGGGTGAGTGCAGAGGAGGGCAATCTGGCCTTCCATGTAGGAAGCGATACGGCGCTCATGGCCTCCGCCAGAAGCTGGCTTGAGGTGGAGCTTGCCGGAACCAACGTCCACAGGAGTCATTTCGGTGAAGTACAGCTGCATCATTGCAGACTGACCAGCCGATTGCTTAGGCAGAGCGTATGCACGTTTCTGCTTAATGTACTCGGAGCTGATAACTTCGAGCGTGTCGTTCTCGTGCTGGAACACGAATGCTTTCGCACCCTGAACGCGCTGGCTGTCAGTTACAGTCAAGCGGCGCTTATCTTCGTCAGCTTCCACGAGCGAGTCGCGTGCTTCAGGAGACATAGCGAGCATATCCCATTTGTACAAGCCTTGGCCGACTGCGACCTTAGCTTCGCTCAGTGCTTCCTGCACATACTTGAGGGCAATCAATTGAGCCGAGCAGTCGATACGAGTACCGGCTGTGATTCCGCTCATCTGGATTCCGTGAACGATACGTCCGTCGTTAGCCAAGAGTGACTCGAAACCAGCGAACACGTTCGAGACAGTTCCGTAGTCAGCGACTGCGCCGGAAAGGTCAGGAACATCCGATTGGCCTGCACGGTAAACCAAGTCACCTGCAGAAACATCACCGACAGTTGCAACGGTCAAAACTGACTCATCAGAGTTAACAGCTTCGAGAGTTACAGTGTTGGTCTTACGGCTGCGGCTCACAACGCGGAGAGCTACAATCGAACCAGCAGAAACAGTAGGCTGTTGAGCTGCACCAGCAGAGGTGCGGCAGATTACGAGGTCGCCGTACTCAAAGAGACCGACGTGGCCGCGAGCTGCGTTTGCTGTGTCGAGGACAACAACAAGTCTTCCGCCCGAGACAGAAGCCGAAGCAACGGTACCGATAACGCCTGTTCCGTCGCCGTAGAGGTCTGCAGCGATACGACGCTTGGTAGCGATAGCTTTAGATTGCATTTCGAGAGCGAGAGGCTCTGCATACTTGAGGGGGCTGTTCAGTGCTTTCTTGTACAGGTTGTACTCGATTTCCACAGTAGCGTCGAGTTCCTTGGAGACAGCAATCTTCTCGCTGATACCAATGCGCTGAGCCTTTGGAAAGTTTGCGCTGAAGTTGGGGTTGGCATACTGAACTGCCGATGGCCCGAGGGAGGTCTGGAGAAGGAAACGTTGCTCACGCCAGTTGGGGTCACCAACGCGGAACTTCTTAACCATCTCAAAGTCTGGGAAGGTGCGGTTCAACTGATTGAACACACCGGATGTGAAGGCAATCTGGAGGAACTTACCGAGGGGAAGTCCACCGACGCCGTTTACGCCTGCAATTGGGTCGAATGCCATGAGAATTTACTCCTTATTTTACGCGGCCAGTTAACATACTGGAAAGGGCAGCTGCCCAGTTATTATCCGCAATATGTTTATTAAAAGATTCCTTGTCTGTCTGTCTACTCCCTTGTACTGTCTGGGCTTTTGCTGCAACCTTGGTTGCGACATTAGCTTTGCGGGCCTCAGCTGCGACTGCTGCCTCTTCTTTCGCTTTGATATTCATACCTTGTCTAAGACTGTTGGCAACTTCTTCAAACACGCGGCGAGTCATGGCGGGAGTAATTGCCTGCTTACCTTGTTGTTCTTCGATGTTGGAAAGAATGTCGATAGCTTCGGACCAGACCGTGCGGTCGAGCCTGTCTTCGAGCTGTTCATTACCCAACGTGCCAGCGAATCGGACACGGTCAAACGAAGGGTTGACAACGGATTGGAGAGCCGCTTCTTCAGCCGCCGCACGTTCCTTGGCGATAGCTTCCTCTCGTTCCTTGAGACGCTTCGACTCAATGCTGCGTTCTCTCTCAATCCGGTCAAGCCGTTCGCGGAGTTGAATTTTCTCAAGTTCGTCAGGAGTTGCATCGCGCTTTGCAAGTTCCTTATCAACTTGTTTTTGTAGCCATTCAGTGTAAGCACCCTGCTTGTTGGCCAGCAAATCTACCAGACCTTCAAGACCTTGAGAAGTATAGGCTTGCTCTACAGCATCCCATGCCGTCTGCACATCCTTGTATTGTGCTTCCCTTTCTTCCAGGTTCTTGCGAAGTTGGTCTCGCTCGTTTTGCCACTTGCGGGCACCAGCTGCCATCGAGATGGCTTTCTTGATTGCATCCTTATTTGCCCAATCAATCTTGATGCGTTTGCGTCCAGTCTCGTCAGTCAAATCGAGGTATTCCACCTCTCCCTGCGCTTCCGGCTGTCCTGCGGAGCCAGCCACTTGGCCTGACTGCGTCTCGGAGTCAATATCAACTGGCTGGGCACCGCCCTCAGAGTCAATATCGACAGGTGGTACATACGAGTCAGCACTGACTGACCCACCATCTGCAGCAGGTTCCGCACCTACGGTGGCTATATCTTCTCCGCCGCCGCCCCACAAGTTTGGAAAAAGATTCTCACTATTACCGGACATTACTTTGCTCCTTCTACGTCCTATTGGGAGGATGGTAGACTTTGTCCCTTTCGGGTTTAGCGCACGTCCCAGACCACCTGGGATAGTACGAATGTGGAAATATTAGATTATTTTTTAGGAGGTGTCAACTGATTCTGTTGTTTCTTTTTGAGTTCTTCGCTTATCTTCTCACCAAAAGAAGGTCCAGAGAATTGTGACTCAATCCATCTTTTTACTTTAGTCATCAGCCCTTCTGACTCTTCTTCATTATTAGTCGGGCCACCAAAAGCGGAAGATATTGATTCTGCTGCTTTCTGTTGTTCTTCAGTATTCCATTGCTTTGGCATTAGGCTGGTCCTCCGGGTGGTGGCGGCATACCTGGCATACCGGGTGGCGGTGCTGCTGATGCCATCTTTGTTGCTTGGATTTCTTCACGAGCTTTGATGTGTTTCTTAATCAATTCTTTGTGAATAGGATTCAGGTACTTAAACTCTGCGGTCATTACATAGATGTAAGCAAAGGCAAGCATATTGAGGTGGTCATCCAATTCCTCTGGCTCAATGTAGACACCTTTGATGCGCATTTCCTCAAAGATTTCACGTTGACGAGTTTCTGCCAGCTCAATATGGTCGTAGGCGTTTTCCAATTCATTCAGTTTTAGTAATTGTAGCATCTTGCGTGGCTGCACACCTGCCTGCTGAAAGAGGGGCATCATCTGCAGAATCTCTTCACGGCGAGTCATTGGGTCAAGCGAGAGGGATGCACCATATTCGACAACCAGGTCAAATCCCGATGCAATGTCGGCACCGGAGATGTTCATTGACTCAAAGGCTTTCTCTTTACCAAGCACTTTAATGGTACGAGTCTCTTTCCAATTCTCTGCAACAATCTGTAGATAGGTCTTATAGACCCACTCAACGACGGCAATATCCTTATTAAAAAGACGCTTACGAATCATGTTAGATTGCTGTGTTGCGTACTGCAGAGAAAAGCCTGAAGTCTCACGCTGCATGTTACCCATCACGGCATCATTGATACCGAACACGTCGTCGATACCGCGCTCCATCCGGTCACCAATGTTAGGCAAAGCCGATGGCATAGGTACTGGTTCCATGAAGCTGGGAGGAATGGAGCCTGTATATTTGATAACATCCCAGGTCGAGTTTGTGATGGATTCATCTGCAATCTCTGCTGACTCTGGCATAATGATACGTGCAACACCATGAGCTTGCAAGATGTCGAGCATCACTGTATCTACACGGTTCTTTGCGTCCTGCATTGCAGAAGCATAGGCGACAACACTCATGCCCCAGTAAGTGCCGGGAACGTCAATATCTGTAAGAATCTTGTAAGGAAGATAGGCACGTGTAGGTCCTGGTTTACCGCCCTTCAGCTTCTGTGTAAAGCGGTGCGGACTAACTGTCAATGCTGTGAGCTGTGTCCCGTCTTCGAGGCACCAGCAATAACGTCCCTGCATACCATTCATTGGTGTGCCTGTTTCCCAGTACTGATAGCATTTGACTGAATCGTAGCGATACTTGTTAGCTACAGCCGAGGAGGTACTCTGGTATTCTTCGATGTCTGTCTCATATCCCTTTTGTCTTACGCGCTCAAGTACTTCCAGTTTGTCCGGGAATAGGTAAACTGCTTCCTCATAACGTAGGTCGATTTCTTCAAAGACATAGGAGACTTCTTCCCAGGTCGTAGCATCTGCGTCAGGATAGATTTTCCAGACAGAAGGTACGGTAAACTCAAAGTCACCGCTCATGACGACTTCTTCTGTTTCCGGGTCGTAGTCTGAAATTTCACCCTTCATTGTATTGAAGAAGCACTTGGCAAAACCTGAACCATAGATGAGAGTTTCAAGGTTAAGCTGGTCTTTACGCTCAGCCATCTGGTAATGCCGAATACCGTAGCGTACAAGTCTGTCCGCTGCATCTGCTGCATAGCGGTCATTCGGGTCTGCACTTGTTGGTTTAGGAATAACGGTAGGTGGATTAGCTGACATCTGGCTGTGGATGAAACGTAGATTCTTCATCGTGCGATTGATGGAAATGTCTGCCTGCGTCATATCTTGTTGATAAGCGGCAGCTTCGCCATCGGTACTAAAGGAAAGCGATACGTCTGAATTCTGGATACCGGAGGAACGAGTGGCGTAGACTGTACGCTCATTCTCTTCCCACTGCTTTTCGTAACGAGCACGTGCTTGCCTAGAGAACTGCAATCTCTTGGCTAGTTCTTTCTTTATCTGGTCCTCGTTGGTCCACCACTGCAAGCGAACTTTACTCATTTACGGCCTCCATTATAGGCTCTTAGTAAGGCTTCTCTTCTTTTTCTGATTGCTTGCTGGACTTTTTCGATGCGCCCTTTTTGGCTGGCATCGGGAGGCGACGGACGGAAGCGATTGTCACCATCACGCCTTTGCCACCCTCTTTGCGTTTCTTTTTGCAGGTCTCGCAACCGCATCCGTTGTCCATCTCGTGACCCCTTGCTTATTTTTAGATTACGTTTTGCTCGCTCTACGAAGGCGCGTGATGAACGCTCAATACGTAGAGCCTTTAACCATAAAGCACCCGCAAGGCACAGTATCATAAGAGAAAAGATGTAGCAAGCTACCAACGTCCCCATGGTTTACCCCATACTCCCTTGCGAGTTTTAACTCCGCGAAATCCTCGTACTTTGTTTTGACTAGATTGTTTCGCTTCGTATGCCTGCTCTTTGCGGGCATGGTGAGCTTGACGCATATCGGTCCAATAGTCAACAGGACTTGTATATCCCTCGTACTTTGGTTTCATTTCGTTGAAGTAAACTGCAGAGTCGTGTAAGTGGTACTTGGAACTCTTGGCAATTTTCTGGTCTTCTGAGTTTGACCATTGCATGGTGGTAAGTTCGGCTATCAACTCGTGGCACCAGGGTGCGATGAATAGAGTTTGCCCTAGACAAAGCTGAAGATTCTTCATCATCTCAAGTTTGCGATTCGATTTATGCACAATAGGCATGTAGCGCATACCCAACTTAGCAGCTGCACCCTCATACCAAGGAGCCGCTGAGTCATAGATTCTTCGTACTATGTTGTAACCCATAGTCTTTTGCTTTACGACCGCTGCGTAATCTGCCGTATCACGCAGGCCAGACAAGTACTCTGCCTTGACGCAGTACCAATGTCCTGTATTCGGGTCTTCAGCCCAGACAGTCATGCCGTGGGCAGTGGTGATGGCAGGGTCAGAGGACTCTACGTGACGCCAGCCTGGACTATAGTTATCCGGGGCTGCGACCATGACTTGTGGGTCGAAGAAGTAGACAGCACTCTCGGCGCTCATCCACTCACCTTCGAGACGACAACGTCGAATATGCTCAGGGTAGAGATTCATTTCCTGCAGAATCAATGCCTGCTTATCGGGCGTATAGACCGGATTGTCGAACATGTGAATCTTGAACATCTGTCCCTGTGCTTCTGGCAAGTTGTCGCAGAAGGAACGTATTTCATTATTGACAATGAGGGGAGTAAAGGTAGCCCAGAAGTAGCCTTGGTTCTTTTGGATACGACGCAAGGATTCGTTAAAAAGGTCAATAGAGTTAGGCATTTCGTCAATCCATACAGCATGTGCTGTATAGGACTGGATGCGTTCACGGGCCTGGTTGACGTTCTCGTAGGATTGAAACAGGAGCGTATTGCCTGTAGGCTTATGTATTACTTTCTGTAGAATATTACCTGCCCGAAACTCGTGTAGCTCAGATGGGTCAAGGTAGCTTTTGATACGGTAGTAGAGCGATTCCTCAATAATCTTTCCCGTCTTTCCAAGTACAAGAATTTGTAAACGCTCTGTGCCCCACTCTGCAGGGCGGGTCCAGGTTGGGTGTGTCTCGCTGAGCATCCAGCTGAAAGTACGAGCACCGAGGGTAGTCTTCGAGGACTGGTTACCTCCGCGCACTACAGTAATCTTGTTATGACCAAAGGAGTCGAGAATGGCTTGTTGTTTTGGAGAAGGCTTGGCTGCAAGATTGTTTGGGTCAATGGCAGCTGCCTGCTCCAGCCTATTCAGCCGGCGCAGGGCAAGTGCCATCTTCTTCAAATGCAAATCATTACTCATCTTTGTCTAACTCGCTAGAGTTAACTACTCGTACTATCGGTGGCAAAATCAATAAGCATAGAACTACGAGAGCCAGAATAACAGGAGCAGAAAAAGACACAACGGAATGAATATATCCCAGGGTAACACCTGCGCCAATCCAATGAATGATGGAGGTAAGATAGATAAGCACATGTCTTTGTTCAGGTTCTTTGCTCATCTATCTGTCCTCGTGGTTAAAGAATAGAGCACTTGTCTCCTTCGCATCCAGAAGTTTGTGCGCGAAGGTCATGTTTCTGCTCATACTGTACTTCACTTAGGTCCAGTTCGCAACTCAATACTTTGCCAAGCAATTCTTCGTAACGCTCCTTGCTGATAGCTTCGTAAGGTGCCTGAACGTAAGTGTTCTCATCGAGCGGAAGTAAAGAGATACCTGCGTATGAGTCGCGGTTATTCCACATCCATACGTCCAAATCCTTCTGGTCTTGCTCACCACGATAGTAACAGGTTAAGGACACATTGTGCATATTAGGTCCACGGTCATGCCCTGGTTTAATCCAGTTTTCCTGAATATATTTAGCACGTTCAAGCTGCTCAATACATGATTCTTTACTGGCGACAATGCCTGGCATTTGAATGGGCAATGCGATGCAATTGAGACTTGGTTGAAATTCGTCCGTTTCGACTAATTCGCTGGGCAGTGAATTTGCAAGATAGACTGCGAGTGGGTCATCCTTGGCAATACGCACGCGACGCAGGTAATAAGGCGCGTAGGCACCGTGAATGCCTGCGGTGGTACCCAACACTGTCGAAGTTGTTCCAGAGGGCTTGGTGGTCGTAATACGGGCTGCGTGGTTGATTCCTAGTTCGTGAGCCAATTCTTTGTTCCACAGACGAGTCATGTCAGCAATCTCTGCAAGGTCCCAGCTTTTGAGATTTTCCCAATTCTGCGCCTGTCCTGTGATGGATACACCGAGCAAAGCATCTTGTTCTGCAATCTGTTTCCAGCGTGGTTTGACGTAGTTGAAGTTGGTCAGAGCTGCCTGGAAGGTGCCAAGCACAGTCGCGTAGTAAGCGGCCTGAGCAAAGTCAAATTCATTCTCGCAGACAGCTGCATTGATTTCTGTCAGGTTGCAAAGTCCCTGAGATTGCAGACTAATCTCGGCACAGGGATTGGTTCCGTAGTCTGGGTCATTGGTCCAGAAGACTCCTGGCTCTCCTGCCTTGGATTCGAGGCATGCACGCAGTGTATCTCTGAAGTGTATGTAGTTTGACTTGCCGCGAATAAGAACGGCTGAGTTATTTGCGCGAGCACGTTGTGGAGCGCGTTGCCACCATGCCCCGCTCTTGGAAAGAAGCATCTCCTCCTCATCTTGGTCAAAGAGGGAAATGAGAGCTGCGCGACGTACACCGCCTACAACGACTACGTCTGCAATGTAGCAGACCACATCGTGGACTTCGATGGGGCGGAGTTTACGTCCTTCTGCGCCGCGAAGGATGCGGCGAATATTCTCGTGCGCAGTACGCAGTGACTCAGGACCGCTGGCTGTACCTCCGGTAGAAAGGCGGGTACCGGCTGCACGAATCTGCGAGTAGTCAAACTTAATATTTGGATTTTCCAGTAGAACTTGTACTGACTCTGCCCAAGCCTCACGCGAGTCGCCTACTAGAGCGAAGGCAAGTTCCTCAGACTCCTGCTTTGCGATTGTAGGAAGTTGACTAATATGAGAGCGTTGCACAGAGAAGCCAACACCCGTACCATTCATAAGAATGTAAAAAATATCCGAAATGTCTTTAAAGTCTTTTATAGCGACGAAAGAACAGTTGTAAGCACGCATATTTTCACGGGAAAGTCCCTCACCTGCAAATTGCAGCATACGCATACTGGGTACAATCATTCGGCTTTTTACGTAGGAACAAGCACGGCCAATAAGGTCATGATGTTGCGAAGAAAACTGGTCAATCATGAATTGCTCGTAGCGTTCAACAACTTGATTCCAGCTTTCTTTTTTTCCTGAAGGGAGAACTTGGCTGTAGGTTCTGTAGAAGGCCAAGTCGGAAAGAATCTGTGCGGTCCTTTGCATGGGTATCCTCCGTCCAACTCCGTGAAATCAGAGTGGTTTTAGGAGTATATCACCTGCTGACCAGGTGGTCAAGTCCGCTTTCTGAAAAAAGAAAAAGCCCTGCATTTCTGCAGGGCCACGCTTTCGGAAGTAACGAATTACTTCACAAGGTATTGAACTCTCAATACATCATCAGCCTCAAGTGCCAATGTACCGCCGGGCAACAAGTCTCCTGCAAAGGTCAACACAGGGTAACCAGAGCCGTTTGTGCTAATTGTAAAGTCTTCGCCTGCGAACAGACCAAGGCGTCCAATGTGTGCAACAACCGAGCCGGGCATAAGTGTTTTGTGAGCAAGAGTCACAGAACCAGCCGAGATAATTCCGGAAGTAATCGTGAACTTCTCTTGCTTAGAAGCCAGTGCCTCAAAAGAAGCCTGAGAGAGTTTGCGAACCTTCAACGAAACTTTGCGTTTGATGCTAGGGCTATAGACACCGACAGCTTCGGCAACAAACTGACAGTTACCAATTGCTGTACCAGAATCAGAACCAAACACTGCTGTCAAGATTCTTTCATCTTCAGCCAAAGGACCGACAGGTGCGCTAGGAGCACCTGCAGTTACCATCGCCAAACGAGGCAACTCAGGGTGAACTTTAGGGTCAGTACCGAAGTATATCAAATACTTCTTACCAGCAACAACTGAAGCACTTGGGTCTACGATGAAGACTTTACGTGAACGATACCAGCTTGCAGCGTTTCCAGAAGCGCCAGGCACTGTATATAAACCCAAGTGAGGTTTACTAACCAGGCTGTCAAAAGTGACAATGGCATAGGCGCTGAAGTTGCCTAGAGTAATATTCTCTACGGCACCATCAAAGAAGTACCAGTTCACTTTATTTGCGGCTGTATTTACTGGTCCAGCATTCTTGAAATACCAACCTTCACGATGGCTAGGGTCTTGGCTAGGAGCAGAAGCATCTGCATAGACGGCTGCATTATTTTCAAACACAGTAGTCTGTTCAGTATTGTCGATGATGTCCATGACATCGAGGCGAGACTCGTGAGCAGCTACATCAATTTCAACTGCGTTAACTTCGCCCTGAACTACGGCAATGTTATTTGCTACAGTTGTAGCAAAGTTTGGGTCAGAGCCGAGAGCGTCAGAGAGTTCCTTGAGCGTGTCAAGAACTGCAGGAGCAGAGTTAACAAGGGCAGCAACTTTGGCGTCAGCGTAGGATTGTGCCGAGGACAAAGTCGCGGCGTCACCAGCTGCACGTGCGGATTCTTCAGCATCAATCTCAGCCTGGAGAGCTGCTTCTGCTGCCTGTGCTCTTGTTTGTTCTGCTATAACATCGGACTTAAAGGCAGCCTCGGAGCCTTTGAGGAGAACCTTATCGTCGCCGTCAAGTTTAATAAGCTCTACAGAACTACCGTCCTGCTTGGTGCCACGCAGGGCTTCGTCCTTCTTTAGTTTAATTTTGGAACCATCTACTGCATCTGATGCAATAAATTTACTCTTAATTTGCATACTAGGTATCTCCTATTGCCGGTGAATTCCGGCAGAGGAAATTTACTACGGAAGGATTAGACTGTCCAGTACAGTACATGAATGTTGTCGCCACTAGATGGCGCTTCTGGCTGGTTTGTCGCAAAGTTGCCAGCAAATGTAATGCGTACTTTTCCAGCTACAGTGCTGATTGTATAGTCCAGGTCAGGGAAGAGGGCAAGTCTGTCAACGAAAACACTGGTAGCATTCGGTACAACCTCAGAAACAGGCAACTCTAAATAGCCGTTACTGACATCTTGTGTAGTTAGCGTAAAGTTAGCGCGGTTTGCCTGAAGACTAAGACCTGCCTGAAGGATGGCATCACGTACATTTTTAGCGGTAAAACGTGTACCGGTTGAGTCAAAAGGAATACTACGCGCTGTAGGAGAGATTCTAAGCATTAGCCTAACTCCTGTACTACCACTGTATTATTTGCATGTGCAGAAATAAGACATACAGATAAATTACCGATTGGAATATCTATGCTCTGGTCAACAAAGAGCGGTCTGCCTGTACTTGTAGTGACACCTTCTGGACCGACAAAAATTGTATGCGGTCCATGATTATGGATAGACAAGTATTGACGAGAACCCAGACGTTCTGCACCAACCTTGGCTTCTATTACAGAAGTACCTACAGTAATAGTGCCTGTAACATATGCAGACTCGTTTACATCAATACGGTCAGCTGATTCAATAATGCCACTCATTTAGTCACCTTCTTTTGTTGTGGCAACTCTTCGGCGTTCTTAATACGTTCTGCCAATCGTGAAAGACCTGTCAAAATCTGTGCTGCACCGACTACCTCTTGGCCGTCTAATTGAAAAGTTGCTTTATTGATAAGGGTAGCAACGGAGGAAAGCAGCTTTTGGTCTTGTTCATCGACGACAATGTAACGCATTTGTCAGCCTCCTATATGGTTACGGAGCCTAGCTTAGCTAGACTCCGCGCCATAGTCAAGGACTTTTAGGTGCTAATTATGCCATTTCGAGAATGCGCACATCAGCCGAGCCACTTGCACAGAGAGCGTGCAGGTTTACACCGGCACCGATTTCCAACTCGACGTTAGCTCCGGCAGGAATACGGATTCCTGTAGAGGTCGTAACAGAAGCTCCGCCCAAGAAGATGGCATTAGCGCCAAGATTCTGGATGAGCAAACGACGACGGTTAGAAAGAGCTGAAGCAACAAGCGCGGCTGCCGTGGTTCCGACTGAAGCTGCAGAAGTAGCAATCGACGAAGCATCCATACGTGCATCGACTTTGTCCTGAGCCGCAGTAAGGTTGCGAATGTCGAAGTCGGTAGCTTCAACTACAATGTTGACAGTCTGGCTGTCGAGACGCACATGGAGAGCGCCTGAAGTCGAGCTAAGCGAGTTTCCTGAGCCGTCTTTCAACCAAGCTGCAATAGAGTCGTCGCCTGCATCGAGGCTTACGTCAATCTCAAGAGGGTTTGTAATGAACACGTCAAGGGCTTGTTTTCCACCGTTGAGTGTTGAGGTCAGTTTGGTACCTTCACCATCGCGGAGGAAGGATGCTACAGAGTCGCCCTCAATGGGGGTATCCACTTCCGCAATAAGTTTTTCTTTACTAATAGCCATGATAATGTCTCCTTAAACCCAGGCAACTAGCTCCACCACGGCACCAGGCTGGGGCGACTGTACGTATAGCACATAATTGAGGTCTGCCGCTAGTGACTCCTCGGTCAAAGAACATCCGGGAAATACGGATAAGTAGTTACTTCCTGATGTTCCTGTAGCATAGGAAATCTTTAGGATGCCATTACTGCGCAGTTTTACCGTAAATCGCCTAGAGCCAGTAGGCAAAGCTATCGTATATTCCTGATTGGCGTTGGTCAGAGTGAGGTTTACGATGTTGGCTTGACTGACCGTATCAGTCGCAAAATTGAGTGAGTTAGCATTTAGGGCTAGATTAAATTTGGACGCTGCCCCACCTGTACTAATTGTCATGAATTTATAGCCTCCACGTAGCGAATGTCCATGGGTGATACAGTACCGATTCCGTAGAGGGCCTGCCCACCAGCGATGTTAAGCATAAAATTCTCTCCTGGCAATACAGGGAATCCATTTGCAAAGGATGCCTGTGCTTCAGTGAATCCGATGTACAGAGTACCATTCTCATCTGTATTACGCAAGAGAATTGCTGAACGATTAGAGGTAGAAGCAGGCAGAATCAGGGTAGGTACCGTACTAACCAGTACTCGGCCTGTTTTAGCGGAGGCAGGACTGACTACCTTGGCTGCAACTTCACCGGAAGCCACGCCTCTAGCATGCACTTCGTAGGTAACATCTCCATTATAGGTA
>Ga0079301_1000978_pt1 | contig 13597 bp, 14 predicted proteins | sample Wag4_2014_7_11_3_FD_74797 | JGI IMG/M metagenome (GOLD analysis project Ga0079301, IMG submission 74797) | Fresh water mixed with fracking chemicals microbial communities from Ohio, USA - Utica-2 Time Series FC 2014_7_11 | ecosystem: Engineered > Industrial production > Chemical products > Input...
AAAACTCGAATCGTTCCGTAGTCATCGCCAGCATCAGCATTAACTGACATGAATGCCGCCAAAGTTTGACGCTTGGTCGGCGCATATGTCGTAGTTAACGAGAAGGTTGGCGCTTCTTGATCTGGCATTTGAAGCGTCAAGTAGTAAGGCGGCTGTGCTTGACCAACTGTTGGCTTAGTTGGATCTTCTGGAACGATCCAGAAATCCTGGCCAGAGTAAAACGCCTGCGGATCTCCAACGTGATACTTAGCTAACACGTCGCGTTGAACCTTGAACATATCTTCTGGGTAACGAATGTGATCCAAAACTCCAGCGGGAATTGCAGACTTAGGCTGGACCACACCAGGGAATGCCTTGCTCCAAGTTTGTAAGATTGGATCTTTTTCATCCCAGGCATAAACATTCACGGTGCCGTCATAGGCATCCACGGTAGCTTTAACCGCATTGCGAATGTAAGTGATGTTTCCGGCACTAAGTGGAATCGATTCAAATTGAGTGTTCACAGAATCCGCTGTTGCATCACGTAATGAGATTCGAGCTGCGTACGGGAATTCATTTGTAGTTGTGTAACCATCAACAATCCATTGCACCTTGCCATCAACAACGGCTGGGTAAGGATCACCATCAAGGGTCAGCCACGGAGCTACCTTTGCAACGCGAGTCTTTGGATCGCGATCGTAAAGAATCTTTGAATCTGGGCCGATCTGATTTGAAAGCAAGATGTTAGTTTCTTGGTAATTCAAGGCGAAAATCGCGCGTTGAATCATGTTTCCAATTGGAACACCACCAGAACCCGTGTAGGTATTGTTGGTCTGGCCATTGGCGCTCTTGTCATCAGGGAAATCAAGTTCTAGAGGTGGCTGACTGCCGTCACTGCCAACAATTGAGTAGGCCGGAGATTGCTCACCAAAGTAGACCCGCGGCTGATCAATATCTAACTTGCCTGATGGTGGAATGTTGCTTTCGGCAAACTTAGGTGCGCCGTCAGCTTCAGAAGTGTTTTCGTACGCAGCCACAACTCCATAGCCATGGGTGAACACCATATGGTCGTTGAACCAATTTCTTTGATCATCGGCTAAGCCATCAAGATTTACTTCACGAACCGCAATTACCGTTCCGCGCTTAACTCCATCAATCAGGTACCGATCCACGTCGAGAGTGTCCGGGAACGCATAAAAACCACGGATCTGTTGTAGCTGGCTAAATGTTGGTGAGTTAAGAGCTGGATCAAGAATACGAATGTTGGAAAGCGTTCCAGCGTCTTCGGCTAACGAAGCTAGTGATGGATTATCAATTGCTGCATAGTCTGTGAACTTAACATCTTCAAGACCGTAGGAAGCCAACGTCGAATCAATGTTTCGTTGAATGTAAGGTGCTTCGCGCTGCAGCTCGGATGGCTTGACCTGGAACTGCTGGACAAATGCTGGATACAAACCACCGATTACAAAGGAAGCGCCCAGCATCGCACCGAAAGCGATGAATGGTAGCGACCAGCCTTTTCTGAAAATTGAAACAAAGAACAGGATGGCTGTTGCAAGTGCAATGTAAGTCAGGATCGTTTTGGCTGGAACTACTGCATTCACGTCGGTGTACTTAAGCCCTGTAATTAAGGCGTCAGATTTTGTTGCTAAAGAATACTTATCAATTGAATACGCCCCAGCCTTAAGTAAAGTGAGCGTGCCCAAGAAGAACATCAAATGTCTACGGGCCGAATCTGTTGACTGAGTAATACTGGTGCGTAAGCCACCGTAGATGTAGTGAATTACAACGTTAACAATTAACGAAACGATCAGGATAGTAAATCCAAATCCTAGGAAAAATCTCAGGAACGGTAGTTCAAACGTATAAAACGATATATCCAATCCAAATTGTGGATCGGTTTTTCCAAATGGAGTTGAATTGCTCCAAAGCATGAAAGTTTTCCATTGGCTTGAAGCTGACAGACCAGTTAAGACACCAAATGCGATTGGACCGGCAATAAAAACAATGCGGCGAAATGGATCAAGACTTTCTCGGTACTTCTGTAGAGCAAATTCCTCTGGTGTTGCTGGCAAGTTAATTGGGCGGGACCGGTGCGCCACAGTAGCTGCGCCCCAAAGGATAAGTGCAGTCAATATTGCAAATGCAAAAAACAATATCGCTCTAATTGTGAGTTGTTGGGTGTACACATCAGTGCGGCCGACAGATCCGTACCACTGCCAGTCGGTATAAAAACCAGCGAAAATCGAAAACGCGACAAAAAGTCCGGCTAAAACCGAAAGCGTTATTCCTAAAGGGCTACGACGAGGGCGTTCCAAATTTATGCTCACTTAAATACCTTACGTTGAAAAATCGCATTCCACATACGACAGACTTACCCTATGGATTTAGCCTCAAACCTTGAGCCCCTCGTGCGGGAAGTTGAAGACCACGTTGCCAGCGCAGGGTGGGATCAGCCAGTTCGACTATTTGCGCTGGTGCCTACCGAAAGCCTGCTTTTGGCTAACCCTGATTTGGCGGGCGAACTGGGCATTAGTGCTGACATGCCGCTGACTTCAGTCGAGCAAGAAATTGAAGACACTCTCGAGCTTGATGAACTTCTTGCCACTATCGCCTGGCCTGAAGATGTCGCCGGAGCCATTGTCGTACTAGAGAGAATAGTTTTGCCGCCGTCGGCTGAATCAGACTTACCTTCAAATGACGACTCTGCACTTGTACAAGCGGCAAGGGACCATCCAGAGCGACGTGATGTACGGATAGTTAGTGCAGTTCTGCGCAGCGGACAAAACTTAAATGCGTTGCGATACCGAACCCATGATTCTGCTGACGCAGTTGCAGTCGCGCCTAACTTGGTTGCGAGACTAAATGATGCTGTGGCATCTACATTTGCAGACTAGGCCATTGTCATAAAAAGTTTTTGTAATTGTGCAGAGACTTCTTCATGATTTTTCTTGCCATCAGTTAGACATTCTTTAAGTCCTGCCGAAATCAAACTGAACGCTGCCTTATCAATAGCTTTTGATACTGCTGCCAGTTGATTAACTATGTCTTCGCATGACCTGCCATCTTCAACCATGCGCAGGATTCCGCCCATTTGACCTTCGGCCCTGCGAATCCGCTTAACAAAGTCATCAAGTGCTAACTCGTCTTCAACAACGTGTGTTGGTTTCTTTGCAGCACTCATGCTTGATCACCTGCGTTTAGCGGGGCACCCATCATGCGCCAGGAGCCAGTACCCCCGGCAATGTTCACTACGTCAAACCCTTGCTGTTCAAGATATGCGCACGCTTGTGCAGATCGGCCACCAGCTTCGCAGATTACGTACTGTTTCGATCCTTTATCAATTTCATTGTTTCGAACCGGAATCATCGAAAGTGGGATGTGCTTTGCACCCGGCACATGGCCGTCAACATACTCATCCATTTCGCGAACGTCCACGATGGATACATTTTTATAGATTGCCATTAACTCAACGGCAGAAATCTCTTGCATCAAACTCCTCGATTCCTTTTGGTGTAGTTAGTTTAAGCGTTGGAGGCTTGGGTCTGCTGGTTAGCAATCTCGGCCCGAACATCTTCCATGTCAAGGGCCTCAACCGCATCAAGCAATTCATTGAAGGCTGGTGCAGGTAAAGCACCTGGTTGGCTGAAAACTAAGATTCCATCCCGGAATGCCATCAATGTAGGAATGGAAGTGATGTTTGCGGCTGCGGCAATCTCGCGCTGTGCCTCAGTATCTACCTTGCCAAACTTAATGTGCTCGCGTTCAGTTGAGGCAGCCTCAAACACTGGACCAAACATGCGGCAAGGACCACACCATTCTGCCCAGAAATCCACAAGCACAATGCCTGAACCAGTAACGGTTGATTCAAAATTTTCTTTTGTGAGTTCGATCGTTGCCATCTTAATTTCCTTATCGGTTTACTTCATTTAGTTGAGGTTGTTCTTTAATCCTTTTAGGTTTTGGGAGCGCGCACTGCGCTTCATTCACTAATCGTTTGCGAAGTGCGTACATTAAAAGCAAAACACCAGCGGCGCCTAAATAAGGCTGAACCGGAGCGAAGTATTGAATTGCCCCTGTGGATCCAAGTGCAATCAAGGCAATTTTGTTACAGACCGGGCAACCAACTGCCAAGTATGCAAGGAATCCCCCAACTGAACCCACTTTTGCAGAACTCTCATCAGTTATTACGGCATCCATTCGCACGTATGTAGCGAACAACATTCCCGACAGAACGGATGTCGCTATCAGTACTGGCATTGACCAAGATGTGACTCCGATTGCTCTACCGAAAACAGGATTGGCAATTACGGCTGTCGGGATACCTATAAGAAAGAATGTTGCAAATGCCACCGAGAATGCCGTGGCCCACCTTTTGGCAGGCCACAGCAATACTGCAGTTAAGCAAGTGGGAGTCATTACTTACCGAAAAGCTTTCCGAAGAATGATGACTTTTCGCCCGATTCTTTTTTCTTTGATGCGCAATCACAACGATTGCTCATTGGCACTCCAGCGAACACTGTATCTAGGTGCTGGCCACAGCCACTGTAGGTAACCTTGCCGCAGTTGCGGCAGTTAACTCGACTACACATTTGTTTTCCTTTTTCTATTAGTTGAGATGATTAAAAGCTTTATTGAACTACTGGTCCGCCAGCAGCTTCCCAGTCGAGGATTCCACCTTGCATGTCATACATGTCAACAAAGCCAAGTTCTGCCATCTGTTCTGTAGCTACACCCGAGCGGTTTCCACTTCGGCAATAAACCGCAACAGTGGCATTTTTATCTAGTTTCGAAACTTCACTTGCGAAGTCCGAACCTTCAAGATTGATGTTGATTGCATTGGCAATGTGTCCAGCGCTGAACTCTGCAGGGGTGCGCACATCTAAAACGATTACACCCGGTTGATTTACAACTTCACTAAATTCAACTGGATCTAACTTTTTAATCGCTTCATTGCTACTTGAGCAACCAGCCAATAAACCAACGGATGCAATGGCGGCTACTGCCAAGGCGACTGCTTTCTTCATTAACTACCCCTTTAATCTTGTGTTCTGAAACTATAACATACCCCTAGGGGTATACTTAAAACATCTGGGGACTCTAGATGCTAGCTATGGAGAATGCTTTGAATAATGCAGCACAAAAATGGGCAGCCGACCTAAGCCACTGGGCAATACCTGAGAACATCATGGCCCAAGCACCTGAATCGCCATGGATCCATCCACCTGCAATGTTTACTTTGCCGGCTGAAATTCCAGATAGCCCATCACATCAACGGTCGCGGGAAGCCATGCCTGTCGGCGGAAGCGTCTTGGACATTGGCTGTGGTGGTGGCATCGCTGCATTCGCGATTGCACCACCGGCAGGGACTGTTATCGGAGTTGATCATCAAGGCGAGATGCTAGAAATGTTTGCACGGTCCGCAGTCGATAAAGGTTTCGAACACACGGAAGTTTTGGGCGACTGGCCTGATGTTTCACCTCAGACTCCAAAAGCTGATGTTGTGACTTGTCATCACGTGGCTTACAACGTTGCCGCAATTGAACCCTTCCTCAAGGCGCTGGATTCACATGCAACAAACCGTGTGGTCATTGAGTTGCCTCAACAGCACCCACTTTCATCAATGCGAAACGCCTGGAAGACGTTCTGGGATCTTGATCGTCCAACAAACCCAACTCCACAAGATTTGATTGAAGTGCTGGCTCAAATGGGAATATCCGCCAACTTGGAACTGTGGAACGGACCAAAGCTGCGGCCGCTGGATATTGAGGACGATGTTCGGTTTCTGCGGATTCGTTTGTGCCTAGACAGTTCAAGAGACGCCGAAATCAGAGAGTTCCTCGAGGCTCAGGAGCCAATGGAATCAAGGGCTTTGGCCACGATTTGGTGGGATAAATAAATTTTTCAAATACCCTCCAGGGTATGCAGGTTTTCTAGTACATTGCTTTTGGTCTCGAATTTATAAATTTTTTGAAGTCTTGGAGGGCTAATGTCTAATGAATTAATGCACGATGTTGTTGTTGTAGGTGGCGGAACTGCTGGCATCACGGTTGCAGCTCGCCTAAAGCGCGCTGGCATCAAGGACGTTGCCATTATTGAACCAAGCGAAGATCATTACTACCAACCACTATGGACGTTGGTAGGTGGCGGACAATCTAAAGCTGCTGATTCTGTGCGTCCTCAAGCTAACCTAATTCCAAAAGGTCAAACTTGGATCAAGGATTCAGCTACTGCAGTTGATCCGGATTCCAATACGGTCACATTAGCTAGCGGCAAAACCGTTAAATACAAGTGGCTAGTTATGGCTGCAGGAATTCAGTTGAACTGGTCAAAAATTTCCGGATTGCCCGAGGCGCTAGGCAAAAACAATATCTCTACGAATTACCGATTCGATCTAACGGATTACACCTGGAAGGCGATCCAGGACACCAAGTCAGGCGTTGCCGTATTTAGCATGCCAGCTGGACCAATTAAGTGTGCGGGTGCACCGCAGAAGATTGCCTACTTAGCCGCAGACTATTGGCGCAAGCAAGGCACGCTCAAAGTCATTGATGTGCACATGGTGCTGCCTACTCCTGGCATGTTCGGTGTACCGGAGTTTGCCGCAACCCTTACTGAAGTTGTAAAACGTTATGGCATCCAGGTTCACTTCGAGAGCGAAGTTATCGCTGTGGATACAAACACAAACGACATAACGATTCGCCATAACCCAACAGGTGACACCAAGGTGCTTAAGGCCGCAATGGCGCACATTACTCCACCGCAAAGCGCACCAGATTGGATTGCCAACAGCCCAATTGCTGATCCAAACAATGCCTTTGGTTATGTAGAAGTGGATAAGCACACTTTGCAACATTCCCGCTACGCAAACATCTTTGGTTTAGGTGACTGCACGACTACACCTAACTCAAAGACAGGCGCTGCAATTCGCAAGCAAGCTCCAGTCTTAGTTGCAAATTTGGTTGCTGCTCGAGCGTCTAAGCCAGCAACAAAGTCCTATGACGGTTATGCCTCTTGCCCGCTGATTACAGGTGTCAACAAGTGTGTCATGGCTGAGTTCAACTACGAGCTGAAGCGAACTCCGACATTCCCAGTTCTTGACATGACGAAAGAACGTTACGACATGTACATGGTTAAGAAGCACGGATTGCCGCTTATGTACTGGAATTTCATGCTCAAGGGACGCGCTTAACCTCTTGCATTGGATACCCCCTAGGGTATACGTTAGGAACGAACAAGTGGAGGAACCATGTCATTAACCGTCATCAATCTGGATACGCCAACGCTGGGCGATCGCTCTTACATCGCGCATGATGGAAAGACCGCATTAGCGGTGGACCCACAGCGCGACATTGATCGCGTAGAGGCAATTCTTGATCGCGAAGGTCTGACACTGGGTGGAGTCGTTGAGACCCACATGCACAACGACTACGTTTCTGGCGGCTTAGTACTTGCCCAGAAGTACGGTGCAAAGTACATCGTTAGTGAAATGGATCCAGTCACATTTGAGCGCGTTACTGTTGCCGACACTCAAATTGAGGCAATTGGGGATTTTGCAGTGAAAGCCCTTCACACCCCAGGTCACACGTTTACTCACATGTCATATGCCCTACTTGATGGTGCAGAAAAAGCTCATGGTGTTTTCACGGGTGGTTCAATGCTCCATGGTTCAACTGGTCGTCCTGACTTACTTGGCATGGATAAAGCTCGGGAACTCGCGGGACTACAACATGGATCGCTTAATCGCTTGGCTGGCCTACTTGAGGATGGCGTAAATGTTCATCCAACCCATGGCTTTGGATCATTCTGTGCGGCCACTGCAACTTGTGGTGATTCATCGACAATTGCAGATGAAAAGAAAACCAATCCAGCGCTTCTCTTAGAGAGAGAGGCCTACATAGTTCAGACACTTGCTGGTCTAGATGTTTTCCCTGCCTACTACAAGCACATGGGTCCAGCGAATCATGCCGGTCCAGGCCCAATTGATCTTTCTGAGTTGGCTCGGATGTCCACTGAGGAAGTGATGAAGGCCATGAAGGCTGGTGCGTGGATCGTTGATCTTCGCACAAGAAGTTCATGGGCTGCTGCACACGTTCCAGGAACAATGTCATTTGGCATTGACGGCTCGATGGCAACTTATTTTGGCTGGATGTTCCCGTATGAGAAGCAGTTGGTTCTAATGTCCGACAAGGCATCTGACATTGCCGAGGCCCAGCGCGAATTAGTTCGCATTGGAATCGATCGCCCATCCGGATCTTTCGTTGGCGACGTTTCAGAATTTGGTGATTCAAAGTCCACTCGTGCAGTTAGCTTCAAGGATGTTCCTGCAGTTATTGGAACACCTGGAGTGCACATACTAGATGTTCGTCGTTCAAGCGAACGTGAAGCTTCCCACATTGAACCTTCCCTTCACATCCCACTTCACGAACTTGAGGGTCGGGTTAATGAGTTGCCTACCGATGGCGAAATTTGGGTTCACTGTGCCGGCGCTTACCGCGCTGCTGCAGCCCTTGGAATAATCGAGGATTCAAAGCGCACAGCAGTTTTGATCAACGAGCCTTACGATGCCTGCCTAAGCGTTGACGGCCTAAACATTGTCACTGGTCACATGGACGCCAGCCCGGTATCACCATCTGACGTTGCCGCTAAAGCGTAGAGGAATTTACGATGCAGGATATAACTCCACAAGATGCATTTGTTGAGATATCAAATGGTCGCGCAATAGGTATCGATGTCAGGGAACCCCAGGAATGGGAAGCCGGACATGCGGAAAACGTTATCTGGAATCCCATAAGCACTTTTGATGTCAATGCGTTGCCAACTGATAAGCCCTTGATTTTTATTTGCCGATCAGGGAATCGATCTGGTCAAGTAGCAACTACAGTTGCCGACCAGATGGAAAATGTATTCAACATGGTGGGTGGCATGAAAGCCTGGAACGAAGCTGGTTTAGCAATGGTTAGTGCAAATGGAAATCCGGAAGTCGCTTAACTAATGATGCTGATTGAAGGAATTCTTCTAGGCATTTTGATTGGACTTGTTCTTGGAACCATCGGTGCCGGTGGCGCAATTCTTGCGGTTCCTGGATTGATTGCAGTTATGGGACTGTCAACTATCGCCGCCACGACATCATCCTTAGTTATTGTTGGCTCAGCTGCTGTGGCTGGTTTTATTCCGCGCCTTAAAACAAAAACAGTTGACGTTCGTCTCGGTCTTACATTTTCCGCACTCGGTATTCTCGGCACCTTTGCTGGTACTCAACTAGTAAAGGTTGTTCCTGAATCAGTTCAAATCATTTTGTTTGCAACCTTGATGTTTGGCGCTGCATTCGCAATGTGGCGCGGACCCGTGAGTGAGTCGAATGCTGCTATCAAGTCGCAGTGGCCTTTGGTATTTGTTGTAGCTACCGCAATCGGAGTTCTTACCGGACTACTCGGTGTTGGTGGCGGTTTCTTGATCGTTCCAGCGCTGGTGCTAGTTCTAAAAGTTCCAACTAAGACTGCAGCGGGCACTTCCCTGGTGGCAATCGCAAGTACTTCTACATTCGCATTCTTGATGCGCTTTGAATACTGGGGTGAAATTCCAATCGGCCCAATAGCCGCATTCACACTCGCCGCAATTGTTTCTTCGCTCTTGGCTGCGCCATTTGCTGGAAGATTAAACGCTCAAACTTTGCAAAAGGGTTTTGCGATATTCGTTTCTATTGCCGCCGCTTTTATTCTTGTTGTTCGGGGTTTGTAACTCAACTGCAAGCTGTGACTTGATCACCTTTATTGAAGGACTCAATCTCATCCATAGCGTCCTCTAGAGACGCAACGGCTGCCACAGTTAGTCCATTTGGAACATGGCCTAGAACTTCATCACAATTGCCCTCTGGGGCTAGGAACAACACTGCGCCAGCATCTCGGGCGCCAATTAGCTTTTGCTGAATCCCGCCAATCTCGCCGACATTGCCATCAGGGTCGATGGTTCCAGTGCCTGCGATGACTTTGCCTTGTGTCAATGCGCCAGGGGTCAGTTTGTCGATGATTCCAATTGCAAACATTGTGCCTGCACTTGGTCCACCCACGCCCGTGACTCCAAATTCAATCTCAAAGTCGGCGGAGTAATTAGTGTCGATTCCAATTCCGATGTATGGAAGCGTGGATTCGTCTTTATCGGTTTCCGGATCATCTTCGCGAGTGCCCGATGTAACCACGACATCAAGTTTGGAATCACTACGAACCACAGTAAAAGTTAAATCAGTTCCGATCGGCTTGGATCGCACTGCGTCTACAACTTGCTCGGGAGTTTTCATCGTGACTGCGTCTACCGCAAGAATTTCATCTCCGGCCCGAAGTTTGTTTTGAGCCGGGGTATCAAGGCCAACACTTGTAACAATTACTTTTTCATTAATCGGCTGTTCCAGATAATCCATGGCGGCAGCAATCGCATAACTTTGTGATGTGCTGAAAGCCTCTACGCTTCTTGCGTTGTTTTCTTCTTCTGTTTCACCTTCGGGGTAGACCGATTCTCTGGGAACCACACGTCGATCCGGACTGATCCAACCCCAAATTGCCTGGAACATATCTAGGCCCTGTTGCGGTCCCCCGACCTCACTGACAGTTGTCATATCGAGTTCGCCCTCTGTCGGAAAAGTCTGAGTGCCAGAAATTGAAATCAGTTCAATGTCATCGATTTCACCGATTGTGTTAAACACCGGTCCTGGTGCAGTCATTACATACGGGACTGGAATAAACATTGCAGCGCCCAGCAAAATCAAAAGTGACCACGAAAGAGTGGGCTTTAAATTTGGTCGCATCCAGTTGCCGTTTCTATAGGAAAAATGAGGTTTCTAGAGTTACAGCGTACGTGAAAACGTTCCAACATTTGTTCGCCGTTAGCAGGGGCAAAAATGATTAACCAGACCCTGACATGGGCATAACCTTGAAACTACGAAACACCAGAAAAGTAGGCATTGTGAGTATTCCGTTTGGATTCGCCCCCGGAGGCGACGACAACAATGAGTTGGCCGACATGCTCGAAAACATGGGACGAATGCTTCGAAATGGTGGTGATCCATCTGGTGGCTCTGTGAACTGGACCAGCGCACACACCGCTTCCGATCAGGAATTAAAAAAAGCTGGCGATCCACAGATCAATGAATCAGATACTGAAAAACTTCGAGTTGCAGCGGACTTGGCGGACCTGTGGCTAAATGATGCGACAACTATTCCAAGTGCTGGTCACACGATCAACGGCGTTACGCGCGCGCAGTGGCTGGCCTCTACTTTTGATTCCTGGAAAGTCGTAGTGCAACCAGTTGCAGATGCAATGGCAGGTGTGATGACTGGAATGTTGCCATCAGGCAACGACGCAGGAACCGTCAACATTCCAGATGAGCTGCTTTCAAGCTTGCCCGATGAAGTAGCAGCGAACTTACGTGAGACCCTTGCCTCACCAGACTTTGCTGCAATCACTGGTCCACTTATGGCTATGGCAAAGTCGATGGGCGCAACGATGTTTGGTACCCAATTTGGTCAGGCCCTAGGACAAATGACTACTGAAGTTTTGAGTAACTCCGATGTCGGTATTCCACTCAATGCCTCAGGTAAGCCGGGCTTAGTAATTACAAACACCAACGCATTTATTCAGGGTCTATCAATTGATGAATCTGAAGCAAGGCTTTACATAACTTTGCGTGAACTAGCCCATCAAAGGCTGTTTACTGCTGCTCCTTGGATTCAGTCGCAACTAATGGCTGCCATTTCAGACTATGCAAGAGGCGTGAAGATCGATACCAGTGCGATCGAAGAAGCCATGACGCAAATTGATCCAACAAATCCAGACAGCATCAATACCATGATGGCCTCCTCACTGTTTGAACCAACCCAAACACCAGAACAGGTGGCTGCACTAACTCGGATTGAACTGCTTCTAGCGCTAATTGAAGGCTGGGTCACTGTAGTAGTAACTGAGGCTGCTGGAACTCGACTGCAATCGGCTGTGGCGCTTGAGGAAGTCTTTCGGCGTCGGCGGGCTGCTGGCGGCCCGGCCGAAAAAGTATTCGGTGGACTAATTGGACTTGAGATGCGACCGCGGCGAATGCGGGAAGCTGCCGCGTTGTGGCAACGGCTGGCGCAGACCCAAGGAATTGCAGCTAGGGACCTGCTTTGGTCTCATCCAGACTTACTACCGAGAGATTCTGACATTGATGATATCGATGCATTTCTGGCAACTGGAAGCGAAGATCTGATGGCGGAACTCAATAAAGCAATTGAATCTTCGAAAGAGGATCCGCAAAGCGAAGCTTAAGCTTTGCGCTATTCAGGTTTTAAATACTGTTGCGCGTGAGAGTATCCATCTAAATACGCTTTTGCTTTTTCGTGCTGAGGAAACTTGTTCATCAATTCATAAAAAGCTGGGCTGTGATCAGTAACCAACAAATGAATTAACTCATGAACGATTACGGAATCAATCACATAACTTGGCATACGTTGCATTCGATGCGAAAGCCGAATAGTTCCTTCACTTGGAGTGCAAGATCCCCAACGAGAATTTTGATTGGTCACCCAACGTATCGTCACTGGGACTTTATGAGTTTCAAAAAGGTCTTGGCCCAGGTATTTTCTGGAAAGCAGTCGCGCTCTTTGTTCCAAAGATGTCTGCGAAGTTGTGCGCTCATCTCGGTCATCCAGGCGATTCACTAATTCGGTCACGTAGGCGTCAATATCGCGCTTTGCCATTCTCGTTGGCACGGTAACTACCGTTTTATCATTGTCGCGATAGGCAGTTACATTTCGCTTTGCCCGCTTGCTTCGCTTTACTTCTACTTTTGTTAAATCAGTTCGTTGATATACAAATTCGACAGCTTCGCTGGCAAGTAAGTCTTTGTCACTTATTACAAAGGTGTCCTCGGGATCAAATAGCGAAGGCTGATTTTGACTGGTCACAAAACTTAAGGCTAGTCCAGTTCCCTGCTAAAAATGATGAAGCTCTCGAGCCGCGTGCTCAATCATTCGCCTTCCCCTTGCGAATGTCGGCTCGTTATCTCGAGAGCTTCAACTCGTGAAACTTACGCTCTAGTAACTAGTTGATGCAACGTGAATGACTAAGTCTTGAAAAATGCTGTGGACAAGGTTGGGGACTAACTGGGGATAGGTACCCATTTACCTGGGGATTACTGGTTAACAACTTGGGGATAGCTTGATTGTGACCGTGTGAATATCGCGATTTATCAGGCATTATGTTGTCCACGGATTGTGGAAAGAAAATAGTTTTATCCCCATGAGGCATTTGTCTAGATTCGCATTTTTTCGCCTAAATCAAAGCGATCTTTAGCGGCGAATCTGCGTCCAGAAAGCAACACAAAAAGTCGATGCGTAACACAAAGTCTTTGTGGAATGTTGTCTTCTTACACAAGTTGCAATGCGCAAACTTCAAGAATGAAAATTTCTAATCCAAAGTTTGCACCAGGCGTCCGTCTCTATAAACGTGGTCCTGATGAAATTCAAATTGGAATCAACCCGAGTTCAGCACTGGTTATTGACAAGAGAGTTGGTGAATCAATTGGAAAGCTCCTGAATGGCGCGCATTCAGTTTCTGAAATTTGCAGTCGACTGGTCACCGATGGGCATGA
>Ga0079301_1000980_pt1 | contig 13586 bp, 27 predicted proteins | sample Wag4_2014_7_11_3_FD_74797 | JGI IMG/M metagenome (GOLD analysis project Ga0079301, IMG submission 74797) | Fresh water mixed with fracking chemicals microbial communities from Ohio, USA - Utica-2 Time Series FC 2014_7_11 | ecosystem: Engineered > Industrial production > Chemical products > Input...
CCCTAGTGACAGTTCCCGTCAGCGCCCAGTATACGTGTATGCCGCGCCCTGAGTTGACGATGATGGGACGGGGTAACCCGACAGTACGGCAGAAGGCTTGAAGCGCGGCCAATCCGGTAGCTTGATCGGCGTAGCCATCGGGGCGTCCCGTCTTGGGGTTGGGCTGCGCCTTGGCTTCACCGCAGTCGATATCAAGCCAGAATGCCTTGAGCCCTTGGACGTTCTCCTTGGTGCGGTTCGCGTCCGTAGCGTACTTGGCGACACCGAAGAACACGTTCCATCCGCCCTTCGAGCGGCGTTCAACGAGGACGTCAACCTCTTCGCGCGTGGATAAAAAGTCCTGCCTTCGCTGCAATTCCTTGCCGGAGCCCTTGAGGCTCACGACAGCAAACCAGCCATCATCTGGTTGTACTGCTCTGAGAAGATCGAAGTCGGTCATATGTGAGGTCGCTACTCATCGGGCGCAGAACGCGCCTACAGAAAAAGAGCAGTGCAGGACGGGTGCCCTACGATAGCTTGGCGATATAGGCGTCCATCAACGCGCGGACCGGTGCGGAAGGGTTAGCCGCTCCAGTGAACCAGCTATACACAGTTTGGCGCGATACTTTGAACTCACGGGCCACGGCTGAAACAGGCACTTGATGCTTTATGCATGCCTGTCCCAGCCGCACCCCTAGAAGATGCCTATTGGCTTGGCCGTTCCGCTCTATGAGCCGCTGGCTATAGCCATGCACCATACTTACTCGTCCCCGTCTTCGTTGCCCCAAGCGTTGAGGACTGAGGCAAGGTCACCCTGCGCAACCACAACGTCGGCTCCCTTCTTGGGTGCCCGCTTCTTGGGTTCCGCGATGACTTCTTCCTCCTCGTCATCCGGCTCGTCGGAGTAGACAACCTTGGGCTTCGGTGCCGCAGCTTCCTGGGTCTTTGCAGGTGCCGTTTCCTGCGCAGCTACGGTCAGCACGATCATCTCACGCGTAGCCGGATCACTGCGCGCTGCTTGGACCAGTGCGTACTCTTCATCGGTGACGCCGCGCATCGGAGTGAACTGAAGCTCCATGGTCTCTGCATCAAGGTTATAGGCGATGTTGGTCACCACCGTGTCGGGACCTTCGCCGTTGGCGATGAGGAACTTCACATAGCTCTCGAACGGATGCACGTTGCCGCTGCCCTTACCGAAGAGCGACTTGGCGGGCACGTTGAACTGGTAGACTTCACCGGTTCCATCACCGGCCAACAGCAGCGCGATACGGCGCTGGAAGCGGCATGCACGGCCCTTACCGTTCTCACCTGAACCCACGACGTTCTTGGGGCATGAGGCGCAGTTACTAGCCTGCGGGTTGCCCGCAGCTGCCTCCGGCTTATCACCCAGGTTCGACCAGCAGTCAGGCAGGGTCGGCTTGGCATCGGGGTCGTACTTGCCGGCATAGAACGTGCGGCTGACCTTGGGCAGTGCGTCAACGATGATGGCATTGAACTCCCCACGGATGGCCTTGCCGATCTGCTCACCGTTGACGACACGCTTGAAGGTGCCGTTGGTGTTGGTGGCGATACGGCGGGTGTTCCTCGGGGTCGCCAAGGACTTAGCGAGGTCAGACAGTTCGCGCTTAGCTACCGTCGAAACAGCGCCTTCTTGCTTGAAGATGGTCAGGTTGCTCATTTGGTTTCTCCTTACTTTCCAGTTGGCTTACGTACACGGACTACATACTTGGTATCGGCGTTCAGGCCGATGGGCAGGTCTTCTGGGTTATCCTCAAGGAACTGGCGCATGTTGCCGTTGTGGATGCGCTGCTCAAGCAGGAAGGGCGCATCTCGGTCCTTGATGAATTGATACATCGACTCCCAGTCACTCGTCCAGAACCGAGTGGTTGTCGAGCGGGTAACCGTACCGGCAGCGGTGCGGATGCTGTCTAGGTTCTGGTCGTTGCACAGCGTCAGCAGTGCTTCGGAGACGACATCCTGCTGAGCCTTGAGCGCAGCTATCTCCTCCTTGTGTGCTTCTTCCTTCTCGTTAATCGCATCCCGTATCCGCCGGTATGTGAGCACGAGCTCGTCGGCTTTGGCATCTTGCATGGTTTGCTCCTTCTTGGTTGTCTCCCTAAGATATTCTTACACTACACAATGTCAAGCACTTTGTAAAATTTCTTGTCGGTACAGGTCAATAATTTGTCGGTGGTTGGCGATGTTACCCTTAAGCATCTGATAAAGCTTAACTTCCACGTCGCTACCGCTGATGTGCACGATGGTCATCGGGTGCTTCTGCCCTGGTCGATCGATGCGCGCGTTGGCCTGTAGGTAGGTCTCGACAGAGGTCGTCGGGGCGTACCAGATTATGGTGTCAGCTTCGGTCAGCGTGAGCCCGTGCGAGGCCGCCTTCGGCTGGATGAGGAGTACACGGGGATGCTCGCTGGACTGGAACCGCGCGACGATATCGCTGCGTTTGTTGAGGGGCACCTTGCCGTTGATGACATCGCAGCTGATCTTCTCTTTCTCTAGGGTGCTGCGCAACAGCTCGATGGTGTGGGTGAACGGCACAAACACCAGCACCTTGCGGGTGGTCTCCTCGATGGCCTCCAGCACGACGTTGATTCGGTTGCTGACATCAAAGTGCACGACCTCGCCAGTATCCGAGTAGACGGCACCCCCACTGATCTGGAGCAGCTTGTTGAGGCGGGCGGCTGCGTTGACGGCGCTAACCTCTTCCCCGTCAGCCTCCATGATCATCTGGGTCTTGAGGAGCTTGTAGTACTTCTTCTGCTGCGCGGTAAGCGGTGCCTCGCGTTCGGTGTGCGTCACCTGTGGCAGGTCCAAGCACTGGCTCTTCTCGAACCGTATGGCGGGTTGCAGTATGCGGTGCACGACCGACTTTGCCTGCGGTTTGACCCCCCACTTGAACTGCGTGATCTTGTACATGACCGAGTCGCGGAAAGACCCGTAGTGTGGGGGGCAACCTTCAGGGTTCACAAGCTTGGCAAGACCGTAGGCATCGAGCGGAGACTGCGCCGCCGGCGTACCAGTGAGCATCCACAGGCGCGGATCAGTTGTCTTGATGAGTCGGTTGAGCACCTTCCACCGCGTGGTCTGCGCGTTCTTGTATGCGGTTGCCTCGTCAACGACGATGAGATCGAAGCCCCCTGCGGCAATCGTTTCCTCCACGACTGCCACACCGTCGAAGTTGATGATGACGAAGTCAGAGCCGGCCTCAATGATCTTCTTGCGCTGCTTCGCATCCCCGTGCGCCACAGAGCAGCTGCGGTGCATAGCAAACTTAAACAGGTCCCCCTGCCATGCGGCCTTCATGATCGAGAGCGGGCATAGCACCAGCACCCGCTTCACGAGCCCCTTCTTCATCAGGTAGTCAGCCGACCAGATGACACTCGCCGTCTTGCCGGTGCCCGCCTCGCTGAAGCAGAACGCTTTGCGGTGAAGACTGAGAAACGATGCCGTGGTCTTCTGGTGCGCGAAGGGTGTGAGCCTGCCGGTCCACTCGTAGTCCCGCAGGATGGGCGATGGGACATCTTCCACACCCAAGGCAGTCAGCTTCTGTGCTTCCTTGATACCCCAGTGCACGGCGACTTTGCTCAGGTCCTTGCGGCGCTCCATCAGGGCGCTCTTCTTTATCGACCCGATAATTGCCGCAGGCTCCCGTGTCTCCACGAGGAGAACCTTGTTATCGATGATCCGCATGTTTGCTCCTCAGTGCGGGTTATTTCTTTTTTCGTTCCCGCTTACTTACTTCTGAAACCAGGTTGTGCTTGCTGTCTCGCTTGAAGGAGCGGTTCTTGGAGGCGCTTTCGACGCGCAGACCGTCCCCGTTGGAGCCACCCTTGTCGAAGGCTTTGACGTGGGCAACGTCCTTGTTGTCACCCTTTTTTACCTTGCCCTCCCGCACCATCTTCCGGCGCGCAGCGTTGCGGGCCACACGGTTCTTAACTTGCTCCGGCTGTGCTTGGTACTTGGCAGAGGTTCCGTACTTGCGGTCTTCGGGATTCTTGTAAGGCATCACTTCCTCCGTGGCCGCCAGTGCTCGCAAGTTTCGACCGGACACCACCCACACAGCGGGCTGGATTTGGCGTTCCATATACCATTTTCCAAAGCCCCCTCCAAGCGGTCTAGCTCGTCGTTGAACACAGACATGTAGGTGGCTAGGTGCTCTCGGTAATGGGTCTTCTTCGGAAACTCGTTGCTCACCACGAAGGCTAGGCCTGACTTGATCTTCTGCACCTCCGGCATGTGCACGAACACAGCGCCTGCCATCAGATCGAGCTGGTGCATGTCTGCGTACTTGGCGTTCTTGCCGGTCTTGTAGTCGATCATGTGGGCGGTATCGCCGTCTACGATCAACAAGTCCACGATCCCACGCCACCATACGGCCTTATCGAAGAAGCTACAGGGCTCCAAGTCACGGGTAACCCCAAGCCTTAACTCGCAGTGCTTTTCCCCAGGAAATTGAGCCAGTGCTTCCACAGCGGGTCGCATGACCTTGTATTTCCCAGGGATCGGCGTTCCGTGTTTGATGTAGTGTTCAGCAGCAGCGTGAGCTTCTTCACCAAAAAGAGCCTCGGCCCCTTGAGTATCCTTGACATCCTTAGCCACCTTGAGGTGGTAGTACTTCTTCGGACATTGTGAAAAAGTCTTGATGCTGCTGTACGACCACGATGGCATTAGTTTTTAACTTTCAAAGAGCGGATTTCCGCCCAAGGATTATACCAAGCCATAGTTTCCCCCGCAGTTTGCCTTACAGACGATCAGCCACCAGCTTAGCATAACCCGCGATATCGAGGAAGTTATCCTTGTGCGTCGGGTTGCCGTACACGACACGCCCCATCTTGTGGGCGATCATCTCCATGCTCTCACGCATGTCAGCGTCCATGGCTTCCCAGCTGGGGCTGCTCCGCATGAGGTACTTCACACCCTGAATGAACTGCGCCTTGCTGGCGTAATCACCGTAGTCGTTGCCACGCTCGGTCAGGACCGTGTCTACGCTATCGTCCTCGGGGACGAACTCGGGCGAGGCTGGCTGCCCCTTGAGCTGCATCTCCCTATGTACAGCCCATGCGTGGCCGTAGAGCATGCCCACCGTCTTCGCGGTTTCGGTAATGCTGTAGCCCCGCTCCAGCAGTTTGCGCGCCAAGGCGCTCTTCGTCAGTTTACGCTTAGTCATTGTTTGCTCCTTACTTCAGATTGCCACCGCTCTTCAGGATATCACCGTCGTACGTATACGTGCCGGTGTGTGTCAGGCGGACAAAGGGATGGGCGTATACTTTGCCGCCGTGCTTCCGCCACAGCTCACAGAAATGGTAGTCCTCCGACAGAAGGGCCCCGCTCTCGTCGATACTGGTAGCGAAATACTCGTGGGTGAGGGGTTTAGCGTACTCACCCGTATCTGGGTCTTGGAAGGATGACACTCGGTAGGTCGGCACATGCGGTGCAAGATGCTCGAACACGCCGCGCTTGATGAGCATGAAGCCAGTGCCGCCGTGGCGCACCTCAATGACGCCCCCATCGTCGGTCTCAGCGTCTGCGCCGCCAACCATGTTGAACACGAACGCCCCAGCGTGATGCTCTAGCTCATCCAGCTTGCCTGCGCTTGCAGCGCGCTTGACGCTATCCCAGTTCACTTCCTTCTTGGGGTAGATGCCACAAGCGATGTCTCGGTCAGTGAGCATAAGCTGCGCCACTGCGTCCCCGTCGAAGCCGATGTCAGCGTCGATGAACATCAGATAATCGTGACCGCTCCCCAGGAACACACGCGCCAGCTCGTTACGGGCGCGGGTGATAAGGCTCTCGTTGGTGATCTGGCACCACGCCACATGCACCCCCAGCTCACGCATCTTGGCGACCGTGAAGAGCAGACCTTGCACATACGCACCTGTGCACATGCCACCGTACATAGGGGTAGCAATCATCAGGCTCGGGCGCTTGGCCTCGACCGGCTTCACCTTGATTTCGTCACTCACTTCATCTGCTCCTTCTTGTGCTGGTATACCTGCCGCGCAGCGGCGGCGAGGGTCACGCCGAAGTGTTCAGCAATCTCCTCAAAGGACTTACCAGCTACGTACATATCCCAAGCTACCTGCCGCCTCTCGGGCGTCCACCAACCGGCGACCTTACGGGGGCGACTGACGATGTTACCCGTCACTTCTTACGCACCGCAAACTGGTGGCCGATGTGAACGATGTCGAGTGATTCCGCAAAGGTGTTCACAAAGAAGTCCACAGCCAGCTTAGGACGGTGGAGGATGTCGCGGCTCTCACCCCACAGGTAGTCGTCGAACACCATCAAGCCCCCGTGCTTCAGCAGCGGCCACGCCATACAAGCGTCGGTCAGCACGTCCTTGGCGGTATGGCTACCGTCGATGTAGATAAAGTCGTACAGGTTTTTACCATCGACCCAGTGCGCCAGCTTACCCGCCAGAAACTCAGTGGACGTAGCCTTGTACTTGTAGACGCGGTTGTTGGTCCTGTCCGGCCCGTCACTTGCGAACCGTGTGTGCCCCCAGCTACCCTCGCGGCTACGGTGAAGCGCCGAATTGCAGTTGAGCGCCGCAATGATGTTGTGGTCGAACCGAGCTTCGATACCCTGCACGGTCTCAACGCTGTGTTCTTCGCTACCTTCCCACGTATCGACGCAGTCGATCCAATCGCCAGGGTTCATCATATTCTCAATGATCCAGACGGCGCTACGGCCCTCGAACGAACCGATCTCAAGGAACGACTTACGTTCCGGCAGCAAGCCCTTTAGCTGCTCCCACACTGGGATGTTGTGGCTGAACCAGTCTTGGGTGAATTTGTAGTCAGTCATATTCTTAACTCCCGTATGGGGCATCTGCTGCCCAAAGGATTTCGCTTACACGCACCTCAAGGCCGCGATCATTACCGCCGATCTGGTGGGTGCGATTGAATGATGTTTCGTAGGCCTGCGAACCGGAATGTATATCTTGGAAACGCAGAACAGCCCACTCATGGTTGTGCCCAAACGCGGTCGCATACTCGAAGTATATAACCGTACCGTTTTTGAGGCCTAAAGCATAGTCGTAAGGGTCGTAAGTACTCTTTATCAGGGCAGGGGGCCAACCTGCGGCGGTAAGTTCGCGAGTGTTGTTTTGATACTCGGTATCGTGTAGCTTACTATTCAGCTCAAAAATCTGCTTCTTGAGCTTATCAATTTCATCGTCCATTTGCTTTCTCCTCTTGTTAGCCCCCGTAGGAGGGGCCCATCTTGCTCTCACAGTTCAACGGCAACGCCGTTGCCCACTTTGGGCGGATACGCATACACTGCTCAACGAACGCACGGGCTTCATCGCGTGAGCTAGCGGGCGCTAGCGCACCCACAGCGTCATGCACGGTCATCACCACACGGTAGCGCCGCGCGACCATCAGCATCTGCTCACCGATCACAATGCGGGCCAGGGCCTGACAGATGTTCTCGACGGCCTTCCCACCATAGATGCGGTTAGGGATGACGGCCTTACCCTTCTTCTGATCGTAGACCATCTCGGTCTTGCCCTCTGGGGTTCGCACCGTGCGTAGGTTGGGATACTTGATGGAGAGACCGTTCGGCAGCTTGATACCGTCCGCACCGCACACCGTCAGCACACCGTCACGACCCAAGGGGGCAGTCTGGTTGCTGGCCATGGCGTCGAGTGCGCTCCCAGCTTGCCGCCACAGCTTCGGGATTTGCGCGTAAGCCTCCCGATACACCTCGATGATGCGTTTGCATTCGTCCAGTTCCATGTCCACGCCAAAGGTCTTCAGCTGCGCCTTGAACTTGGCCGCCCCCATACCGTAACCGCAACCCAAGATGGTGGTCTTACCCACGAACCGCTGGCCGTCCGTCACCTCTTCGACAGGCACATTGTAGATGGATGACGCCATGATCTTATAGACGTCCTCACCGGCATCGAAGGCAGCCACGAGGTCATCCTGTCCAGCAAGCCAGGCCAAGGTGCGCGCTTCGATCTGGCTGCTATCGCAGTCGATGAACGCATAGCCCTCGGGTGCCAGCATGGCTTTCTTCAGCGGTGACTTGCGCGGCAAGTTCTGGAGGTTGACCTTGTCGTCGCCACCCCAGCGCCCCGTGTGTGCAGCGTAATAGCGCAGCGGAACAGGCAACGCACCACGCTCCGCAATCTTGATAAACCGCTCGGTGCGTGTCTCCTCAAGGGTGGACTTCACCCCTAGCCGCGCAGCGACAATGGCCTGCACCTGTGGGTTCTCATGCTCCAGCAATTCCTTGAACGCCTCGTCGTTCTTGGCAAACGCAAAGGTCTCCTTGCCTGTGGTTGGGCTGATCTTCATGGGCGGCACAACACCGTGGAACGCCAGCAGCTCGGCCAGCTTGGGGTTGCTCATCAGGTCGGCCTTCTCATAGTTGAGCTTGGCCATGAGAGCTTCCTTCTGAGCTTGGACATTGGCCAAGTGGTCGGTCAACACCTGCTTATCTAGGACGAGGGCCGGCTCAGAGAACATTCGGATGGTCAGGTCGATCAGACGAAACTCCACTGACGGGAAGCCCTCACCAATGCGCTTGAACAGCTTGTACGTCAGCTCCACGTCGTTGATGCAGTAGTCGCCGTAGGCCGCCAGTTCTTCCGCCGTGAAGTCCAGTCGCCCCTTACCCAGCGCGTTGACAACCTCGGTGCCCTTGACGCCCAGCCCATACCGCTCGACGGCTCGTGCCAGGCTATTGCCAGCATCCGGCCCATCCAGTGCCCGCAGCATGGACAGGGTATCCACAATGCGTTTGGGTCGGATGTCGAACCGCCAGTTCATGATGGCCATATCGAACATCGCGTTGTGCGCGATGGCGATGCTGTTGGCCCAGTCGAACCTATCCAGCCAAGCCTTGGTCTGCTTGGCTGTGCCGGAGAACCACTGCGCCGGCTCGTCGTCCACCTTTACGGATACGCCGATAGCCTCAAAGCGCGAGTCACGGACATACTCCTCCGTTGTGATCTTCGACAGACTGAACTGCTGGCTGTAGTAGGTCTCGAAGTCTACGGTCAGGATGGTCATTTTGCTAATCCTTGTGGTCGCACCCAGCGCCTGCCGCGCTTTTCGTGTAGGACTAAGCTGACCGGCCCGTCCTGCCCGTAGACCCATGCGTAGTGCTGGCCCAATATCAGCGCTCCATCCACCGTATCGGCGTACGCCTGCGCCACGACGTACCCGTCCTGCGTGACGCGCGCTCGGTATTCGGTCATACCCATTACTCCCCATCGCGGTCGAAAGACCGCTTAATCAGTATGTAGCTAGGGGCTACAATCAGTGCGACCACCGTCCAGAAAAGTATCGGGTCATGCATCAGTCTGCTCCTTCGCTGCTGTTGCTTTAGTCTGCCACAAGTGGCCCTTGGCCCGCTCGGACAGCACCACTGGTCTCATTGCCCCGTCAGGGTAGCGCCAGTAGAACCTACGATTATGGATCACCACGTTTGCGTCTCTGCTAGAACGGCGCTCGGCTGTCATGCCACCCTCCAGCAGCGGGCCACGTTGTTCTCACGATCGGTTCGCACCGTGAACTTGCCACCATATTTGCGCGCGTAGGCCGTCATGGCGGCGTTGAGACGCCCCACAGCCTTGTCACCGTTACGGAGCATGACACCCACCAGGGGTATGGTGAAGCTATCCCCAACCCGAAGCTCTGCGAACGGGTACTTGCGTGGACGCCCAACAGCCACGGGCGGCATGGGGATGCGTTCTTCAATCTCAATCATGCTGGACTTCCCTTAGTGACAGTTCCCTTATCCCCCCACTGCTCGGCCATAGCCTCGGCAATCCCTTTGAACGTGGTGCTACGAAGCTTCCACCGGTCGGCACTGGGTGGGAGGTAGTGCAGGCGCTGGCGCTGGTTGTCAGGTAGCGCATCCATCGCAGCCTTGACGTTGTTGGTCGGCACCAGAGGCGGCAGGTTCTTCAGCCACAGGCACGTTGCCTTCTGCTCCATGTGGCCAAACATCCACGGCTGCACCAATTGCGTCTGCTTGACCCCGCCGATCCGCTCCTTCGCATACTTGTGCATGATCGGGTTCTCAATGGCGATGCGCGGCACAGGTGCGTCAAGCAGCTCGCGGAAAAACTCAGCTGCCTCGTCCAGCTTCTCCCAGCGTGACGGGTCTTTGTGCAGCCACGCTACCCCACTGTTGGTGAGGTAGGTGCAGGGCGGGTGGGCAATCATCAAGTCCCAACCATGCCCGTGTGCAAGCACTAGGGCATCACCTTGGATGTGCCACTGGGGATCACCATCAGTCGGCAGCAGGTCGCAAGACCAGGCGTCATGCCCACGCGCACGGAACGCATCGCGAACCGTGGCGCTATATTCACAGGCGACCAGAACCTTCACCTCAAAGCTCCATAAGCTTAGGCACAGAGGTGGTGGCCACCGTGTTCAGGAAGGGAATAACCGGCTGCTCACCACGCAAGGCAGCGTAGGCCAACTGCACCTTGGCAGTGTTGATGATCTTGCCAGCCGTGTTGTTGATCTCGCCTGCCTGCTTTAAATCCATGTCCCCATCACGCAGCTTGTCGAACACTTCGATCAGGCTGTCGCGGATGTCGGTAATGTTAGTCATTGGTTTGCTCCTTGGTTGATGAACTTTTTAATCTTGGTTATGAGTTCGAGGGCTTCATTTAGCTGTTTACTATGCCCCCCGCCCTTCCAGCTTGGGTGTGTAGGGCCCTCCATTATACCGTGTATCTCTCGATACTTCATTATGTTGCGCGCTCTGAATGCGTTAAGACACTCAGACGAACAGCATAGGTGGGCGTCAGGATGATACTTGCGATGTGTCCGTTGGTTCAGTGACGGAGTAAAAACCGTTTTGCACTCATGGCATGAAGCATCGTCGTAGTATCCTGACGCTATCAGTTCTGCGGGCCGGTACTCTCTCCTAGTAAGTACCTGTGATTTCTGCGCGGGAGACTTCTTGTTTAGATTTTTCCAGCATGACTCACAGCAAAACCTGGTGTCGGTACCCTTTGCAAGCCACCTTGAACGCTTTTGGCTCGTTAACGGCACATCTGCACCGCAGAGTATGCAAGGTACGCTTTGCGGTACACTTGCTCGGCGTTCCTGTTCTTGCCTCCACTTGATACGGCGTTCCTCTTTCGCTTCCTTGGTGTAATGGCCGTTTTTCCATTGTGAGTGTGCAGGGCCTGTCCGCTTGTTGTTATGGTTATATGCAACCAAGCGATCCCTAGCAGCCTTTTGAGCCGGTGACCCCCATGGAGGCATCTTACCCGACTCCCACCGTGCCCGAGAATGTTGACCACGCGACAGGTGAAGGCACGGCTTTGAGCAGTAGACTGTTCTGGCCGCCCGAATGTTTTCACGCTGCTTTACACTAGGCGCAAACTCTGCGCTGCACACGCCGCACGTAGCCATCACTCGTCCCCCTTCATTTCGCGCACCAGTGGGCGCACCATCTCCCAGTTCTCCTCGTTAGCCACCACAGCCACGCCGCCAGCGAGGCGGATGCTCTCGATCTCACGGGTTTGCAGCGCGGTCGGCTTGTTAGCGCCTGCCTTGCACTCAATGGCGAGGAAGCGACCGTTCACACAGGCGATGATATCCGGCACCCCACTGCGACCGTAGCCGTGCGTGGCAGGGAAAAAATAGTAAGCCCCCTCGCCCTTGAGGACGGACTCCACCTTAGTTTTTATGCGCTTTTCTGGTGTTTGCGCCATGAGTTTGCTCCTCTTGGTTGGGTGTTCCTACCCTTTTTATACTGATTGTCAAGCGATACCCGTGCGCTCCCTCGCATAGGCAATCAGCACCTCACGCATCTCGGCACTCGGATTGCGGAACCGTTTGTAGAAGTCGAGGATATCCTGGGGGAGGCGCATGGTGACGTGCGTCATGCGTGGAGGGGTGAGCGGTGCGAGATGTGCGAGATGTGCCTTGTTCATTGTGTGTCCTTCATCAGTAGGTGACGGTCGAGGCGGTCAAGCACCTCGGTGACGTCTGAGAGCAGACGCGCTGCTTGGTTGGATTCGGGTACGCCATCAACGGTGTCCCAATCGGCGTAGTCGTCGAGGTAATTGTAGACCCCGCACAGCGCCTCATGGATGTCGATCAGAAATGTGCGGTGGACGTAGGGCATCGCGTGCTACTCCCTCAGTGTGTCGATGGCAGCGGTGAGCGGATACCAGGAATATCAATCCCTGCGCCGTCCAATGCCCGTATCAGTGACGTTATGAGGTGGGCGTGGTTCATCGTGATATCGATGATGTCTTGCATCGCCTCGGTCAGGGATTCGATGGTTTCCTCTTGCGCGTTGTCGTCGTGCATCTTCAGTCCTCCCGTGTGTCATAGCGGTAATCACCATAGGCAGCTTCAGCGTCCATGATGTCCTCACTGACCCGTTCGTGGGCGTACTTGATGATGGCTATGTCCTCGGCGTCTGTGGTCTCGATGCTGTAGCCGTTGTGCCGCACGTCCTCGATTCGCAAGTCATCGCCGTCAGTCTCATAGATCACCTCGACCTCCCAGACCTCGTCCCCCCGCTCCAGCTCGTAATCGAAGTGGAGGGTGTATCGCCCGCTATATGCACCGTAGCCGTTCATGTGCTTGCTCCTCAGTTGCTATCCCAGTGGTGGTAGCCCGCGCCGTTGTCGCCACGGCCCCTGTCGTAGGCGTCCTCGCGTTCCTCGTCGGCCCGCTCCACCAGCACCATCGCAAGCTCCTGCCAGTTGGTGTCGGTGTTGGTGCCATACTTCACCCAACGCTTCAGGCCTTCCCAAGGCAGGGTGCGGAAGTAATCACGATCTTTCTTAGTCATTGGTTTGCTCCTTCTTCGTTAGGCCCAGCGCATACAGGCGCTGGCGCAGGTGGTTGGGGGCAAAGCCCCACAGGCCAAGCACGTTTCGACCATACAGAGCGCACTCCTTGTTAAGCTCTGCCTCAAGGGCGCGTAGCTGTGCCTTGGCCTCGTCGTACTGGTGCAGCAGCGTGAACACTTTGAGTTCGTCGGTCATGGTTTGCTCCTCAGTAGATTTCGATCTCGCGGCGGATACCCAGGCGATACTCACGGTACATCGAACCGCCGCGCTCTGTGTCGTCGTCATCCTCGCCGATCCGCACCATCTCCCAGTGCGCCCTGTGGGTTGCGTGTTCCTCGGTGTTGAACGCTTCCTCGAACTCCCGCACCGCAGCCCATGCTGATTGGACATATTCGTAATCGTCGTACCACTTCACATCATCGTACTTCACGGTCACTAGGGGGTGGTCGTCGTATTCGAAGATGCTGCACCAGGCTTTCGGCCAGTGCTTATCAATCCATGCCGCAATCTCGCTGGTCTCTGTCTCGCCCGCTGGGTAGAAGGCGAACATCACATCACTACGGTAGCCCATCTTGCTTCTCCTCAAGCCATCATCAGGATGAAAACACAGGCGACCAGTGCGGCCACCACGAAAACGGATTGCACAGGGGTCTCCATATTACTGCTCCCCCCGCGCACGGATGGCGGACTGGAAGTCCTCCTCGTTCTCCACCACGTTCCAGCGGGCGATGAACGCTAGCAGCCACTGCCAATGCTCCCCCACCACCAGAAGTAGTTCGTCGGCTGACATGAGGGGCAGGTTGTTCGT
>Ga0079301_1000981_pt1 | contig 13579 bp, 15 predicted proteins | sample Wag4_2014_7_11_3_FD_74797 | JGI IMG/M metagenome (GOLD analysis project Ga0079301, IMG submission 74797) | Fresh water mixed with fracking chemicals microbial communities from Ohio, USA - Utica-2 Time Series FC 2014_7_11 | ecosystem: Engineered > Industrial production > Chemical products > Input...
ACGTCGCCTCGGTCGTCGCCAAGCTGAGGGCACTTCGCCTGGGTGCTGTGAACGTTCCGGTGCCGACGCCATCGATCACCCTGAGGGATGGCACGGCACTGCCGGCCCTGGGCCTGGGCACCTGGAAGGCGGCCCCCGGTGAGGTGGGCGGGGCGGTGCACACGGCCCTGGAACTGGGCTACCGGCACATCGACTGCGCCGCCATTTACGGCAACGAAGCCGAGATCGGCGCGGCCCTGGCCGCTGCCCAGGGCGAGGGCCTGGTGCGGCGGGAGGAGCTGTGGATCACCTCCAAGCTCTGGAACGACTGCCATGGCCCAGCCCAGGTGCGGCCGGCCCTGGAAAAGACCCTGCGGGATCTGCAGCTCGACCAGCTGGATCTTTATTTGATCCACTGGCCGGTGGTGCACCGCCACGGGGTGCTGATGCCCGGCAGCGCCGCGGATCAGATCCCGCTTGAGCAGCTGCCTCTCGATGCAACCTGGGGCGCGATGGAAGACCTTGTGAAGGCTGGCCTGGTGCGCCAGATCGGCGTGTCCAACTGCAGTGTCAGCAAGCTCAAAGGGCTGCTTGCCAGCTGCCGTCTCAAGCCGGCGATGAACCAGGTCGAACGCCACCCCTGGCTGCAACAGAACGCTCTGCTGACGTTCTGCCAGCAGCAGGGCATCGCCGTGACGGCCTATTCACCCCTGGGCTCCCCGGCGGCCGGCGGCCCCGCGCCGCTGTTGAGCGAACCGGTGATCAAGGCGATCGCCGCGGCCCATGGCGCCAGCCCCGCCCAGGTGCTGCTGGCCTGGGGCCTGGCCACCGGTACGGCGGTGATCCCAAAATCGGTGCAGCGCGAGCGCCTGGCCGCCAACCTGGCTGCCGCCCAACTGCACCTGAGCCCAGCCGAGCTGGAGCAGGTCGCCGCGCTCGATCGGCATCACCGCTTTGTCGACGGCAGCTTCTGGGAGCTGCCGGGAGGGCCTTACAGCCGGAGCACGCTGTGGGATGACGCCGGCTAGAACGGCCAGCCCGGAACCAGACTCAACACCACGGACATCACCACCAAGACCGGAAACACCCCACGCCACAGCAGCCTCTGCCAGGACGAGCCCTTGCGCCAATGGCTGCGCAACGCCAGATCGAGCAGGCGTAGAGAGGACACATCGATGAAGCACAGCAACTGCTCCCGCCAGAAGCGGCGCCGGTAGCCCCCCACAAAGCGCTCGCCATAGAGCGCCTGACGCCTCAACAACAACCGGGGGGTCACGGCGAAGCCCGCCCGCCGTGCCACGACACACACACCGAACAGGGTGCGGGTGCCCAGCAGCTGCTGTTGCAGGCCAAGGTCGCGGCGCACCTGGATCACAAACCGGCGCGACTGCCAGACGCTTGATTGATGTTCCAGGATGGCCGGCATGGATTTCTTCGAACGGCAGTGGACCTCCTACCGGGCCATTGTTGAGCACGATCTGATGGAGCATCAGGCCGTGGCACGCGCCACGGCCGCCGGGATCGACAGCTGGCTGGCCGCCCGCCCTGCCGGCGCCCCCGCTCCCCATCTCGTGGATCTGGGCTGCGGTGATCTGGCCCTGCTGGCGCCCTTGCTGCAACGGTTGCCCCTGGCCAGCTACACCGGCCTGGACCTGACCGCGGCCGTGCTGCCCCTGGCGAAGCAGGCCCTGGGGGCCGTGCCCTACCCCAGCCACTGGCTCGAAGCCGATCTGCTCGCCTGGGCCCAGGCTGACCCCGCAAACGCCAGCGGCGCGAGCCCGGTAGACATCCTGCATTCAGCCTTTGCGATCCATCACCTCACGGATCCGGACAAAGCCACATTCCTGCAGGCCGCTCGCCAGCGCATCGCTCCCGGTGGCGTGTTCCTCTGGGTCGATGTGTTTCGCCAACCCGGTGAGAGCCGCGAGGAGTACGTGGCGCGTTACAAACGGCGGATCGCCGCGCAGTGGCCCCAGCTCACGGCCGAGCAGCAGCAGCATGTGACCAGCCACCTGAGCACCTACGACATCCCCGCTGACCGGCAGGCCATTGAGGCCGCCGCCACGGTCGCCGGCTGGCGGTGGAGCTGGGGTTGGCACGGTGCCCACCAGGCCGAAGCCATGGCGGTGTTGACCCCTGCACCATGAAAGACCACTGCGGCAGTGGCTGGCACCGGCTCTGTGGAGTCGTGCTTCTGAGCACGAGCCTTGCTCCCCTGAGCCTGCAGGCCCAGGGCACGGCGCAACTGCAAACGCTGCTCAAGGCCGAGGATCTGCCGCAACCCCTGCAGTCCCTGCATCCAGATCCGACCAGCAGCGCGATTGCGGGCGTGCCCACCGCATCCTTTGGCCTGCAGCTTTGCGCCTCAGAGCCCCAAGGCCTGAAGGTGAGCGTGCCCGGACCGCCAACCATGGACCTGCTGCTGCTGGCGCTCGAGGCCCCGGATCCCAAGGCGCTCAGATCCGTGGTTTCGGCCAAGATTTACCGCTTCGAGACCCCAGCAGCTGCCCAGCGCGCCTGGAGCAGACTCACCACGGCGATCCGCCGCTGCCAGGGCACACGTCGCAGCGGCCATGCACTGATCAGCACCCTGCGCCAAGGTGATGCGCCCCAGCCCTGGGTCCTGAACCAAGAGCGCGATGCGGATGCCGTAGCCCTGTACTCCGTGTTCAGCCTCCATGGACCGGTGGTCTTGACGACGACCCTGAGTCGCGTCAGCAGCACGCCGATCACGATCACCCCCAGCGAGCAACAGGCCGTGCAACAGCTCGCCCAACGCGTCGGCCATCGACTGGACATGAACACCCAGCCGTGACCTGAGCTGCGTTCAGCTGTGCTCGCGCAGGAACTGAATCGTGCCCGCCAGCTCGTCGGCGAAGCGATCGATCTCGTCGGGGGTGGTGGTGAAGCTGAGGCTGGCCCGGGCCGTGCCGCTCAAGCCGTAATGGCGATGCAGGGGCTGGGTGCAGTGATGGCCACTGCGAATGCAGATGCCGGCTGAATCCAGCAGCGCCGCGATGTCGTTGGCATGCAGTCCCTCGACGTCAAACGCCGCCAGGGCACCCCGATCGGGTTGTTGCTCGGGGGTAGGGCCCAGGATGCGCAGACCGTCGATCGCCTGCAGCCTTGCAAACAGATGGCGGGTGAGCTGCTGCTCCCAGGCATGGATGCGCTCGAGGCCGATCGCGTTCAGATAGTCGAGCGCCGCCCCCATGCCGATCGCCTCGCCAATGGCCGGAGTGCCCGCCTCGAACTTGTGGGGCAGCTCGGCCCAGCTGCTGTGCTCCAGATAGACGTCCTGGATCATTTCGCCACCACCCAGAAACGGCGGCATCGCCTCCAGCAGGGTTTCGCGGGCCCAAAGAAATCCCATGCCGGTGGGGCCACACAGCTTGTGGGAGCTGCCGACCAGAAAGTCGCAGTCCAGCTGGTTCACGTCCACCGGCAGGTGGGGCAGGCTCTGACAACCATCCACCAGCACCAGAGCGCCAGCGCTGTGGGCCAGCTGGCTCACCTGGGCGATCGGGTTGAGACAGCCCAGGGTGTTGCTGACCTGCACCAGGCTCACCAGCCTGGTGCGCTCGTTCAGCTTGGCGCGCAGATCGTCCAGATCCAGCTCACCGCTGTCGGTCAGGCCCGCGTGGCGCAACACGCAACCCGTCCGAGCCGCCAGCAGCTGCCAGGGCACCAGGTTGCTGTGGTGCTCCATGACCGTGAGCAGCACCTCATCGCCAGGGCGCAGGAACGCCTCACCCCAGCTGCGGGCCACCAGGTTGATGGCCTCGCTGGCATTGCGGGTGAACACGATCTCGCGCGGGTTGGCTGACCCGACAAAGCGGGCCGTCTTCTCGCGGGCGGTCTCAAACCCCTCGGTGGCGCGCGCACTCAGCTGGTGGGCGCCGCGGTGCACATTGGCGTTGTCGTGGTCGTAGTAGTGGCGCAGGGCATCGAGCACCTGGCGCGGCTTCTGGCTGGTGGCGGCGTGATCGAGGTAGATCAGGGGCTGCCCCAGGCAGGCCGTCTGGGCCAACAAGGGAAAGTCGGGGCGGGTCAGGGTTGCCAGATCCTCGGCGCGGCGATTGCACGCACCAGGCACTGGCGCTGAAGCCTGGGGGCTCTCAATCACAGGCAGAACGGTCATCGCCTCAGGGCTCCAGCAGCTGCTTGGCCAGGGGCTGCCAACCCGCAGCGGCGGTCGGCAGCTCCCGCAGCACATCCTGGCAATAACCAGCCAGCAACAGCCGGGCCGCCTGGTCGGCACCGATACCGCGGCTCTGCAGATAGAACAGCTCCTCCTGCTGCAGCCGGCTGACCGTGGCGCCATGGGCGCATTTGACGTCGTCGGCGACGATCTCGAGCTCGGGCTTGGTGTCGACCCTGGCGCGGTCGCTCAGCAGCAGGCTGCGGCTGAGTTGAGCCGCATCGGTGCGCTGGGCCACCTGGGGCACCTGGACGGCACCGTTGAACACGCTGCGGCCGGCGCCAGCGGCAACGGTCTTGTGCAGCTGATCGAGTTGTCCGTCGGGCCCCTCAAAGCGCACCAGGCTGTGGGTGTCGGCCAACTGGTTGGCATCCACCCATTGCAGACCCCGCAGGCGGGTGCTGGCTGCACCCTCGGCCTGAAGCACCCGGGGCTCCAGCCGGCTCAGGGCCCATCCGGCAGTGACGGCCGTCAGGCTGAGGGCACTGCCAGGGGCCTGCACCACAGCCAGATGGCCCAGCAGGGCAGCGTCGGCCTGGCCCTGGGCCACCAAGCCCCAATCGAGCCGGGCATCGGTGGCCAGATCGGCCTCACACACCAGGCTGACCACGCCGACGCCTGTGGATGACACCCGTTGGGCCACCTGCAGTGAAGCCCCGGGTTCAAGCTGCAGCACCAGATGCACCGCCAGCAGTTCGCCCTGGGCACCGGCATCAAACGACAACGTGAGCGCCTGGGGGGCGGTGTGGGCCGCCACCCGCAGGCCCAGCCGCACGGGGCTGGCCTGGGCGTTGAGCCTGACCGGCCAGTGGTCATCGCAGCCGGTGCGCGCCAGGGTCTGGCCTGCCACCGCCGCCAGTTCAGCGTCACTCAGACGGGTCACCCCAACAGGCAGCTGCAGCGAGGCCATCGGGTCGCCCCCGCTCCAGGGGCGTGGTTCGATCGCCGTCAGCGCCGCCAGGTCGGTGAAGCGCCAGTCCTCCATCCGACGGGAGGGCAAGGCGGCACCCGCCAGGTCTTCCCAGGTGTGGGCCAAGGTCGTCGCCACCATCAGCCCACCTCGGCCAGGGCGAGCTCCTGATCGACCCAGTCGTAGCCGGTGCGCTCGAGCTCATGGGCCAGCTCAGGCCCACCGCTGCGCAGGATGCGACCGGCCGCCATCACGTGCACGTGATCGGGTGTGATCAAATCCAGCAGGCGCTGGTAGTGGGTGATCAGCAGGGTGGCGTTGTCGGGGCTGGCCAGCTGGTTGACCCCACCGGCAACGATCCGCAGGGCATCGATGTCGAGGCCTGAATCGGTCTCGTCAAGAATCGCCACCACCGGCTCCAGCAGGGCCATCTGCAGGATCTCGTTGCGCTTTTTCTCGCCGCCGCTGAAGCCCTCGTTCACCGAGCGCTCCAGAAATGCTGGATCCATCTGCACCACCGCCAGGCGCTCACGCACCAGATCCTCAAAGGCAAAGGTGTCGAGCTCGGAAGCACCACCCTGCTGACGGCGGGCATTGGTGGCCACCCGCAAGAACTCGAGATTACTGACGCCTGGAATCTCGACCGGATATTGAAAACCAAGAAACAGACCGATGCGGGCCCGTTGCTCGGGGTCCAGCTCGAGCAGATTCTGCCCCTGATAGGTCACTGTGCCGCCGGTGACGGTGTAAGCGGGATGGCCAGCCAACACCTTCGAGAGAGTGCTCTTGCCACTGCCGTTGCGGCCCATGACGGCATGAATCTCGCCGGCACGAATCGTCAGATTGACGCCATGCAGGATCGGTTGGTCCTCAACGGAAGCGCGCAGATCGCGAACCTCAAGCAGGACGGGGGCGTCAGGACGAATCACAGAACTTCAGGACAACACGTCAAAGAGAAACCAGCAGCAGGGAGCTGACTAACCAACCGATCCCTCAAGTTTGAGGGCGAGCAGCTTGTCTGCCTCAGCGGCAAATTCCATCGGCAGCTGATTGAAGACGTCGCGGCAGAAGCCACTGACCATCATCGAGACAGCCTCTTCAAAGCCGATACCCCGGCTCTGAAGATAAAAAAGTTGGTCGGCTGACAGGCGGCAGGTGCTGGCTTCATGCTCGACCACCGCATCGCTCTGCTGGGATCGGATGTAGGGATAGGTGTTGGCACCAGCCTGATCGCCGATCAACATCGAATCACATTGGCTGTAGTTCTTGGCCCCGACGGCTTTGGGGCCGATCTGCACAAGCCCGCGGTAGCTGTTGAGCGAGTGCCCTGCACTGATGCCCTTGCTGACAATGGTGGAGCGGGTGCGTGGCCCCACATGGATCATCTTGGTGCCGGTGTCAGCCTGCTGGCGGTTGTTGGTGAGGGCGACCGAATAAAACTCGCCGACCGAATCAGCCCCTTGCAGCACACAACTGGGGTACTTCCAGGTGATTGCCGAACCGGTTTCCACCTGGGTCCAGCTGATTTTGCTGCGGGCTCCGCGGCACTGCCCGCGCTTGGTGACAAAGTTGTAGATGCCGCCGACGCCGTTTTCATCGCCGGCGTACCAGTTCTGGACGGTCGAATATTTGATCGAGGCATCATCCAAAGCCACAAGTTCCACCACAGCAGCATGAAGCTGATTGGTGTCAAACATCGGCGCCGTACAACCCTCCAGGTAGCTCACCGATGCCGCCTCTTCGGCAACGATGAGGGTGCGCTCAAATTGGCCGGTATCGCCTGAATTGATGCGGAAGTAAGTGGACAGCTCCATCGGGCAGGTCACGCCCTTGGGAATGAACACGAAGGAACCATCGCTGAAGACTGCCGAGTTGAGAGCGGCAAAGTAATTGTCGTTGCTGGGTACCACAGTGCCCAGATAACGCTCGATCAACTCGGAATGCTCCTTGACAGCCTCACTGATCGAACAAAAAATGACCCCGTGCTCGGCGAGCTGTTCCTTGAACGTGGTGGCGATCGAGACACTGTCGAACACCGCATCAACGGCCACGTTGGAAAGCCGCTTCTGCTCACTCAGGGGAATGCCGAGCTTGTCAAAGGTCTCCAGCAGCTTGGGATCAACCTCGTCGAGGCTGGTTTTCTTGGCCTGTTGCTTGGGGGCCGCGTAATAAATGATGTCCTGGTAATCGATCGGGGGATAACCCAAGGCCGCCCAATCGGGCTCCTGCATTTGCAGCCACTGCCGGTAGGCACGCAAACGAAAGTCGAGCAAAAAAGCCGGCTCCTCTTTTTTGGCCGAGATCAGGCGAACGACATCCTCACTCAACCCTTTGGCGATCTTTTCGGTTTCAATCTCGGTCACGAAACCGTATTTGTACGGCTGCGAGACAAGATCACCAACGGCTGCAGAGGTCATCAGAACAATTCAACCGGAAATACTGCTTTTGATCTCATCCATTGAGATCGTCTGCTTGTCACAACGGAACGCGTTGTCTTCAGTGAGAAACAACATGCAATGGCATTCGTGCCGTTCCCGCATCGGCACACAGGGGCAGTTCCAGAACGCCTGCGCCACTTCGGCCTCCTTGTCCTCATAGTGGCGGCATGGACAGAGCGCGGCGCCCAGCTGGTCCTTGTGACGGGCCAGGCCCTCGAGCACGACAGCCGTGACGCCGCTGTCACTACAGAAATAGGTGCCGGTGCGCTGCGCGTAGGTCTCGGCGAACTTGCGAATCACCTCAAGACTCTCGGAGCTCGGCGCAGAAGCAGCGGGATCAGCCATGGCAGAGAGGGGGTGGCGTCAGGGCCTGAATGAGGAGCAAGACGTTTCGAAGACGGAGGCGTTTCGAAACCAAAGGGTTTCTAAACCCAGCGTAGGCCACCGGAACGGCGGCTGGTGGCTGGGGCCATTGTGCCCCTTGGAAGCCGCACCCTGACGCAAACCCCCAATTGCCCGGGACGCGTGGCATGGTTGTGAGGCGACTGGTCTGCAATGCGCGCCACCGTTCTGGCCCAAGCCCAACCCAGCACACGCAAGGGGATCCTGGCCATCCTGCTGCGTCTGGGCGAGGCGACGGCCAACGACATCGCCACGCGCCTTGAAATTTCGGTCCAGGCCACCAGGCGCCATCTGCGTGGCCTGGAAGAGGATGGCCTGATCGAAGGCATGTCCAGCGCCGAGGGTCCGGGCCGCCCCAGCTTCCACTGGCATCTGACCAGCCAGGGGCAGGCGCAGTTCGCTGACGGAAGCGAAAGCTTCGCCCTGACCCTGCTGCAGTCATTGAGCAGGGAGCTTCCCGATGAAGCCCTTCGTGCCGTGCTGCAGCAACAGGCCGTGCAACAGGCCGCCCAGTACCGCGAACGCCTGGGAGACGGCCCACTTGAACAACGGGTCGAGCGCCTGGTGGAGCTGCGCAAGGCCGAGGGCTACGTCGCCGAATGCGACCTCGAGGACAACGGCTGGGTGATCCGCGAGTTTCACTGTTCCGTCATGCGGATCGCCGAGCAGTTTCCCTGCGTCTGCGATCAGGAGTTACAACTCATCCGCCACACCTTTCCCGACTGCGAGGTGGAGCGGGTGCACTGGCGGCTGGAAGCCGGCCACTCCTGCGGCTTCAGACTCACACCGGTGGCGTGAATCCGGTGCCTGATCCCTCGGCACCTGACCACGCGCAGGGTCCGCTCAGCATCAACGAACTCCACCAGCTCGAGGCGACGCTGCTGCCAGCGGTGGAGCGCCATCATCTGCGTCTGCTGGCCCACGCCCTGCGCACTCTGCAAGAGGTGCAACGATCAGCCGATGAGCCGCACATGCCCCAGCAGGCCACCATCGAGCAGTGGTTGCTGGCCCAGAGCGACCTGAGCCAGGAGCTGGATTTTTGCCGGCATCTGGCTCAGCAACTGGACAACGCCGGCCGCCAGCTCGAGCAGCTGGCGCTGCAACGGGGTGTGGCGCCCCTGGAGCTGGACCTCGATGCCCTGATCGACTGGGCCCGGCGGCAAGCCGACCAGCGCCTGTCTACTGAACCACCAGCCAGACCCCAGACGCCGCCAACAGCGCCGCCAGCAAGCCTGTGAACCCAGGCTGATCGCGATCGAGCGGGGCCAGCAGCACCGCCATGGTCGGAGCCGTGGCCATCAGGGTCATGGCCTGCCCCACCGGCAGCTGGGCCAGGGCGGCCTGCTGCAGCCCGATCCCCAGAGTGGTTCCCAGCAACGTGGCCAGCAGCACCCAGGGCCAGCGGCGGCACGCCGGCCGGGGCCCCACCCGTGCGCGGGCCACAGCCAGCAGGCCTGGAGCCAAGGGCAGTTGCGCCAGGATGGCGGCCCCCAGTCGCAGCGATGCCGCCTGCCATGGCGAGATCAGCTGTGCAGCCAGCACCTGGCGGGACAGCAGGGCACCCCCACTGGCGCAGAGCACCGCCAGCAGCGCCAGCACCACCCCCTGGCGCCAGCCGGGCAGGAGCCCCCGGGCAGGCCCATCACCCCGCTGGCACTGGGCCACCATCACCACAGCAGCGCTGACCAACCCCAGCCCCAGCAGCTGGGTCGCGGTGGGCCACTCGGCCAGCAGGGTCAGAGCGGCCAGGGTGGTGACCACCGGCGCCGCCGCTTCGATCGTGAGGGTGCGGCGCGTGCCCAGCCGACGCAAGGCTGCAAAGAACAGGCTGTCGCCGGCGGCGATTCCCAGCACGCCACTGGCGCCCAGCAGCAACCACGAAACGGTGGGCAGGGGCTGCCAGACCAGCAGCTGCAGCGGCAGCAGCAACGCCAGACCGAGGGCGTTCTTGAGCAGATTCAGCTCAGCTGCCCCCAGCGAGATGGGCAGGCGGCGCCAGCAGAAACTGGCCAACGTCCAGCACAGGGCTGCCGCCAACGCCGCCAGCGCCCCGCTCAACAACACATCTCCACCCCAGCCCTGCGATCATCGATCCACCCTGCACCGACCAGCGGCCATGCGGATCGACGATGCGATCAGCTTCTTTCGCCTGAGCTGCGGGCGATGGCACTCCCAGCGGAGCAGCCACCACCTGCTGCACCGCCGGGCCGAAGCAGGCGGCTCGTTGATCGTGGTCGACGAACTGGAGGCCGACGACCCCAGGCTGATCGCCATCGCCGCGCTGCACCAACAGGATCCACAGCGGCTGGTCGGCGGTTGCCGGGTGCGCTGGAGCGGGTCGATGGCCTGGGACAAGGCCGGCGAGACCCACGAGGGGGAAAGCGTGTTCGGCCTGATCCCCACCGACGAACGGGGCCGCAGCGGTCTGCTGCTGCGCGACCGGGGCTATGCCGAGACGGCACCGGTGGCTGGGGCGTTCCGCATGGATGACCGGGACGCCCTGCTGCTCAGCACCGACTACGAAACGATGAGCAGCCTGGAGCGCTTCAGCTTCGCCGGTCCCGACGTGCGCCTGCGCACCAGCACCGTTGAAGGACTGTCCAACACGGCCTCCTTCTGCGTGGAAACCCGCCTGCAGGAGGCGCAGCCGTCCGAGGTTGCAGCCCGAGCCGCCAGCACCGAAGCCGGGGCCAGGGCCCAGAGCCAGCCGAGCCAGTCCCTGTCGCCCCTGGGCTGGTGAAGCCGCAGCCGGAACGTTACGGACTGTGAGTCCTGCTCATCCGGTCCGAATCCTGACCAGGGCGCACTTCTACGATCCGCAGCGACGACTGCCAGAGTTCGCGTGGCCCTGCCGCTTCTGAAGTACGCACCCACCACCCAGAACTCGCGTGTGAACGCGCTGCGGGTGGGTTCCGATGAGGATCCGAAGGCCGCCTCCATGGACAAGGCCATGGATCGCGAAGACCAGAACTTCGTGATCGAGGCCGCCTACCGGCAGATCTTCTTCCACGCCTTCAAAGTGGACCGGGACCGCACCCTGGAGTCCCAGCTGCGGGACGGCCAGATCACTGTGCGCGACTTCATTCGCTCGCTGTGCCTGTCGGACACCTTCACCCGCAGCTTCTACAACCTCAACAGCAACTACAAGGTGGCCCGCCACCTGGTTGAGAAGCTGCTGGGCCGCCCCACCCACGGCAAATCGGAAGAGATCGCCTGGTCGGCCGTGCTGATGACCCGTGGGGTCAAGGGCATGGTGGACGACATCATCAACGGCCAGGAGTACCTGGACGCCTTCGGTTACGACACGGTTCCCTACCACCGCAACCGGGTGGTCGGCTCGCGTGATCTGGGCGAAACGCCCTTCAACATCACCAGCCCCCGTTACGACGCCTACTACCGCGGCATCCTCGGTTTCCCCCAGGTGGTGTACACCGGCACCGCCAAGGCATTCCCCGAGCGCAGCCGTGCCCGTCGCGGTGGCTTCCCCGAGGATTACCTGCCCTGGGTGCGCACCCTGCCTGCCATGCGCTCCAGCGCTGGCGCTTCGGGCAACACCGCCATGGATTACCTGTCGAAGGTTCCTTACCGCAGCATCGGCCGCTGATTGCTGGTCCACTGTGCGGATGATCTGGGCGCCTGAGGGCGCCCTTTTTTGTGTCTGGGGGGCGCTGAATTTCACCCCGGGCAGTCAGTGGTTCCTGACCACACCCCCCAGTGCCGGTCGAGGAATGGGAAAGTCTGCAGACTGATCCCAAACGAAATCAGGAACGTGACCCAGACCCTTTCATCACTGGCCAGGCTGACCCTGCGGCAACTGCGGCAAGTTGCCAGTGATCTCGGGGTCACCCTGTACAGCCGCAAATCCAAGGAAGAACTGCTGGAGGCCATCAACTCCAAGCAGGGCAGCGAGCCTGATCTGAGCAGCATCGAATCCGAGCTGACCCCGGCACCCCGTCCCGAGGCCGAAACCCACGTGGTGTTTCTGCCCCGCGACCCCCAGTGGGCCTATGTGTTCTGGGAGATCTCGCTCGACGACCGCGAAAGCGCACAGGCCGCCGGTGCAACCCAGCTCTGCCTTCGGGTCGCCGACGTCACCGGCCTGGCACCGGGATCGACCCATCCCCACACCCTGCAGGAGGTGGTGGTCGACAGCCACGCCACCGAGTGGTACCTGCCCGTACCGCTCAGCGACCGCGACTATCGCGTCGAACTGGGCTACCGCAAAGGCGGTTCCGGCGGCTGGATCTCGCTGGCGTTTTCGTCGGTGGCCCGGGTGCCCGCCCTGCATCCGAGCGAGCAGATCCTCGATCAGTTCGTGCCCTTCTCACTCGAGGCGGCTCCCGCTGATCTGAGCACCAGCCTGCTGGAGCCGGCGGACACGGCCCTGCACGAGCGCCTGTACCAGACGGCGACCTCCCGCTGGCGGCGCCTGGGCCGGGGCTCAGAAGCGTTCCATGAGATGGAAGACGACCTGCTCGCCGCATCGGGACTCAACGCCTCGGGTGCGGGTCTGTGGGCCAGCGGCCGCAACGAGTCCGGTGCAGGACTGATGGCCCGCCAGCGCTCCTTCTGGTTGGTGGCCGATGCAGAGCTGATCGTCTACGGCGCCACCGACCCGGCGGCGCGCCTGACCATCGGCGGCGAAGAGGTGCCCCTGTCGGCGGATGGCACCTTCCGCATTCAGGTCCCGTTCCGCGATGGCGAACAGCTGTATCCGATCGAAGCCGTGGCCGCCGACGGCGAACAGAAGCGCAACATCACCCTGGCCTTCAGCCGCACCACCCCCGAAGACAACAGCAACCCTGCTGATCAGGCCAAGAGCGAATGGTTCTGAAACGCACCCTGGTCGCCCTGACCCCCCTGGCCGGCGCCCTGGCCTTTCCCGTGCTGGTGCCCCTGCTGATGACCAGGGTGGGCATCCCCGCCAGCCTGATGGCGGCGGTGCTGGTGGCGACCCTCTGGTTTGTGCTGATGTTGCGCACCTCTGAGATGCCCGGCCACCACTGAGGCACCCGTGGGAATGCTCACAGGACCCGAGCGTTCTGGTGATGCGCCTGCGATTCAAGGTCTGGTCTGGTTGGCTGGCCGCGGTCCTGCTGAGCGGTTGTTCAGCCCAGGCGCGCCTGGAGGGCAGGCCTCCCCAGGCGCTGCCTGCGCCCCAGGGCATCGAGGTGGCGTTCAATCACAACCCAGCCAGTCGGTACCGCAGCCCGATCACAGGGTCCTGGCGCCAGGGTGATGACCTCGAGGCCTTTGTTCTCGAGAGCATCGACTCGGCAGAACGTCAGATCCTGGTCGCGGTTCAGGAGCTGTCCCTGCCCAGGGTGGCCGCCGCGCTGGTGCGCAAACACCAGCAGGGACTGGATGTGCGGGTGGTGCTCGAAAACACCTACAGCACCCCCTGGAGCCTGCAGCACGAGGCCGGCCTGAGCCCCCACCTGCGGCACCGCAACCAGCAGCTCCGGCAGCTGGGCTGGGGCGACGCCGTGCTGCTGCTGCAGCGCGGTGGGGTGCCGATGATCGATGACACGGCTGACGGCAGCGCGGGCAGCGGGCTGATGCACCACAAATTCATGGTGGTGGATGGCCGCACCGTGGTCACCGGCTCGGCCAATTTCACCCCCTCGTGCATCCACGGCGACCCCGACG
>Ga0079301_1000982_pt1 | contig 13575 bp, 12 predicted proteins | sample Wag4_2014_7_11_3_FD_74797 | JGI IMG/M metagenome (GOLD analysis project Ga0079301, IMG submission 74797) | Fresh water mixed with fracking chemicals microbial communities from Ohio, USA - Utica-2 Time Series FC 2014_7_11 | ecosystem: Engineered > Industrial production > Chemical products > Input...
ATCCGCTGCCCGCAGGCGCTGGAGCAGCGCAGGCACTTCGTGCGGAATCGTCGCGACTGAGGGCACCACCCACGCGGCGCCTGCGCGCGCCAAGGCCTGCGCCCCGGCGCGTTGGTTGGGCGCCAGAATCACCACCACAGAGGGCACTCCCAGGCAGCAGCGTTCCCATGCCGTTCCACCTGCACCTCCGAAGGCGAGGTCGGCAGAAGCCATGCGCTCGGCCAAGTCAGTGACCGCCACGGCAATCTCGGTTGGGACAGTGGCCTGTGCTGCTGCGACGCGCAGGGTTGCCAACCATGGAGCGTGACGGCCCACGACCAGAGTCACACGCTCCAAGTCCGGCAGGTGCGCACGGTTCAGGTAGGGCAGCAGCGCTCCGGTGGCATTGTCCGGATCCACGCCACCCATCGAGACGAGTACATGTTCGATGCGTCCGTGTGTGCGGCGTGTCAAGCTGGCTTGACGAAGCTGCGCGTAGCGCGGCTGTAGGATCGCGTACTGCGCACCGGCCAACACATGGCATGTGCTGGGCACCCAAGGAATGTAGTCAGCAGTGCTACGACCAAGGTTCTGATCAATCAGCACATCCGCGTGGTGCGGGCGATCGGCTAGATCATCCCACACAATCATGCGGCGCACGCTGGTGCGCACGATGTCCTGCCAACGCGCGTCAAGACCGTAGTGATCCACCACGACGCAGTCCCCACCGACCGTCTCCACGATGGCGCGCGTCGCCCGGGCATCGTCTTGCCAAGGTGCTTCGAGCCAATGTGCATGAAAGGGGGCGACTTCACCGGGTGCATAGCTCGTGCCACGGCCATGCAGGATCTCGAGGGGATACCCGCGCGCTTGCACCAAACCATGAAGGTTGCCGTCAAGATCTCTGGACACAAAGACGCAGCTATGTCCGCGTGCGCTCAGCTCATCAGCGAGCGTCAGGCAACGCATCACATGCCCGGAGCCGATCGCAAGTGAAGCATCTGCGCGGAAGACGAAGCGCATGAGGTCAACTCAGGACTCGCCGGCGGGCTCAGCTTGCATGGCGCGGAACAGCCATTCCGCCCGCGTCCAGTCTTCCAGCGTGTCGATGTCTTGCACTCGATGGCGAGGCAGCATCACCGGTACAGATCCCTGCGCAAAGATTGGCCGCTGCGCTCGCCAGGCCGCTGCGCGGCCCCAGTAGAACTGTCCGGCGTCGTGATAGGCCTCTTCCAGATCCTGCGAACGAGTTTGGAACTGTTCGGGGTGGAACATCTCCACGCGGCCCGTTGCGGTGATCCGCACAGCGCGCTGGATGGGAAACGCGTAGCTGGTCACACTGAAGGCGTAGTCAGCATCGGTTGTGTGCATCAACTCAAGCCCACGCCGCAGGTCGTGAGCTTGGGTGAAGGGTGCTGTCGCATAGATGCAGCACACCAAGTCCGCATCACCGAGTAAGCATGCGTCGGCTGCGTGACGGATCACCGGAATGGTGCCCGTATGATCATCAGAAAGCTCGGCCGGCCGTAGAAACGGCACTTCCGCGCCAAAGTCGCGTGCCACCGCGGCGATCTCTGCGTCATCGGTGGACACGACGATGCGATCAAAACAACCGCTGCGCTGCGCGTTCTCAATCGACCAAGCCAGCATAGGCTTGCCGCAAAAGAGCTTGAGGTTCTTGCGCGGGATGCGCTTGCTGCCCCCGCGTGCCGGCACGACCGCCAGCTTCATCCCGCGATTACCTCACGCAACACATGCACGACTTCCTGCTGTTGAGCATCGGTCAGCGTGGCATACATGGGCAGGCTAATCGCCTCAGCGTAGTAGCGTTCGGCCTCGGGGTATTGCCCCACACGGAACCCCAGGCGTTGGTAGTACGGCTGCGTATGCACGGGGATGTAATGCAGGTTCACACCCAAGCCGCGTGCGCGCAGGGCCTCAAACACTGCACGATGCGCCAGACGCAGTTGGTCGAGACGCAAGCGCACGACATACAGGTGCAAGCCCGAGTAGCTGTCGGGGTGCTGCCACGGCAATGTCAGGGGCAAGCCCGCCAGCTGACGATCGTAGGCCTGTGCGATTTCGTGGCGGCGCTCTACATACGCATCTAGCCGCGACAGCTGGCTCAGGCCCAAAGCTGCCTGCAGATCCGTCATGCGGTAGTTGAAGCCCAGTTCCACCTGCTGGTAGTACCACGGCCCATGCGACGCACCGACCATGTGTGCGGGATCGCGCACGATGCCATGTGTGCGCAGCACTGCCATGCGGTGCGCGAGTGCTGCATCATTCGTCAGCGCCATGCCGCCTTCCGCGGTGGTGATGATCTTGACCGGATGGAAGCTGAAGATCGTGATGTCGCTGTAGCGGCCATTGCCGATGGGTTCCCCGCGATACCGGCCGCCGACTGCATGGGACGCATCTTCGATGATCTTGAAGCCGTACCGATCGCCAAGCGCGCGGATCTCGAGCATCTCGCACGGTTGCCCGCACAAGTGGACCGGGATGACGACCTTGGGCAAGGTGCCTTGACGCTCGGCCTCGACCAGCTTGGCTCGCAACGCAGCCACAGACATGTTGTAGGTGCGCGGGTCGATGTCTACGAAGTCGATCTGTGCTCCGCAGTACAGGGCACAGTTGGCTGACGCCACGAACGTGTTCGGTGAGGTCCACACGCGATCGCCGGGGCCCACACCCAAGGCAAGGCAGGCGACATGCAGAGCCGAGGTCGCGCTGTTCATCGCCACAGCGTGGCGAGCCTGAACCTTGGCGGCCAATGCCGTTTCAAACGCCGGTACAGCCGGACCTTGTGTCAAGAAATCTGAACGCAGGACTGCAACCACTGCATCGATGTCTTCTTGACGAATGTCCTGACGGCCGTACGGGATCATCTCAGATTGCCCCGATCTTGCCGCGGTTGGCATCCATCCAAGCCTGCAAGTCAGCGTCGCTCATCCACTCGTCGTTCGTATCGCTCGAATAGACGAAGCCTTCAGCAACTTTCTTGCCGTCCTTGATGCGCTTGGCATCGACGCCCCAGTTGTTGATGGTGGGCAGGATCTTGTAGTGGCCCGGGTACTCGAAGGTGGTGAAGGAGTCTTCCGCGCCGATCATCTGCTCGTGCAGCTTCTCGCCGGGCCTGATCCCCACGATCTCTTGCTTGGCCTCCGGAGCCACCACGCGCGCCAGGTCCGTCATGCGCATCGACGGGATCTTCTTCACATAGATCTCGCCGCCTTCCATGTCCTCGAAGGCGCGCCACACCAACTCGACTCCTTGCTCGAGTGAGATCATGAAGCGTGTCATGCGCGGATCGGTGATCGGCAACACACCCTTGTCGCGAATCGAAAGGAAGAAGGGGATCACCGAACCACGCGACCCCATGACATTGCCATAGCGCACTACGGCAAAGCGCGTCTCGTGGCTGCCTGAGTACGAGTTGCCCGCGATGAACAGCTTGTCGGAGGCCAGCTTGGTGGCTCCATACAGGTTGATCGGACTGCTCGCCTTGTCCGTGGAGAGAGCCACGACGCGCTTGACGCCCTTGTCGATGCAAGCATCGATCAAGTTCATGGCACCCATCACGTTCGTCTTGACGCACTCAAAGGGGTTGTACTCCGCGGTGGGCACGATCTTGGTCGCTGCCGCGTGGACGACATAGTCCACGCCATCCAACGCGCGGTACATGCGCTCGCGGTCACGCACATCACCAATGAAGAAGCGCAAGCGTGTGTCGCCCGCGAACTTCTTCGCCATCTCCCACTGCTTCATCTCATCCCGCGAGAAGATGATGAGCTTCTTGGGATTCCACTTGGCCAGAGTCATCGGCACGAAGGCGTGCCCGAACGACCCTGTACCCCCTGTGACCAGGATGGTCTTGTCGGAGAACATGCCGACAACTGTACTGGTCTAGCTAGCGTGGGTCGAGCACGACCGCGCGCGCGCGGTTCACGATGACGACCAGCGTGTGGCCGTCGAACTCCAACTGCAGCGCCACATCCGCAGACGGCGTGCCGCGCGCATCAAAGGCGAGCAGGCCCTGTGCGGGCAGCGAGCTGGGCGCCAAGCGCACCCCTTCGAAGATCGCGTCCGAGTCCAAACGCCGCGGCGGCAGGTCGCCATCGGGCTCTTGCGGCGTCCAGCCGAACCCTTGCGGGTCGAAGGCCACACTCGACTCGCGAGCGTCCACGATGGCGCGTGTTTGCGCCAAGCGTAGGTCCGCGGCCAGCAAGCGCGCCGCGCGCTCCAAGCTGATCTCTGGCCGATCAAAGTGCAGCGCAATCGCCACCAAAGCGACGATGGTGAGCACCACCAGCGATAGCGCCAATTCCAACAGCGTGAAGCCGCTGCGATACGACGACGGCACCTTCACAGATCGTAGAGCCGCCGCTGCGTACCATGCACGAAGCCGCGGCAGTTCGCGCGCACTTCGCCTGTCGAGGGACGATACAACCAACCGCTGAGCTCATCCGGTTCGGCCGGCCATTCCTCATTCGCACCGAGAAAGCGCACATCCGCGCGACCAGTGACCGGATTCGCAGGCACGCCGGAGATCGCGCGCACCAGCGGCTCCTCGTAGCCGTGCTTGCCGCGCGACGAAGCGTAGGCGGTCTCAAACCAATCAGCAGGCACCGGCCCAGCTTCGGCTTGACCGGGATGCGCACCATGGCGATGACGATAGTCAGCCACGACGGCGCGCAGCTCTTCCAAGCGCCACGCCAACTCGGCACTGGCGCGGTGCGCACGCAGCTCGGCCAGGTCGCGTCGTTCCGCCGGCACTTGCGCCACATAGAGCGCCAAGGCGGCCACACACGTCAACAGCGTGGCATGCACCGCTGGGTGCGTGCCTCGCATGCGCCGCGCGGCCTGGGGGTCGCGAGGACCTGTCATACAGGGCGTATCGGCTCAGTGCGCGCCGTACTTGAGGGGCTACTTCAGGAGCTCCAACAGCCGCTGCGGGGTGCCATCCAGAGGGTCGTGGGCCACAGCCGTGGCCCAGTCCATGGTGAAGCGCGCATTGACCTCGCTCAACGGGTTGAGGACCTCGCGGTCACCCTGACGCGCGGTCCACGCATCCAAGCCGTAGGGGCCGCGGTAGCCCTCCTGAGCCAAGGCTTGGCCCACCGTCTCGACCATCTGCGCCAGCCGTTCATCGTCGCGCCGCGTCAGCTCGCCGGCTGCGGCGCGGCGCGTGCCGGTCCACGCGCCCTCTTTCGTCGTCGTCTGAAAGCACGGAGCGGAGACAAGCACGCTGCCATCAGTTCGCACAAAGCCCGAGCGCGTGTGCTCGCGCACGATCTCCATCCACGGCTCGATCACCAAGGGTCCGAGCTTCAAGCTCGCTACGAGCCAAGCCAACTCGCCTGCATCGGGCTTCCCGCTGTGCAAGCGCCGACGGCCGCGCCCGGCGGCGCCAAAGCCGCGCCGCACGAGCCAGCCGCGCTCGCTGGGCAACGACACCTGTGCGAGTGCTGACTCGAGGTCGAGCACGATGTGCTTGATGATCGAGTCCTCTGCCAGCGGGGCACGCACGCGCGTGGCCCAATCGCGCCGGTTCACGCGTTGCAGCACCTCTAACGCAGGTGTCGGGTCCACCACAGCGCCTGCGGCCGCGAGGATCTTCAACGCGCGTGGTGTAGGCAACCACGCTCGACCGCGCATACCGCGCGCGCGGCGCAGGCCATTCGTCAGGTCGCGCTCATCCAACACCACATCGTGCGCTGCGACCAGGCTGCCCAGCAGCTTGGGCGCTTGCGCCTGCACAATCGCGCGCAAGTGCTGTGTGGGTTGCCAACCGCGCGGAGCCTCTAACTCATGCTCCGCATCCAGGTTCAGCACCCACGCTACGGGTGTGCTGTCGCTCACGATGCAGGTCGCGGGGACGGGGCCTTGGCCGGAGCCACGGCGGCCAAGGCATCCAAGAAGCGCGCATCCAAGCCTGCTTGTGTTCGCGCCGTGCGGTTCAAAGGCTCGCCGCGGAACAAGGCCGGCGTCAACGGGGGCGGCAACGCGCGGCTCCAGAGTTCAAAGTCCAATGCGGCGCCGCTGAAGCGTTCGAACCAATGGCGCGCAAAGGCCACATGGCCGACTTCATCGCGTTCAACCAGCTCGAGGATCCGCGCACCTGCTTCGTCGCCCACGGCCTTGAAGCGCAAGGCCCAGCGTGCGCTGTGCTCAAGATTGGCCCCTTCAAGCCCGAGGCCTTGCAGGGCGACAAAGCTCAAGGGATCAGGACACGCGGCCACGCGCGCCCAGAACCAGTCGCGCACCGGCAGTGCACCGTACTCAAGACCCAGCGTGCGCATGTGCCCAAGGTAGTGCGTGAGGTGTGTCAACTCCTCTAGACACAGCCGCAACAGGCCGGCCTTGAAGACGCGCGGCGCTTCTGGATAGGCCAGAATGGCCCACGCAAACAGCTCTGCCGCTTGTAGTTCATGATGCGCAAAGGTGTGCAGCATCCGTGCGCGCTCGGCGGCGCTCTTCAAGGCTTGCGCGCCCTTGGTGCGTTCGCCGCGCACCGTGGTGCGCAGTTCCGCAGGCCGCCCTGGCGCTGCTACGCGCCGCGCGAGCCCATCGTCGCACCACGAACTTTCCAAGCGCGGATTGGGTGGTGCCGGCGGCGCAATCTTGGCTGCAAGGTCGGTGGTCGTGATGAACTCCAGCGCCCATGACTCCACTGTGCCGATGCGCGGAGCGCTGGGCGCAGTTGTCGATGCGGGCGGCGAGTCGATCACGCAGCCGAAGGTACCGCTTTCGAATAGGGGAGACGAGGCCCTGCCGTGTGGGATCTCTACTTCTCGCTTGTTCCTTGCATTGCGTTAAGTCCTTTATCCGTAATCACTAAGTGTCTTTACAAACTTTCCCATCTTGACCAAAGGTGGGGTGTTCCTTCGCAGCCTCTTTACGAAATGCACCTATCGTCTCGGCCCATCGGACCCCCCGCCGTGAGCCAGTTCCAACCCCTCCTCGCCGCACCGCTCTGCCTTTTGGCCGGCACGCCCTATGTGTACGCCGCAACGGGCGCATCGGCCGTGGCAGCGACGAGGCAAGACGGAGTGGCCGCTACGGGTACGCTGCGCGGTCAGATCCTCGACCGTGACTTCGAAGCTCCGCTGGCGGATGCGCAGGTCTTGTTGGTCGAGACCGGGCAGCGTGTCCAGACGAATGACTCGGGCAACTACTCGCTGAGCGAGGTTCCTGCGGGCCGCTACACGGTCGTCGTTGCCAAAGAGGGCTATGTGCGCCAAGTGCGTACAGAAGTGGCCATCGTAGGCGGCCAGCTGACCGATCTGAACTTGGCCCTGTCTGGTGACTACACCGACATGGAGGAGTTCGTGGTGCAGGACATCGTGTCGGCTCCTGCCGGCACGGAAAGTGCGCTGCTCCAATTGCGCGTGGAAGCACCCGCGTTGATGGACTCGGTGGGTGCCGAGCTGATGAGCAAGGCTGGTGCGAGCGACGCGGCCAGTGCCTTGCGCCTTGTGTCGGGCGCGACGGTGCAAGACGGCAAGTTCGCGGTCGTGCGTGGTTTGCCGGACCGCTATGTGTCCTCGCAGCTCAACGGCGTGCGCATGCCGAGCGCGGATGAAGACAAGCGCGCCGTCGAGCTCGACCAGTTCCCCGCGGTTGTTATTGAGAGCATTCAGGTCTCGAAGACCTTCACGCCGGATCAGCAAGGCGATGCCTCTGGTGGCGCGGTCAACATCGTTCTCAAGTCGATCCCCGATGAGACCGTTGTTTCCTTCAAGGGACAAGTTGGATTCAACTCGCAGGTCAAGGGTAGTGACTTCCTCACCTATGAGGGTGGAGGAGTGGGCACATGGGGCCGCGATGATGGTGGCCGCGACATTCAGTACGACCTTCTTGGTCAAAGCTGGGATGGTGCGTCGGGTGCAACCAGTGGTGAGGAACCGTTTGACTCCAAGTGGTCGATTGCCGGTGGCGGCAAGCTCGAGCTCAGCAAAGATGTCAAGTTTGGTGGACTGCTGAGCTTCTTCTACGAGCGCGATAGCTCGTACCAAACGGGATTTGAAGACGAACTGTGGCGTCGTGCGCCTGGACAGCCCATGACTCCGGCTCAGGGCCAAGTCCAGGGTGACACAGACTTCAAGACCTCGCTCTTTGACATCACCCAAGCATCCCAGTTGGTGCAGTGGGGTGGCCTCGCCACGACCGGCATCGAGACGGAGAATCATCGCATCGGCTTGACGTGGCTCTACACCCACACAGCCGAGGACACCACCACTGTCGCAACAGACACGCGTGGCAAGCGCTTCTTCTTTGGTGATGACTACGATCCGTACGATACCTCGCATCCGGGCAATCAACCCGACACGCTGAGCGCAGCGCCCTACATCCGCACGGATACGCTCGAATACAACGAACGTACCACTGGTACTCTGCAGCTCACCGGCAAGCACTCACTCATCAACCAAAAGGGTTGGTTTGGTGGGCCGTGGGAGTGGGGTGTCCCTGAAGTTGATTGGACCTTGTCGTCGAGCTTTGCCGACATGGATCAACCGGACAAGCGCCAGTTTGGCGCGCAATGGAATCCGCCGGCGGAGCTCCCTGTGTTCGGGATCACCTTCCCGAATGTGTGGATTCCCTACAAGCCTGCCGCGAACTTCAACCTCGGTAACTTCCAACGCATTTGGAAGACCATCGAGGAAGACAGCTTGCAGCTGTCGACTAACCTGCGTGTGCCGTTCAAGACGGCGAGCGACGATCGTGGCTATGTGAAGACCGGTATCTTCGCCGACCGCGTCGACCGTCAGTTCACGCAGGAGAGCTTCTCCAACTTTGGCGACGGCGGTGCCACCTATGAGGCGCCTTGGGAGCAACCGTGGAGCACTGTATTCTCCGAGGAAAACCACCCCATCACCGCATCGGACTATGATGTGGACTATCGCGGTGCCATTGACATTAGCGCGTGGTACGCAATGGTCGACTATCCGTTCAATGCCGAATGGAAGGCCGTCGGTGGTGCGCGCGTCGAGCAGACGAGCATTGAGGTCATCAATGAGCCTGAAGGTCTCGCGCTCTGGTACCCCAACGGTACGACCGCACCGGTTGTACTGAATCCTGGCGACGCCGATGTGGACATTGATCAAACGGATGTCCTGCCGTCACTAGGTGTCGAGTGGCAACAATCCAAGCAGTGGACATTCCGAGGAGCGGTCAGCGGCACACTGGCTCGTCAGACCTTCAAGGAACTGACACCGATCCTCCAGCAAGAGTACTTGGGCGGCCCGATCTTCATCGGCAACCCCGAGTTGGACACCAGCTCGCTGGTGAACTTTGACTTGCGCGCGGATTGGACGCCGCGCGAATCCACCTTTGTGTCGGCATCGCTGTTCCACAAGGAAGTACAAGACGCGATCGAGTACGTGCAGCGCGTTGGCGACTTCACTTACACCACGCCGGTCAACTATCCCAAGGGTCACTTGACGGGCCTCGAGCTTGAGGCGCGCCAGAAGCTCGGCGACATGTGGAAGTCGATGGAGAGCTTCTCTATCGGAGGCAACGCCACCTTCATCGCGTCGGAAGTGACGCTGCCGGATGACGAGGCTGCCTTGTTTGAGCAACCGAACATCCAAGCTCCGATGCCGACGCGCGACATGACGAACGCGCCGGAGCATCTCTACAACCTCTACATCACTTGGGATGACGAGGACCTGGGCACGCAAGTCGCGCTGTTCTGGACAGTGCAGGGTGACACCCTCGTTGCGGGCGCGGCTGAAGATGACGGCAACTTTGTGCCCAACATCTATGCCAAGGAGTACGACACGCTGAACCTCAGCCTGTCGCAGCAGATGGGCATCCTGCGCTGGCAGCTGCAGGTCAAGAACATCACGAATCCGGAGATCCAAGAGGTCTATCGGTCCAAGTACATCGGGCCAGATGTGCCCAAGTCCTCGTACACGAAGGGCATCGAGTACTCGCTCGGGTTCTCCCTGAGTTTCTAAGCGAGCGCCTGCAGTCCAGAACACATGCATATGAAGCAATCCACACTGATCCGATCCGCAGCAGTAGGTCTGGCCCTGGCCAGCAGTGCCTGGTTGGTGTCCCGCGCAGACGCGGGGGACGGCGCCAAGATCGATGAGGCACGCGGGGCTTTGGAGCGCTGGGTCGAAACGCGCAAAATCATCTCCAAAGAAGAGCGAGACTTCGCTCTCAGCAAGGAGATCCTGCAGGACCGCATTGCCTTGGTGAGGCGCGACATTGAAAGCGTCAAGGTCAAGATCGCAGAAGCGCAAACCACGATCGCCGAGACGGACAAGAAGAAGGCCGAGCTGGCAGCTGAGAACGATGTGCTCAAGCAAGAGTCAGCCAAGCTCGCAGCGACCATCACGGATCTAGAGAGAGCTACTGCGGCACTGCTTGTGCGTGCGCCGGATCCCGTACGTGAGCGCGTCAAACCTCTGAGTCAGCGTTTCCCGGAGAAGCCCGAGGAAACGAAGCTCTCGCTGTCCGAGCGCTGGCAGAATGTCATCGGTGTTCTGAATGAGATGGCGAAGTTCCATCGCGAGCTGGTGGTCGCCAACGAAGTGCGCACACTCGCAGACGGTACATCGGTGGAAGTCACCACGCTCTACCTCGGTCTTGCGCAAGCGTACTACGTCAATGCAGCCGGCACTGTAGGTGCGATCGGCACGAGCACCGCACAGGGTTGGGCTTGGAAGCCCGCTAATGAAGTCGCGCCCTTGATCGCGCAGACGATTGGAATCCTCAAGGGTGAAAAGGTTGCCGCCTTCGTACAACTCCCGGTGCAGGTGCAGTGAGGAGCATGACCATGGTAAAGCAAACTGTACACGCGCTACTACTGGCTTGTGTGTTGAGCTGGGTGCCTCAACTGGCTCTCGCTCAGGCGGCAACCACGGACACGGCTCAAGACCCCAACCAAGGTTTCGCAGGCGCTGCCGCAGACTTGCAAAAGCGTCTAGAGGACAGCTTGGCTGAGTTGGCTGCGCTTCGCGCACGCATTGCGGCTGAAACTTTGCCGCTCTCGCGTGAGTTGCGCGATGCCGAAGCGCAACTTGCGGCCCTGCGTGCGGACTACCAGAAGATCTCGCGTAGTCTCGACACGGGAACGCAGGGGATTGTGAACACGCGCGCGGAGATCAAGTCGCGCCAAGAAGAGGCGGCCTATCTTTCGAACCTTGTCGCTGAGTACAACCGCAATTTCGAGTCGCGCCTGCACATCGCGGAGTTGCAGCGCTACAAGAAGGCCATCGAAGATGCGCGCCTAGCGCTGGAGAACAGCCAGCTGACAGCGGGCCAAGTCTTTGACGCTCAAGTGTCGATGGTCAAGACCTCGATCACGCGCTTGGATGAAGCGTTGGGCGGTGTGCGCTTCGAAGGTAAGGCCGTCGATGCCGATGGCAATGTGGATCTCGGTACCTACTTGATGCTGGGACCGGTCGCGATCTTCCGTTCGGCTGATGGCCAGGAGATCGGCACTGCCGAACAGCGCATGGGCTCGTTGGAGCCTGCAGTTGTGCGCTTCCAGAACCCCTTGGACGTAGAGGCCGGTTCGTTGGTGGTGCTCGGTGTCGGTGGCGCGTTCCCGTTGGATGCATCCCTCGGCAACGCACACAAGGTCCAGGCTCTCGAAGAGACGCTGTGGGAACACATCAAGAAGGGCGGCCCCGTCATGTGGCCGATCTTCGTGGTTGCCGGGGCTGCCCTCTTGGTCGCGCTCTGGAAGTGGATCTCGATGATGCTGCTCGCGAGCCCGAAGAAGAAGCAGTTGGATGCTCTGTTCGCAGCTGTCGCGAGTGGCAATGCCGTCCTCGCCAAGGACAAGGCTGAATCACTCAAGGGCCCCGTGGGACGCATGCTCGTTGCCGGCGTCGAGCACATGAACGAACCCAAGGAACTGATGGATGAGGTCATGTATGAGCATGTGCTCACCACACGACTGAAGGCCAACGGCCTCTTGCCGTTCATTGCTATCTCGGCAACCTCTGCTCCGTTGCTCGGTCTGCTCGGTACGGTCACCGGCATCATGAATACCTTCACGCTCATGACCGTGTTCGGCACGGGTGACGTGAAGACGCTGTCGAGCGGTATCTCCGAAGCCTTGATCACCACCGAATATGGCCTGATCGTGGCAATCCCGTCGTTGCTGATCCATTCCTTCCTGAGCCGCAAGGCCAAGAGCATCACGGATGAGATGGACAAGGCTGCGATCGTCTTCGGCAACGAAGTGGCTCGCATGAAGCTCAAGTCAACGAGCAAGGCTGCCTGAGGCACTGGCGACGCGATGGACACGCAACAGCTCTACGAGCAAGGTCAAGAACTCTGGACGCGCGCTGTCGCCATTTGGGTGGCGGGCGGCTGGGGTATGGCCGCGATTGCGTTCAATGCCATGGTCACCTTTGGATTGGCCACGCGTGTCGCCTTGAACTTGATGAGCAAGGGGTTCAGCGTCCGCGAGTCCACCTGGCGCAGTTGGGTCGAAGACCCGTCCAAGGCTCGCGGCCATGTGGGCTCGATCATCACCCGCGCGATGTCGCAGCCGGACTACACCCTGACCGCGCAAGTGTTCGAGGGGCTGCGTGCCACGGAGAGTGCGCCGTTCGTGCGCGACCTGCGCGTGTTGAAGGTCACCGTCGGCACAGCGCCCCTTTTGGGCTTGTTCGGTACGGTGACGGGCATGTTGGCCACCTTCAGCGCGCTGGCGACAGGCAGTGGTGGCGAGAAGACCATGGCTCAGATCGCGCAAGGCATTTCGGAGGCCTTGATCACGACGGAAACCGGCTTGATCGTCGCGCTGCCGGGACTCTTCGTGCACTACCTGTTGGCTCGTAGCCACGAGCGCTACAAGGCCTTCCTCGCCCGCCTAGAAACCGTCTGCAACCAAACGCAATGGCGTCGTGCCCAAGCACGCCGCGCTGCCTAAAGAGGATCGACACACATGGGACGTTTTCGCGATAGCGGTGATGATAGCGGTGGTGATACCGGCATCGACATGTCGGCCATGATCGACATGGTCTTCATCCTGTTGATCTTCTTCATCGTGACCACCACCTTCGTGGAAGAGACCGGTGTAGAGGTCGATAAGCCGCAGGCTGCATCGGCGGTGCAGCTTGAGAAGACCAGCATCCTGATCGCCATTACCAACAAAGGTGAAGTGGTGTACGGCGGGCGCGAGATTGGCTTGGGCGGAGTGCAGCCGCTCGTGCGACGCATGCTGGCCAAAGAGGAAGTCCCTGTTGTCATTCAAGCCGACCAAACAGTGCCTTCGGGACTCTTGGTACGAGTGATTGACGCAGCGAAACTCGGTGGAGCTGTCAAAGTCAGTCTTGCGACCTCTGCCAAGCGGAGTTGACACATGCTGCGCACGATCGTTCACGGCATGTGTGTGGTGGCAGGCGGTTTCAGCGCAGCGCTGTTCCTGTTCCTACTGCTGCCGTTCGTGCAGGCGATCACCGAACCACCTACTCGCGACTTGGAGTTGCGTAGCGTGGACACAGCAGATGTTCCGCCTCCTCCTCCGCCTATCGAAGAAGAAGAAGAGCAGAAGCCCGACAAGCCAGAAGAGACGAAACCACCGGAACTGACTGAGAGTGCCCCGCCGCTTGATTTGTCGCAGCT
>Ga0079301_1000983_pt1 | contig 13567 bp, 20 predicted proteins | sample Wag4_2014_7_11_3_FD_74797 | JGI IMG/M metagenome (GOLD analysis project Ga0079301, IMG submission 74797) | Fresh water mixed with fracking chemicals microbial communities from Ohio, USA - Utica-2 Time Series FC 2014_7_11 | ecosystem: Engineered > Industrial production > Chemical products > Input...
TCTCCCACCATCCCCGGCACCGCGTAGCCCGCCAACCCGCCGGCGAGGGCTCCCGTGAGCGCACCTCGCCCACCGCCCGTCAGGCCGCCAATCCCAGCGCCAATCAGGCCAGTTCCAACCGTCGACGCCGCCGTCCCGGTCAGGCCCAGGCCAACGCCCAGAGCTGTGCCGACACCAGGTGCCAGCGCAGACAGGGCGACGGTCGCGATCGGAGCGGCCCACTGCTTGAACCACTTCTGCTTGTAGAAGGGCTTGAAGGCGTACATGCCCGTCTCGGGGTTGCGCTCGGGCGGCCCGAAGTGACGGACCATCTCCTCGAACTCGCCCCGGTTGACGTGAACGACCATGCTGTCGCCGCCCTCGCCGGCGCTCGCGACCCGCTTCGCCGCCTTCGTCAGCCCCCCCTTGGCGTAAGCCTGCGGGGTCGGGCGGCTGAAGTCGATCATGACCGGCGTGTAGTCACTGGCGATGATATTGCCGTTCATGTCACACCTCAGCGCGGGCAATTTGAACGAACCTCTCGGCCCATTCTCGCCAGTCATTGAAGAGATCAGGGACTGGCGGGATGGTCACAGCGATCTTGGGCATAGCTATGACACGGTTCGCCCAGTCTTTCCACCGTTCTGGCTCGTCCAGGCGAGAGACAACCCCGTACCGCTCCAACTCCAGGGCCATCATGTCGGTCCATTCCGTCACGGTCATATTGATTGTCGGCAGGATCACGAGAGGATCCTCGCGTCTGCAGGCTCGAGGTGAGCGATGACCTGGCCCATCTGATAATCGCCGCCAACCGCATTGCTCTCGAAGACGAAGCGCATCTCGCGCCGCACCTCCTTCAGGAACACGACTTGCTCAGCCGGGTCTGCCGCAACAGCTGGAAAGGTTCGCGGGTCGCTGGGCACCGAAGGGGAGCGCGCATTGTAGCGACCGGTCACGCGCACAGTCATGTCGCCCTGCTGAACGAAGTCAGGCTCGATGATCGACACCCTGACCGCGTTGTTCCGAGCGTCCTTCGGAAGCGCGTTCAAGGAGATGTCACTCGTCTCGAAATAGGAGCGGATGGGCGCGATGCTCTGGCCGTCGATCTCGTCGACCCCGTCCTCGTGCTGCCAGAGCGTCTGGCCGCTGGCCGCGCCGATGACGCCAACCATCAGAGGCCTCGCGCTGACGTTTACGAATATGCCGCCGGATCGGCCGCTGTTCGGCAGGATCGTGTCGTACCATGTCTGCTCTCGCACGTTGTAGATCACAGCGTGCGTACATTCCGTCGCATTTCCGAAGGGGAAGCACCACCAGATCTCGCCATAGCGCGGGACCGCCATGGCGAAGACCTTCTGACGCTGCGCGAAGTTCAGATTGTCGAAGAACCAATTGAGGTTCAGCGGGTTCGGCACCTCACGCACGACGCCGTTGAACATCAAGAAGCGATCGACGCCAGCCCAGAAGTAGACGCCGTCATACTCAATCACGCCCTGGCTGGAGAGGATTGAGCTGGTGGCGCTGATCGTGTCGAACTGAAAAACGGGGGCACCGCCCACGAAGTTGGCGCGGATCACGCTATCCAGCGACCAGAAAATGCCCGAGGGCGAGTTGCCAGGCCCGGCGCGGAGCGGCAAGCCCTTCACGATCTTCTGGCCGGTCACATAGGCGTCGCCTGAGCCGGCTGAGGTCCAGTCGTTCGGGTTTCCTGGCACCGACCAGGCGACGTATCCGTCGATCCCGTAGGCAAAGACGTAGGGGTGCAGGACGACGACGCCGCCGGCCACCAGCGGCGCACTGCCGCCCGCCGCAGCAAGCGCCGCCGAGCCCGTCACGTCGCCCACATAGATCGAGCGCCCGATTGTCTCGTCCTGGTTCGTGAGGTTCAGGCCGGCATGCGTGACCAGCGTCTGCCCGCCAGTGACGGTGTCGAAAAGGACGTCGAATTGCCAGAGGTTCGCTTCATTCGGCACGAAGCCGGCGGGTGTGCGGTCGACCACGGGAGAAGCGTTGCCTTGGCTGTCAACAGTCACCTGCTCGAGGCGGCCTTGCTCTCCGACATGCACGAAGGTCTGACCGTTCTCTGAGAAGGCGTGCATGCCACGGGCGACGCCCGACAGCTGGTTCGACGTGCGGCGATAGCCACCCATCTTGCGCGGGTAGCCACGCTGGAACCGGCACCACTGCCCGTCGATGTAGTGATCGCCCTGGAAGGTCGTGCCGTCGCGCTTGATGCCAGGCGTAGAGCGGAGGATGGTTGGGGTTGTTGGCATCAGGCACCGAGCGCGATGGCGTAGATGAGGCTGTCAGTTCTGACCGCCTGCAGATCAGCGTTCGATGGCACGTCGATGGCCGCCCGTGCTGCCGCCTGACTGGCTGCTGTGGCAAGCGCGTCGCCCACAGCCGTGATGCCGATCGTCGTGCGCGCCGCCGCTTGGGACACCGCCTGAAAGACCGAAACGCCTGTGCTGGTGCCGCCCAAGTTGATGAGAGCAGCGCCCGCCGTGGTCGCGCCTGTGCCACCTTGAGCAATTGAGATCGGAACCGCCAAGCTGGCCGTGTCTGCGGAGACAACGTTCGTCCCGTCGCAGTAGAGGATGGTGCTGGCTCCAGCCGTCACTGCAATGCCGGTTCCTGCAGATGTCTTGACCGTCAGCGAGAAGGCGCCGGTCGTGGCGTTGTTGACCCAATATTGCTGGACCGTCGCGGGGACGATGATCTCACGGTTGGCGACCAAAGCGCCCGTAAAGCGGTAGGCAATGCGATTGAGCTGTGCTCCCGTCAGGACGAAGGCGCCGCCGCCGGAGACGTTGATGCTGGTGAAGTCGAAGGCGAATGTGGCGCTTTGGCCCAGGCCGATTGTGAAGAACGCCGTGCCGGTGCAGATGACAAAGCAGCTGTCGCCAGGCTGAAGCGCGATGGTCGATTGGCCATTGATCGTCTGAGCACCAGTTGGGTCGACCGTCAGCGTGCCAGAGCCAGCGTTGCGGACAAGAACGAACCAATCGGCGCCCAACACCGCCGCGTCGTCAAGGATGAGGGTGCCTCCTGCGCCGGAGTAGAGCAGCAGGTAGGCACGATCTGTCACGCCCGTGGTGTAAGAAGAGGCGCTGAACGAGCGGACTGGAACTGACTGGTTCAGCGTCGTCGAGATAGCCTTGATGCCCGCGCCTGCAAGCGCTGCCGCGTTGGCAACCGAGACTGAGGCACCATACTGAAAAGTACGCCACGAGCCCGCGACCGTGGTGTTGTTGGTCAGGTAGATTTGCCAGGCAGAACCAGGTGCGACCGTCACGATGGCGTTGCCGCCCTGGTCCTGGACGATGACGTCTTGGGCGCCAGTATTGTTGAACAGCACGGTCTCGCCAGGCGAAACCAGCGTCGCATCCGGCATGCGGAGCGCGAGCGACGCCGAGGCGCCGCTCACGTCGATGATCGCCGCAACCGGAGGCCCGCCGCTGCTCTCCAGCGGCCAGTTCAGCTGCAGCGGGCTGGTCACGCTGGTGACGGCGTAGGAGGCGTAGGAGACTTGGGCGGGCCCGATCGAGGTGCCACCGAAGACCGAGGTGTAGCTCATGGTCAAGCCTCCCGCCGCTGGGCGTTGCGGTCGATGATCTTCTGCGCATCCTCGGCCGCGAGGAGCCCAACCGCCTCGTCGTAGTAGGACTTCCAGGTCGCGATGCGCTCATCGTTCTTGAGGAACGGCGTGGCCTCGAGGAGCGACCCGTAGAGCAGGGCCTGCGGCGCATACTCGGTCAGCCAGTTGGTCTGCAGGTCGTCGCCTAGCAGGGGCGGCAGCGCGTAATAGAGCACCTCGAACGGGTAGGCCCGGTCGGGCGTCGGCGAGATGAGCCAGTGCTGGTAGCCGTAGTCCGCGTAGAAGCGAGGCCGCGCGCGCTGCGTCTCGTCCGGCCATACGTTCCGGCAGTACTCATAGGAGCGGCCGAAGATTGGCGTGCGCTCGGTGAAGGTGGTGCCGTCGCCGAAGTTGAAGGAGATCGTGTCGCGCCAGCGGTCGGGCTTGGCGTAGACGGAGGTGCCCGCAGCCATGCTGGACGTGACGATCTCGGTCGTGCCCTGGATCTTCAGCTGGCGCGCAAGGCGGCGCTCGCAGAACCCGATGAAGGTCGGGATCTCATTGTGGACGGTCGGGTCGCTCGCCTCGGTCAGGCCGCGCTCGAGGTAGCGGGCGATGTCCACCTTGAGCGAGGCGTAAGTCATGGCGGTTGCCATTACGACAACTCCTCGGGCGCGCGCCCACGCGCGCTGACATCCAGCAGCCTACCATCGGCGGCAGAAAATGAGTAGCGCCGAGAGCGGGTGCCGGGGGCCGCCATCAGGCGACGTGCTCTTCGGCCAGCTTCAGGCCGATCTCGCCCGCCTCGGTGACGCGGCGCGTCCAGCCCTTGCCGAAGGCGTCGAAGGTCGGGAGGGCCTCCAGGAAGTGCTGGCGGCTGCGCTGGAAGGCGGCGATGAGGGCGGCGGGATCCTGCGCCTGGACCGCAGCCAGGGTCTTCGGGCCGATCGCCCCGTCGGGCGTGACGCCCACGGCGGCCTGCAGCATCCGGGTCGCCCGGCCGGGGCCGCTGTTCACCGCCATGTCGAACACGACGTAATCCACGCCGGAGGGCAGCTCGTCGCCTCGCACTGCGTCCCAGAACCGGGCCTTGTAGATCGTCCGCAGATGCTCGTCGGAGATGGCCCGCAGTTCGTCCTTCGTGGCCTGGCGGCCGAGCCAGTCGGAGTAGGTCGCGAGCGTGACGCCCTTCATGGTGGCGCCGCCCGGATCCCGAGGATGGTCGGCCCAGCCGCCTTCGTGCTTCAGGACGTGCGCGAGGCTGGAGGCGAAGTTCCGCTTCACTTGCTGTCCTTCAATACCTGATTGAGCTGCTGGGTCTTTTCGCGGGAGCCGGCGGAGGAGCCGAAGTAGTAGCTGATGATCGCGCCCCAGGCCGTGCCGAGCGTGCCCAGCATGACGAGCATGGCCTCGCCGCCCTGCGGAGGCAGACCGTAGGCAATCATGTAGCCGAGCACGCTGAAGAACCCGGCCGTGATCGCCGCCGCGAGAAAGCGGGGCGTGATGTCGCCGGTCTTCGTTTCGCGATCTCGGGCAGAATTTCGATCGGCCTGAGAGATGCGTTCAAGGTCGACATCGAGCTCGCGCATGCGGACAGCAAAGTCCTGCTCGGCCTTCTTCAGCGCGAGGAGCTGCTCGGGCGTGGCGGCCTTCGCAGCCTCGGCCAGCTCCGCCTCGGTGCCATCAGGCTTGCCGAGGAGGGCCTCAGAGATCACGCGAGTAGCCATGCCGGCGAGGGGGCCGCCGACGGCCGTGGCGAGGCTGGGGGCGACCGTTCGGACGAGGTTCAGCAGTTGCTCCATGTCACTGCTCCAGCATGAACGTGAGGTTGGGGTGCCTGGGATAGGTCACGGTGCGCTCACCCTCGGGGCACTTGTACCGGATGGTGGCGAGCAGCGTGGCGCGGCCAGCGGCCACGCTGTCATTCGACGCCATGGTCAGCGTGTAGGTGAAAGTGTCGATGTCGGGGCCGGCTGGCCCGGTGAAGCGCGTCATGCTGGGCGTCGCCTCATGGATGCGGCCAGAGCCGTCGCGGACGGTGACGTTGAAACCCTCGACGGAGCAGTCGTCGCGGCGCTTGATGCGGGCGACCGTGACGTTGATCGGCTCGCCGACCTTGGTGTTGGCGATACGAAAATGCTCAGGCGTCCAAGTGATGATCTCGTTGCGGAACCAGCCAAATTTCTCGCCCGCTGTGTAGCCGCCGACGGCAAGCGCGAACGAGGCTGTGACGAGCTGCACGACGGGAGTGAGCTTCGGCAGCTCCATCACTTGTCGGCCTTGCGGTCGAGGCGCTCGAAGATAGCCTTCAGCATATCCTTCAGCTCTTGGATGTCGGCACGATAGTCGTCCTTCGTGACGTACTTGGTGTGAAGGTCTTTCTCGATCAGCTTCATGTCAGCCTGGAGAGAACGAACGCTCTCCCAGACCACCTTGAGCACCCACCCGATCGCGGCCCCGCAGACCCCGACCACGATGTTGTAGAGGTCTTGCGTCATCCGCAGAGATCCTAGGCCCAGGGGAGCGGCGGGGAAACAACGGGGGGGTTGATCTGCGCGGCGATGGCGTTGGCCAGGGCGGCCTCCATCTGCGCGATCTGGTCGGCTCCCAGCGTTGCCTGCACCCAGCTGACCACCTGCTCCTGCGTCAGGCTGGAGTAGGACGTGAAGGGCGAGGCAGGATCATATGTGAGGCCGGCGCTGCCGTAGCCGCTCGCGTGATAGTCGCCGTCCTGGGCGCGGAGACGCCAATGCACGGCGAAGACAACATTGGCCTGGCCGTCCCGCTCGGGGTAGCAGTCCAGGCGTTCAATAGCCCAGGTATAAGCAGGCATGTGATCCATCCTTACCAAGTGGACAGCGCGGTGCGCTTCCAAGTGTTGGTTGCCGTGCACACGTAGATGTAGTCTGCATCCCACGCGATATCGCCAGCGTTTCCGGTAGCTGTGGCCGAAGCAGGCGTCTTGGCGGTGCGAAGCCGCAGGGTGTTGCTGTTGATGTCGAGCATCGCCGTCGGAGCCGACGTGCCAATGCCGACGTTGCCCGCGCTGTCGATCCGCATCGACTCCACACCGCCCTCAGCGAAGGCAATGGTGTCAGCGGCGGGGAAGAAGATGCCGGTGTTGGTGTCGGTGAACTGCGAGAAGGTGGGCGCGGCGGCAGTTCCTGCATCTGCTTGGATCTGGCCCGCGACGTAATTCTTCGTGCTCCCCGACAGATGCAGGCCCCAGGCATTGGTCACGGTCCCAGGTGCGCTGATACTATACTCGCCCCGGTAGAGAAAGCCGTTGGTGGTTACGCCGCCGTCTGAGTTGATGACAGATTGGGTAGCATACGCATTCGTGAGCGTGTTGCCGTCGATCTCGATTTCGTTGAAAGTTCCGAAAGCATTGGTAACACCAGCCGTTGCTGAACTCTCAACCACCGCCTCATTGCGAGAGCCGTAGATGGTGCCGATAGTGCCAGCGCCGCCAGCATAAGCTTGGTTGATCGAGCCATATGCCGTGCTGACAGTGCCCCCAACACCCGGATCTACGTTTGCGCCGTTAAAGGCGCCATACATATCACTGACGGTGCCCGTCGTGTTCAGGGTCCGGCTGACACTTTGCGAACCTATGACGGTCTGGCTTACACCAGCCGCGCCAACATCGACGGTGGCATAGACGCCCCGCAGGAGGTGTTCGTTGACGGTGGTTCCGCCTGAGGCCGTGCTGTCAACATCAACGCGAAACGCGGTGTGGTTTTTGCTGGCAGTGAGCGCGTCTGTCCCGGAGACGTTGTAGTCAATGAAGTTGGCATCGAAGTTCTGGTCGCAAACGTTATCGGTGGCCGTGATCTCAAACGAGCGCAAGTTAGCCGTCCCGACCACATCCAATTTTGCTGTGGCGGCTGTCGTGCCAATGGCGACGTTGCCGTCGGCAGTAACTACAAACGGCGTACTGTCTGGGTTCGCGGCATCTTCGACAACCAGCGCGTTGCCAGCGCCGGTTTGAGTAATGCGAACCGCATCGGTCGCGGTGTTCGCGACGACATTCAAGAGCGCGCCCGGTGCTGTCGTCCCGATGCCAACATTGCCCGTGCTGGTAATCCGCATGCGCTCGGTCGGAGCCGCAGCGCCGTCAGCGGTCGTGCTGAATACTAGACGGCCCGGCATGTCGTTGGTGCCGGGCGTGAGGTCAACATCAGCCGAAATGCTGGCCGCTCTAATAAACGCAGCGCCATCATCGCCGCTAAAATTGATTGCGCCTAAATTATCCCCGGTCAGAACAATCGAATTAGTGCCAATAGTCGCGCTGCGGGATCTGCCGAGAATAATAGCGGTGCCTGTTTGAGTTCCTGAGTTCCACCGAACACCACTAAATGTGTTGGCTCCGTTAGCCTGAAAACTAGCGGATGTGATGTTCGCCGTGTACCCTTGAATAACCTGTCCGCTGGCATCCACCACAAACGGCGTGCTGTCGGGGTTCGCAGCATCCTCAACCACCAGCGCGTTACCGGTGCCAGTCTGCGTGATGCGGAAGGCATCGGTCGCGGTGTTCGCGACGACATTCAAGAGCGCGCCCGGTGCTGTCGTCCCGATGCCGACGTTGCCCGCGCTGTCGATCCGCATGCGCTCAGTCGGGCTGTTCGTCCCGTCCGGGGTCGTGGCGAACACCAGGCGCCCCGGCATGTCGAGGCTGCCAGGAGTGCCGTCCACAAAAGCTGATATGCGAGCGGCCTCGACGACGTTTGACGTTTCGCGGCCTTGAAAAGAGACAGCGCCCAGCTCATCCCCCGACGCCACGGTCGTCGGCGATGCGGTTGTCCCCCGCGCCCGAACGAAAACGTGGTTGGCAGCGCCCTGATCCACCCCGCCCGAACCGCTATTGACAAATCGCATTTGGGCGACAGCAACAGCAGCATAGGTACTGCCAAGCACCTGCACATTTGGCGTGGCACCAGAGGCGCCGAGCGCATTTACGTTGCCAACAATAACTTGCCCACTTGTGGTTACTATGAAGGGCGTGCTGTCAGGGTTCGCAGCATCCTCCACCACCAGCGCGTTGCCAGCGCCGGTCTGAGTAATGCGAACCGCATCGGTCGCGGTGTTCGCGACGACATTCAGAAGAGCGTCCGGTGCCGACGTCCCGATGCCGACTCGCCCGGCGCTGTCGATCCGCATCGCCTCAACCCCACCTTCAGAGAAGGCGATGGTGTCAACGGCGGGCGAGTAGATCCCGGTGTTCGTATCCCCAGCAATTGCCAGGCCCGGCTTGGAAACTGTCCCCGGCGGGATAATGGTCGAAGGCTGGTTCCCAATGTAAAACATGGTCAGGTGATCTCCAGGTAGGAGAGCACGAGATCGGCCGTGCCTGAGGCCGTCCGAGCTCGCAGTGTATCGGTTGCCTCCATGACAACCCGCTGGTCGCCGCCAACAACCACCAGAGAGCTGCCGACCGGAACTGGAGCCGCCGACACAAGCGCATATACTGTGACGCCGCTCTTGAGCAGCTCGACAGTCACCGAGATCTCAGAGGCGGATTTGTTTGCGAGCGACAGGCCGATGATCGTCGTCTGCGTGGCAGCTGGGCAGGTATAGGCCGTCACGTTCGACGTGGTGACCGCTGCACCATTTGACTTAAAGGTGTTGGGCATCTGGGAACTCCTATTGCCAGCCTATCCGAGGGGGTCCGTTTCAGCAACCATGTCTTCGCGTCAGCCCAAGGCGATCGCCATGGCTACTGCGGTCCCAGCTGGATCGACTTGAAGATTGGTCTGAGCCGCCGAGACAGTTGTCGCTCCAGTACCGCCGCTGGCAACAGGAACGGTCGGCAAATCAGCAGCGACCAGCGCGCGGAAAGCCGGGGCGGCGCTGCTTACGCCGGTCGCCGGGCCCGCCAGCACCTGATTGGGCGCCTGGAGGGTCAGGGTCGCCGTCAGCGTGCCGCTGGTCGTGACGGGGCTGCCAGAGACCGCGAACAGGTCGGAGGGCAGCGCCAGCCCGACGGACTGCACCGTGCCGCCCGCCATGATGTCAAAATAGCCCCTGATGCCGGCTGCGTCGGTCCCGTAGTACTTTGACGCGCCTGGAACCTCCTGATCGCCAGAAAGCGACAGCGTCCGGTTCGCGTCGAGCCGGCCGCCGCCAACCAACGAGCCCGCTGTGTCAACGCGCCGATCGGTGTCGACCCCGTCGGTGATGCCGTACCCCGCCAGCGTCGTGGGCTTGCCGCCGACATTGGCGAAGGTCAGCGCGACCTGCGAGGCCGCGTCGACGCGCCCATACTGGTCAACCGAGATGACCGGGATGAACGCCGCCCCGCCGTAGATGCCCGGCGAGCCAAAGGCGGCCAGGGAGATCGTGCGATCCTGCGAGAGGTCGCCCCCACCGGCCAGGCCACCGCCCGTGTCGATGCGCCTGGTGACGGGAACCGCCGTGGCGGCCGTCGTGCTGGCCAGGCTCGCCTGCTTCGTGACGCCGCCCTGCACCAGGACAACCGTGTCCGCCGGCGTCGGGTTCTCCGCCAGCGGCAGCTGCGTGATGCGGGTCGGGATCAGGTTGGACGGGACCGTCATGGGATGAGATAGCCCCCGCCGTCTTCGGTGGTGAGGAAGTCATCGCCGTCCTGCGAGATCAGGCCGGCGGGAGAGGTGGCAACGCTCACGTCCGGCCGCACAAACGGCAGCACGATGCGGTCGGGCTGACGCGCCGGAAGGCGATACGGATCGAGCACGTCGAGGTCGGCCTTGCAGACTCGCAGGCCCGGCGCGTTCGGATCCGAGTACAGGTCGTCGAGCGACATCTTCCGCGAGCACCGGGCGCAGATCCCGATGCCGAGGGTGGAGCGCCCGCGCGTGTCGAGGAAGATGCCCATCGCGCTACCTCGTGTAAGGTCGCAGGTTCGGGGCGATCTTCATCGGGGAGCTGTCGCGCTCCTCGAAGAAGGCGGTGGCCAGCGCCTCATCAGCGAGGCCCTTCAGCGTGCTTATCATCCCGGCCTCGACCTGGGGCGTCTCGAGCGCCAGCTTATAGGCCAGCATCGCAACGAGACCCTCGTACCAGCGCTGCGGGATGTCGAGCGTCTGGGTGAGCGTTCCGACATCCATGAGATATCGCCGCCGCCAGGTCACGACCTGATTGAACTGCTGAGCGTAGCCCGGCACCGGCCAGAGACGGATCACCGGCACCTCGCGCTGGCGATCGAGCCAGAACTGCTGCGGGCGCCCCAGGAAAGCCTTGTTCGGGAAATTGACGTAGTCATCCTGGTTCAACCGAGCGAGCGGGATCTCGGTTGGGTTGAAGCCTGGGTAGAACTCGGCGACGTTCAGCGTCGTGCCATTGACCGCGCGCACGCGGAAATAGGACTGCGGCAGGGCGCCTTCGACGTCGAACCAGCGGAAGATCCGAGCTTCGTAAACGAGCGCCCCAGGCGCCAGGGCGCTGGTCCAGGTGACGCCGTCGGTGGAGGTCTCGAAGACAACGTCATAGGTGCCGGCAGCTCCCATGGCGATGCCATAGGTAGTGACCCGAAGATCCTCGGGGGAGGCGATCGTGATTGAGCCGTTCGGCGAAGTCTGGGTGCAGGCTGTCAGCATGTCGCCGTCGAAAGCGAAGTTCGCAACGCCAGAGGTGGAGGTGTAGGAGCCCTCGATCCGTTGCAGGGTGCGGATGTTCGTGTTCAGCAGGTCGACGGTGCCGAGCGGGGTGTCGATGTAGGAGACGCCATAGGTGAACGGCAGGACGACCTTTTCGACGGTCCAGAGCGGCAGGCCCTTGTTCACCAGCTCCGACATCAGCAGGTAGAGCGTGTCACGCGCCACCTGCTGCATCTCGGCGGTGATGGCCTGGGGCGGCAGACGGCATCGACGATAAGCGTGGTCGACCACCTTGTTGGTGTCGAAGACCGTCGTCGAGGTGGTGCCGGAGACCGTCACGTCACGCGCTCTTTCAGCAGCCGACCTTGCCGCCCTTGGCCTTCATGGCCGAGGGCTTGACCATCTGCTTGACCAGCTTCTTGTCCATGGCTTCGTCCGCGTGGGGCATGCCGCCCTTGGCCTTCATCACGCAGCCACCGCGCGCGTAGCCCGCGACCATGGTCTTTCCGGCAGAGCCGCTGAAGCCCTTGTCGGAGGGAAACTGGAACTCGCCGTACTTCACGCCCATGGTCAGCTGTCCTTTCTCTTGGGGCCCTTTTCGGCGCCCTTGATCTTGCCCTTGTTGATCGAGGCGTAGAAGACCTGCTCGCCTTTCTTCGCCCCGTATTCCTTGGCCATCGCGGCCTTGATCTTGGTGCCCTTCTTCGTCAGCGGCATGTCAGCTCTCCTTCCGCCGGCCGGAGGGGGACACCGGCCAGCTCTCGCGCGCTGGCCCTGTCTTCCGAGCTGCGATCGACCGCTTGTCGCCTGCCGTCATGCGCTTCGCCGCTTTCGCGGGCCTGCAGGCTGGATATGGGCGGCTGCCCTTTTCCTCGCCCGATCGGCCGCAATCCTTGCCGGTCTTCACGTCGGTCCACTTCTCGCCGAACCACTTGCCGAGGCCGCCCTTGGGCATCTTATTTGCCCTTCACGCGGTTGTCGGGGCCTTTCCAGCCGCCGCCGGCTTTCTTGTATTCCTTGGACGCCCACCCGTTGGCATAGGCTGAGGGGTAGACATCGAACTTGGCCTTTGCCGCTGCCTTCTTGGCCGCCCAGAGCTTCGGGTTGGTGGGTTTCGGAGATCCGGCCTTGGCCATGGTCAAGACACCCCCTCACAATAAAGCGGCTCATCCGGCCTTCCGCCCCAGGCTACAGCACATTTCCCGCAAGCGCATCGGCCGCGAAGATACATGGCCGCCAACTCCATCAGGTCGGGGTCGTCCCGAAAATGGCCAAGCCCCATGTTGCAGCGCTGACAGAGGCGCCCGCGTACTCGGCCAGTGCGGTGGTCGTGGTCTACAACCAGATTGCCCGTGTCGCCGCAGATTACGCACTCACTCAGCGTCCGAGCAACAGCAACCATATGCTCTTGATCTGGCCGAACGCCTTGGAGCTTCCGGTATCCCTTCCTGTACTCAGAGCGGCACGAACGGCACCAACTATCAAAGCTGTTTGCCTTTTTTTTGTGCCGAGGAAAAAACTCAAGCGTTAAGGGCTTGATTTCTTTGCAGCGTGTGCATGCCGATGTGGTTAACAATCCCATTTGCGCCTCGCTTTGCTGAGGCGGCTGTTGGGATCCTTTGCCGCGTCGGGAAACATCTTCGCCTGCCCAGCAGAACGGGCGCAGAAGCTCTTTCGCCGCCCCGCCGCCACATCGCTCTTGGCCGCCTGCTTGGCCGAGACCGGCGGCTTGATGTCGTGGCCCTGAGCCCGCAGAGATGCCCGCCCCTTGGCGTTCAGGCCGCCCTCGGGGCTCTTCCCTTCCTTGCGCGTCCAGGCGGGGGTCTTGGCCATCAGCGTCAGCCGTAGGTCTTGATGGCCTCGATGACCACCGTGTAGCCGTCACCGTTGCTGGCGTCTTCAGTGGTGAAGGTCACGGCCCCGGTAGGCGTCACCGCATTGTTCGTCAGGCCGCCGAAAGACGAAAAATCGTACTCGTAGGACATATTCTGCGGCAGCATGAAAGCGTACCCCGGCGTCGCGCCGCCGAAGCGGATCAGCACCTCAAGGCCATGCGTCGCGAACCAGATCTTGTTGATCTTCACGCCCGTGCAGGCCTGGCCCGCCGCATTCCGGGAGAGGTTGGCCGGGATGATCTTCGGCACGTCGGTCTCACCCGTGCCGTCTGACTGGTTCGTGAATTTCTGGATGACGAGGCGCTCGCCATCGAGGATCGTCTGCGTCGAAACAGTGTCGGGCATGGCGTGGCCTCGCGGGCAGATCGGTTGAGCGTTTCCGCTATTCTACCGCATAAGCTCCCTCCACGCCTAGCGCAGAGTTGCCGGGCCTCGCGGCCCGGCTGGAGAACTAATTGATTGCAAAATGGCTGCTTTATGCGACCGAGGCGCCGTAGGAACCGATAACGGCCCAACCGGCAGAAGTGTAAACCAGGGTCGCA
>Ga0079301_1000987_pt1 | contig 13544 bp, 8 predicted proteins | sample Wag4_2014_7_11_3_FD_74797 | JGI IMG/M metagenome (GOLD analysis project Ga0079301, IMG submission 74797) | Fresh water mixed with fracking chemicals microbial communities from Ohio, USA - Utica-2 Time Series FC 2014_7_11 | ecosystem: Engineered > Industrial production > Chemical products > Input...
CCATACTTAGCTCCTTCGGGCCAACAAGATCTGTTTTTTAACTCCAATGAAAGTAATCAAATTATGCGACGAATTAGGCTGACTTTATTTTTAATTTTTGCTTAACCGCTCTTTACCTTTTCAATCAATTCCTCAATCGAACCAAAAGTTTTGTCTCCAAGCCTCAACCCAAAAGGAGTAGAAACAACCAGCGTATAATCTAGCTTTTTAATCTCTGAATTAAATAAAGCCTTTTTTACACAAAAGTCCGGTTCAGCCGAATCCTTCAATTGTTAACCAATGGAAAAGTCAGTCAGTTGATTTATCCTTGCTCAGCGCATCTAAATGCCATTTTTTGATTTTTTGGACTCGACGGGCACTCTGAAGATTACCTCAAGTTTAGAAAATTCCATACAAGTTCAACTAACCGTAAAGATTTAGTAATTCTAGGTTTCCTCATGCTACTTTCTGGAAATATAATTTTGATTTATTTATTATTTAATATGGTTTTTCGCTTCTTTATTTTTCTTTTAGCAGCTAGTTTTTTTTCATGCTCAGCTCCAAAGCAAGAGACAATTGGTAATATATCCCCATCTTTTGTAACAGATACCGTCAACTTTGACTCGGATGATCCGGCCATCTGGGTACATCCGACTGACCCAAGCCAAAGTTTGATCCTAGGCACAGACAAGGATTCCATTGGTGCCCTCTACGTGTTCAACCTGCAAGGAAAAGTCATTGATTCCCTTGTACGAAGAGGCATTCAGCGGCCTAATAATGTGGATGTGGGCTATGGACTTGCCTTGGGTGCGACCAAAATGGATTTTGCGGTTACTGGAGAGCGCCTAACCTCCAAGCTCCGCTTTTTTTCTCTACCTGATATGCGGGAGTTGGTGCCAGGTGGCATCGAGATTTTTGAAGGAGAAGTTGGTCCCGAGTTTCGAGATTTGATGGGCATTGCACTTTACAAAAGCCCAAGCACGGGAAAACAGTACGTGATTGCAGGTCGAAAAAATGGCCCAACAGATGGAACATACCTCTGGCAGTACGAGCTGCAGCTAACCGAAACGGGGCCACAACTCAGTTTGGTTCGAAAGTTTGGGAATTTTTCTGGCAAAAATGAAATCGAAGCCATTGCTGTAGATACGGAGCTTGGCTATGTCTATTACTCGGATGAAGGGGTTGGAATTCGAAAATACTACGCTGAACCTAGCCAAGGGAATACAGAATTGGCTCTTTTTGGGACCACCGGATTTACCGAAGACCACGAAGGAATCTCCATCTACACCCTTGATGAAAAGTCTGGATACATTTTAGTCTCTGACCAACAGGCAAATCTATTTCAGGTTTTCCCTCGTGAGGGCACCCCCGAAAACCCGCACGACCATCCCTTACTTACAAAAATTGCGCTCAGTACCAACCAAAGCGATGGCTCTGAAGCAAGTAGCACATCGCTAGGGAGTCTATTCCCGAAAGGGATTTTTGTAGCCATGTCTGACAACAAAACCTTCCAAATCTACCGATGGGAACATCTAGCAGGAAAACAACTTAAATCTAGAAACAATTCAAACTATTAAATACATGAAAAAAACAGTACAATTCTCTATTTCTTTTGTCTTCCTGTTGCTTTTCAGTGCGCAGGTTTTTGCACAAGGGGTGCTTAAAGGCAAAGTGATTGACTCCCAAAATCTCTCCTTGCCAGGTGCAAGTGTAGTGTTAAAGGGAACAGCTAATGGAACGATTACCAACCAAAAAGGAGAATTTTCTTTCCTCAATTTGGCATCTGGATCGTATGAAGTAGAAGTTTCTTACCTAGGGTATGCTTCTGCTAATCAAAGTGTTGAGGTGAATGCAGGACAAACCATTTCAGTTAAATTCACGATGAGTGAAACGGCGATTGAAGGTCAGGAAGTAGTGATCTTTGGCGATCGTTTGAAGGGTCAGGCAAAGGCTTTGAACCAACAAAAAAATAATGCCAACATTACCAATGTGGTCTCTTCAGATCAAATTGGCCGTTTCCCGGATGCCAACATTGGCGATGCATTGAAGCGAATTCCAGGCATCACCATGCAGAATGACCAGGGCGAAGCGAGAAACATCATCATCCGAGGCATTGCACCACAACTGAACTCAGTTACACTCAATGGAGAGCGTCTTCCTTCTGCTGAAGGAGACAATAGAAACGTGCAGATGGACTTGATTCCTTCGGATATGATTCAAACCATTGAGGTGAACAAGGCAGTTCTTCCAAATATGGATGCAGATGCGATCGGTGGATCTGTAAACTTGGTTACTAGACAGGCTCCAAATGCACTTCGTGTGTCTGGAACTGCAGCCTCTGGGGTCAACATGCTCTCCAATAAACCCATATGGACGGGTGGTTTGGTGATTGGAAATAGATTCGCCAACGACAAGTTAGGAGTGATTTTTTCTGGTTCGTATAACAACCACAACTTTGGATCAGACAACGTAGAAGCAGTATGGTACAATTCGGATAATGGTGTTGGGATTGAAGAATTCGATATTCGCGAATACCGAGTTCAGCGTATCAGGCGCTCTGTTAGCTTGGCATTAGATTACCAAATCAACGCCAATCACACCCTATTCCTTTCTGGAATGTACAACCAACGAGATGATTGGGAGAATCGATTTAGAATGCGTATTGGAAAACTAGACGGACCATTTGATTCAGGGAAATTTACCCAATCCTCCCCAGGGATTTATGCAATGAAGGGGAGAGTTGAATTTCAAACTAAAGGTGGTATCGACAATGATCGCGTGAAAGCTACACGATTGGAAGATCAGCGTGTGTACAATACGACCTTGGGAGGAAGCCACCTTTTCAATAAGTTGAAAATGGATTGGAGCTTGACTTATGCCAAGGCTTCTGAGGAAAGACCTCATGAGCGATACATCTCCTACAGATCATCTAATCGTGATGTCATCGTAAACCTAACTAACCCAGAAAAGCCTTTGGCCCTTCTTAAAAATCTTGGCGATGCGCAAGCCATTGGATTGAATGAAGTTACCGAACAATTTGGATATACATTTGACCAAGATTTGAATGCTAAAATGGATTTCAAATTACCCTATTCTGATAAGGGAGTGCTTCAATTTGGACTTCGCTACCGTGGAAAAGATAAAGAGAGAGCGAATAGTTTCTTCGAATATAGTCCTGTAAATGAGGATACATTTGGTGCTACTCTTGGTGAGGTTCCTACCAAAAACTATACAGACCCAAATTATTTAGCAGGCTCTCAGTACACTGTTGGCAGTTTTGCAACTCCTGCATTTTTAGGTGGACTTGATTTAAAGAATGCTTCAAAGTTTGAGGAGTCAGATATCCTAGAAGAATATATTCCAGGCAATTTTATCGCAAATGAATCTATCGTAGGCGCCTACCTGATGGCAGATCATCAATTGACTGAAAAGCTGTCAGCGATCGCAGGATTGAGATTGGAGTCAACTTCTATCGACTACACCGGGAACTTGTATGATGTAGATAATGAAGAATTTTCGGCTGCTATAGGCGATCAAAGCTATTCCAACTTTATGCCTGGCTTGCACTTGAAGTACGATGCAAATGAAAATTCAGTGATTCGATTTGCTTGGACCAATACGATCGCTAGACCCAATTATTACGACTTAGTTCCTTATGCATTTTTTAGCCCTGAAGATGAGGTGTTAGAGCGAGGCAATCCTAACTTGAAAGCTACCACTGCCATGAACTTTGACTTGATGGCAGAGCGTTACTATGAGAATGTAGGTCTACTTTCCTTTGGAGGTTTCTACAAGGATCTTGACAATTTTGTCTATACCATCACTACCCAAGGGTATTCTGATCCTCAATTTGGATCCAATTTGGAGTATTCTAGACCTGACAACGGAGGTACTGCTTCTGTGTATGGATTTGAAACTTCCATTCAAAGACAGTTAGGTAAATACTTCGGTATCTACTTGAACCATACCTTCACCAAGTCTTCTACTACAGGTATTGAAGGAAGAGAAGGAGATGACCTGCAACTACCTGGTACTGCTGAGAACATGTTTAATGCCTCCCTTTCTTTTGAAAATAAGAAGTTGGTCGTTCGCGTATCACTTAACTATGCTTCGGATTACTTAGACGAAATCGGCGGAGAGAATTTTGAGGATCGCTACTACGACACCCAAACTTTCTTGGACATCAATGCTTCGTACGCCTTTACACCGAAGTGGAGATTGTTTTTGGAAGCAAATAACTTAACCAATCAGCCTCTTCGTTACTACCAAGGCATTCAGGCAAGGACGATGCAAGTGGAATACTACAATGCGCGTTACAACTTCGGTTTGAAGTTTGACTTATTCGACTAAAAAATTAGTGAGTTTAGCTGTTGAAAGCTGCCTCCGATTGGAGGCAGTTTTTTTTTATGCCCATCAATCAAGATGAGTTCTTGGCTGTCCAAAAAGCCATTTTGGTAAGAACCTTTAGCCCAAATTGAGATTTTGGCTAGGAAGGAGTTTAGTTTTTTTCAGCCTGGATCGCCTGCAAAAGCGCATCGATCGAAGTAAACTTTTTTTCTCGATAGGCCAACCTAAAATCAGGTTCAATGACGATTAACTCAGGCAACTCCCGTACTCCTGCTTTCTGGAGCGCCTTTTTCACCCAATACACGCCCGCAGCAGGGCCCTCGATGGAGAGGTGGTTCGGTGCTTGCACTAGTTCTACCTTGCCTCGTTCCAACTCAAAACGGTATTTTTCTCCAGGGAAAAGGTCCTGAATTTTTCCTGAAAGAAGGATATCTTCTGGCCTGCCCATGTGCAAGGGGCTGCCACAATTCATCAGCCAAAACCGGTCTGCTGTCTCCAAGGCAATGTCCAAATCGTGTGTCACCACCAACACGGCTTTATCCTTATTTTGGCTGATCTCTCGCAGGAGCGTCATGATTTCTAGGCGGTTGATCAGGTCCAAATGAGCAGTAGGCTCATCCAAGACAAGTACCTTTCCATCCTGAGCCAGTGCTCGCGCAATCATGGCCTTCTGCCGCTGCCCATCACTCAGTTCTCCCAGCCGCTCATCCTGTAGCGCTGTTAGTCGCGTATCGGATAGCGCTTGGTCCACCCAGATTCGGTCTTCGTTGCTGAGTTTCCCGCCCCAACTTGTATGTGGCGTTCGGCCCAGCGCTACGAGTTGTCCTACCGTCAGGTTGCCCGGGTAACTCGGTTCGCTGAGCACCACAGCGATGCGTTTGGCGCGCTCCTCCAGGCTGTAGGTATGGAGTTCTTGATGGTCCAATATCAACCTTCCTTCCCAGGGCTTGAGGTCGCCTAGGATCGCTTTGATCAGCGTGGATTTGCCAACTCCATTTGGGCCCAAAAGGCAGGTGAGTTCGCTCGTATACAACTGAAAAGAAAGATCGCGAAGGAGTTCCTTCCGCTTGCCCCGCTGGCTGTAGCCCAAACTCAGCCCGATTCCTTCTAAGGTGATGTGTTGGTTTGCCATGGCTAAAAATCCTTGCTTAAATTTTTCCGTAGGATCAATGAAATTACCAAAGGTGCGCCTACCAGGGAGGTGACAGCATTGATGGGGAGGGTGCTGGACCAACCCGGAAGGTGGCCCAAAGCATCGCAAAGTAAAAGTAAAATTGCCCCCAACAACGCGGAGCCAGGGAATAGAACACGGTGGTCGGCAGTTTTCCAAAGCATGCGTGCCAGATGCGGTACAGCGATACCCAAAAAGGCAATAGGACCACAAAAAGCGGTAATTCCTCCTGCCAAAATCCCGGTACTGCCAATCATGATCCAGCGCAAGCGCTCGGTGCGAATGCCCATGCTGCGGGCGTAACTTTCACCCAACAGGAGAGCGTTGTAGGATTTGATGGAAAAAACCACCGGTACCAAGCCGATTCCTAGCACCAGCCCCAGCAGGCCAACTTGTGACCAATTCAAAGCGCCAAGGCTACCCATGGACCATACGGTATACAATTTCAAGGCTTCCGAACCGGAGAAAAAGGAGAGGACGGCAACTAATGCGGAGACCGCGCTTCCAACCATCAAGCCCACAATCAAGAGTGTCATCGAATCCCGAACCCGCCAGGCCACCAAGCTTACCAGCAAAAGCATGGCTCCAGCACCCAGAATTCCGGCTAAAGCCACCATCCATGAGTTGAGACTCAAAGCCGAGATTCCCAAGGCGGTTCCCGATAGCATCAGCAAGGCCACACCTAACCCGGCTCCCGAACTGACTCCCAGCACGTAAGGCCCTGCAAGTGGGTTTCTGAAAAAGGTCTGCATCTGCAAGCCGCTTACGCTTAGTCCCATGCCAGCAAAAATCGCTACTAAGGCTTTTGGGGCGCGGTAGTGTAGGATGATCTGCTCCCAGGAATCCTTTCCCCATGTTCCAGACCACAAGCCAGACAGGATTTCGCTAGGCGGAATCCAAACGGAACCCATGCTCAAGTTGAGCAAAACGCTCAAGCCAAGTGCAAGGAGGACGAGTGGAAAAAGAAAGTTCCTAGAGGACATGAAGGGCGTACTGGTTTTTGGGGAGCTGATGGGCTAAAATTAAGGGAGGAAAAGCCATTCTGGACTTTTTACTTCTTTAATTTTTGGTAAAAATAGGGTTCGTAGCCCGGCAATAGCTCGGGATGAAGAATTTTAATCAAGTCTTTGAGGATGAGGTCGGGGCGCAAATACCCCAATTCAAAGTATTCCAAGCCCCCAGTTGCTCCTTTTTTGGCGGTGTAGGTATAGACTTCCCCAGTTTTCCAAGCGGCAAAGGCCTGGTAGCGGGGTTCGACTTTTCCCATCTCTTCAAGCGAGGCAAAGTCTGCTGCTCCAATCCAAAGCGGAGCGGAAGTGGCTTGATCCAACACCACTTCGTAGTTCAGTTGCAGACTGCCGGTAGCTCCTTCTTTCCCAAAAACATAACTTCCTCCCGCTTTTTCTAGGAGTTGCGCCGCCCAACTTTCGCCTCCTGGGGCATACCAGATGTCCTGGTACATCACGCCGCTGAGGACCTTGGGTTTGTCTGTTTCTGGGAGTGAACTCGCCAGAATTTCGGCTTCCAGGTAGTCTTTTTTGATTTGTTCAAACTGGGCCAATGCTTCCGAGTATTTTCCCAAAAGAACCCCGGTAAACTTGATCCATTCGGCTCTCCCAAGTGGGTTTTGCTCCACATATTCTCCATTGATGAGTGCAGGAATGCCCGCCTGCTTAAAGATATCCAGGTAGCGCAGGTCTTCTCCCAAGGTTGAGATCATGATCCAGTCGGGCTGCAGTTCGAGCACCAGCTCTGGGTTGGCCGAAGGGCCCGAACCTAGTTCCTTCACCTTTCCCGCAGCAATTCGCGCTCGAGCCGTGGTAGAGGAGATCAAGTCAGTTTGGGGAAAGCCGATCAGCAGATCGGTCTGCCCCAAGGCATCCAAGTGGGGGACCTGGGTGGTGGAAGTAAGGACCACTTCATCAATGGGAAGCTGCACCACGGCATCGTAGCCGGTCGGATTGACTTGGACGCCAGAGTCTAGGACCAGGTAGCGGTAGGTGTCCGAGGAACCTGCATAGCCTTGGCTAACTTCGATTTCCCAAAATCCTTCGCCTTGGTACAATTGAAAACCTGTGGCGAAATCTAGGGGTACCGATTTTTTGAGGAGATTTTCGGTGTTGGTTTCTCCGCAGGAAAATAGCAGCAGCCCCCATCCCAAACACAGCAAGCAGGTAAGCCGGTAGGGTAGCGATCTCGTTTTACTTGGAAACAAATGCATGCAGGCCTTGGAGAAATTTTTACACAAGGTAAGCGGGGAGGTTGGACTCTCAAAAAAAATAGGCATCCCTTCTTTTTTTACCCGCCTTTTTGCGCGTCATTTGTTTAGATTTTGGTTTCCAACCCGAGCGTTTCGGTTCTTGGAATTAAAAGGGAATCCGGTGCAATACCGGAGCTGTCCCCGCAACTGTAAGTTTGAATTTCGCTGCGCTACAGTGAAACAACTTTTGCAAATCCCCGCCATTGGTTCCTCGGAACTGAGAAGGCCTGCAAAAGTCAAACGAGCCAGGAGACCTGCCTCAATCTTTGATTCTGAGCTTTCGGAGGAAAAGCAGGTAGGAGCGTATCGTGGCTGTATCCCTTTTTTGGGTAGAGCTGTTTTTCATTTCTATTTTTTCTTCACAAGCCGGATTCGACTAGAACTTCTAATCGGAACCCAATGACTTTTGCCCTGTGGTTTGTATCCTTACTTTCATTTGCCGCTCCCCAAGATACGGTAGTGCTGGCAGAGGTGGGCGTATATGCAGCAGCGCTGGATCGGTTTTCGGCAGGGCAAACCCTCGTTTCCTACGATAAAAACACCCTAACGCGTTACCATGCCCGTTCCTTGGGAGACTTACTTCAAGAAACCTCCCCGATTTTTGTGCGCCAATACGGTGCGGGCATGCTTGCCTCGCCTTCTTTTCGTGGCACCTCTCCAGGACATACTGCTCTGTTTTGGAACGGCATCCCCCTCAATAGCATTTCCCTCGGTCAAAGTGATCTGAGCATTTTGCCGGTACAGGCTACCGATCGGGTGGAGGTGCATTTTGGAAGTGCGGCTGCCCTTTTTGGGAACGAGGCCATTGGGGGATCAGTGCACCTTTCCACTTCCCCTCCGCATGAAAAAGGGGGTTCTGGTAGCTTGAGTCAGACAATGGGCAGTTTTGGTCTAGCACAAACTTCCTTGACTGCAGGCTATGGAGCAAATAAGCTTCGGTTTCAAAGCAAGTTGTACCGCCAAAACCAACCCAATACTTTCCGTTATCGGGATATTTCGAGGGCAGGAGCGCCCTGGGAGCAGCAGGAACATGCGCACTTTAGGCAGCAGGGAGCCATTCAGGAACTCTGGTGGCAGCCCACATCACGTGCTCAGGTGAAGGCCTCGGTATGGTACAATCAAGCCGAGCGGGAGATCCAGCCCCTACTTGGGAGCAACACGGAAGATGTGCAGGAGGACGAGAGTTTTCGAGCGGTAGTTGACTACCAATACCAGCAAAGGAATACGATCTGGAAGCTCAAGGGAGCCTTCATTCAGGATCGCTTGCAGTTTAATGCGCAGGATAATCAAACGCAGCAGGGAATACTGGGTCTGGATTGGGAGCGCCCTTCGGCAGGCAATTGGGCCTTTCGTGCGGGGCTTCGCGGAACTTGGATGGCCGCAAATCTAAGTACCTATTCTGTTAATGAGCAGCGTCTGGAGGCCTATCAAAGTATGGGCTGGGAACCGGATGATCGTATCTCTGCTTCACTCAATCTCCGACAGCTAGCCTTTGGAGATGAACTAGTTCCTTTTCTACCCGGCTTGGGGCTGGATTGGAAGTTGTTGCAAGGAGAAAAAACAGAGCTGCTATTCAAAACAGCGGTTGGCCTCGGCGTCAAACTCCCCACACTGAATGATCGCTTTTGGAGTCCGGGAGGAAATCCAAAGCTGCGGCCAGAAAAAAGCAAGAATGGAGAATTTGGATTTCAACTGAAGCAGTCGGGTGCTTTTTCTTGGGAACAGCGCCTGACCTATTACCAAATGCTGGTGGAGGATTGGATCATTTGGCTTCCAAAGGGAGCCATTTGGAGTCCAGAAAATATCCGTGAGGTGCACAACCGGGGATTGGAATACCAAGGGAATAGTTCCTGGACTACTGGAGCCTGGAACTGGAAAGCCAATTTGGGCTATACCTATTCCCGAACGCGCGATCGCACAGAAGGAGAAGGACAGCAGCTGCCCTACAGCCCCGAGCACCAGGGAAATGCAGGGCTGCAACTCTCCCGAGGAGACCTGACGATGGACCTCTCTGGATTTGTTGTGGGGCCTCGAAGCATAGCGATGGGCTCCTCCCGAGTCCTTGATGGATTTGCCCTTTGCAACCTAGGCCTGTCCTTTTCAGGTGTCAACTGGAAATCCATCGAGTTGCCGCTCCGATTTCAAGTGCTCAATGTATTCAATCAATCCTACGAAGTGCTCTACCTGCGGGCCATGCCCGGACGATCCTACCAACTTAATTTGACGCTTACCCTATGAAAAACTTCAGTCCATTATTTTCACCAATTTTCTTAGTAGTCCTTCTTTTCACTGCATGTGACCCGACTGGGGATGAACGTCCTCTGGGAGCTTATGATACAGGTGTTTTAATCCTGAACGAAGGTGCTTTTGGAGCCAATGATGGGGAGGTGACCCACCTTAATACCAGTACAGGAGCACAAACATCTAATCTATTTGAAGCTGCAAATGCTCGCCCTTTCGCGGGTCTGCTTGAGGACCTGGTGTTGGAAGAAGATCGACTTTACCTAGTTGCCAATACAGGAAAGGTGGAGGTGGTGCAGCCGGGAGATTTCAAGTCGATTGGTGCCGTGGACAAGGGTCTGGACCAGCCTCGATCGCTCGTGACCGCTCGCGGCAAGCTATTTATCTCGGATTATGGGCCTTACGATGCCAACTACAATACCCCATCTTCCTATGTGGCGGTGGTGCAAGGCTTAGATGGAGGGGTAGTGAAGAAAAAAATTCCCGTTTCCAGCAAGCCTGAAGATCTCTATGCATTTGGTTCCTATGTCTTTGTAGCGGGCTCCGAAGGTAAAAAAGTGGAGATTCTGGATGCCAATGCAGAACTCCCATTCAAATCCTTGGACATGCCGGGTCAACCGGTTCAGTTTTTTGAAAAGGACGGGGACTTGTTGGTGTTTTGTTACGATGCCCAAAAGGTCTATTTCGTTTCCATTTCCAAAAGCGGCTTGAGCCAAAAGGGCATCCGAAGCTTTCCTGTTGCACAGGCCACTGGCCGCATTGCTCAAGGGGATACCGACAATTTTTACTTGCTTACCAGTTCAGGATGGCCGGATTATAAGGATGGGATAACTGTAGTTTCTCTTGCTACTGGAATCCTGACGACTGATTGGAAAAAGGGCTCTGGATTTTATGGAATTGGCTTTGATTCCAAAATGCAACAAATCTACCTGGCCAACGCCAAGGGATTTCAAGGAAATGGAGAAGTAACCGTATTTCAAAAATCAGGAGCTGAAGTATCCAAGTTTGCCGTGGGTCGAGGCCCCTCTGGATTCCTCTTCCGGTAGTTTATCCACTAAATAGACCCTCCACTAGTCGTTTCATTACTCTTTCTAAAGGGTAAGGAATGACTGGAATCCCTAAAAATGAGCTTTATAAGGAAGTCAAATTGATCTATTGAAAACATTTTTTTCACGCAGATCTAATCAGAAAAACCCGCTGCTTTATTTCAGATTGAATTGTACCCCAAACTCATATTCAGGTTTGGAGTACAATTCAATGAGCCGTGGACTGTGGGCCGTCAGCCGTTGACATATTTACCTCACCTGATAGCTTTGCGCGAAGGGTTGCCCAGTCGGCCCCACACCCTCCAAGAGCAAGCGCCCACTAAATTTTTCCAAATAAGGTCCCAATACTTTTGGGTCCTTGGCAGGCATCTCGTTGACATGCGTAATCACGTAGCCAGCACGGAAGCCCAGGTCCTGTAAATACCCATTGCTAAGCGAGGTGATTTTTACTCCATAAGTAAGTTTCAATCGATCCTTGTCTAGGGCATTGATGCTTTCTAGGCTAGCTCCAAGGATTTCCGAACTGTAAAAGATCCGTTTGGTGATCCCGGTCCCTCCTTCGATATTTTGTAAGGTGAGGGGGACCACCTCCAATGAACCGCCTCTCTGGTAGCCAAAGGTCACCTGTTCACCAGGATAGTAGTAGGAGAGGGCCTCTTCAAAGCTTCCTTTGCCCGTGATGGTCCAGTCACCAATTTGAGTAATCACATCATTTTTTTGAAGCCCGGCTTTCTCTGCTGCTCCCTTTTGGACGATCCGAGTGATAACCACCCCTTCCAAACTCTTCAAATTCATCTCTTTTGCCAATTCGGGCGTGATCTCCGCAACCTCGACCCCAGGGATGGCCTTCTGAACTTCCCCATGCTGAATCAAGTCCTTGGCAACCTTAACGGCTACATCTACCGGAACAGCAAATCCGTAACCGGTGTACGACCCTGTTCGGGAAAGGATGGCTGTATTGATGCCCACCAGTTCCCCGCGAACATTCACCAGCGCCCCTCCTGAATTACCCGGGTTAATGGGTGCATCGGTTTGGATAAAGCTTTCCAGTGGAAAATCTCCGCCCAAAATATTGATTTGTCGTTCCTTAGCAGATACGATGCCCGCAGTGACGGTGGAGGTGAGGTTGAATGGATTGCCCACAGCTAGCACCCATTCGCCGATCTGGAGGGTACGACTAGATCCCAACTTGATTTCGGGTAGGTTTTCTGCTTCTATCTTGAGGACAGCGATGTCTGTGTTTTTATCGATGCCCACCAATTTGGCTTTGTAGGTTTGCTTTTGATGAACCACCTCTATCGTCTCGGCTCCGTCGATCACATGGGCATTGGTGAGGATGTATCCATCTTTCGAGAAAATCACCCCAGAACCTGTACTCACCTGTTGACTCGGCGTAGTACCAAAGAAGTAGTCAAACATGCTATAACGCCGGTAGTCAGTTCCACTAAAATTTTTGATAAACACCACCGATCCTGTACTGCTTTGCGAAGCGCCAACAAAGGACTCTGGTGCCTGAGTTGGCAGCACTGCGGTAGATTGGGAGGAAAAACGTGTTGGTAAACTGTTTAACTCGTTTGGGAAAGAAGAAGGGCTTTCAGAAGCCATGAAAAAAGTAGTCCACAAGGCGGCGCCAGCTAGACCAGCAAGAAAAGGAATACCGATGCTTTGAAGTTTGGACTGGATCATAAGAAACAAGTTTTTAAGTGTAAACGAGTGATTCTAAGCGAGCTGCTGATTTTTCAGGAAAATTTCACAAAAAATAACCAGACAAAAATCAGCCCAAGCGCTAAAATCTGACGAGATGTACCTAGAAATTCAGTCCAATTGGTAATTTTGTCAGTTCATACCCGAACCTTCTTCTCTGAACTGGGTTTTAAATTTTTATTAGTATACCTACATGACAGTAGCCAAGCGCGTAGCACTTTTGGGAAGCACCGGGAGTATTGGAACCCAGACGCTGGATGTAATCCGGCAGCACCCAGAAAATTTTAGCGTCGAGGTACTTACTGCCCAAAACAATTCCGAGCTACTCATTCAACAAGCCTTGGAGTTTGTGCCCAATGCAGTAGTCATCGGAAATGAAGAAAAGTACAGCCAAGTCAAGGAAGCTTTGGCCTCCTTGCCCATCAAGGTGTATGCAGGTCAAAAAGCCATCGCTCAGGTGGTGGAAATGGATAGCATCGATGTGGTGCTTACTGCTTTGGTAGGGTACTCAGGCTTGATTCCTACTGTTCATGCCATTAGTGCAGGCAAGCAAATTGCCCTAGCAAACAAGGAGACCTTGGTCGTAGCTGGAGAGTTGATTACAGCACTTGCCAAGCAGCATGGAGTCAATATTTATCCTGTAGATTCCGAACATTCGGCGATTTTCCAATGCCTCGTAGGGGAGTTTCACAATCCCATCGAAAAAATAATTTTAACTGCCTCAGGTGGACCTTTCCGAGGAAAGGACAAGGCCTATTTGGAGACAGTGACCCGGGAGCAGGCGCTCAAGCATCCC
>Ga0079301_1000988_pt1 | contig 13537 bp, 12 predicted proteins | sample Wag4_2014_7_11_3_FD_74797 | JGI IMG/M metagenome (GOLD analysis project Ga0079301, IMG submission 74797) | Fresh water mixed with fracking chemicals microbial communities from Ohio, USA - Utica-2 Time Series FC 2014_7_11 | ecosystem: Engineered > Industrial production > Chemical products > Input...
CCGCGACCTTCTCATTACGAGTGAGACGCTCTACCAACTGAGCTAAGGCGGCAGACCCCTGTCGGGGACCACACCATGGTAACGGAGTCTCTGTATGACCGGGAGCGTCGCGGGCCACTGAACGGCTGGCCCACATCAGATATATCCTGAGCAAGTCGTATATGTCCCAGCAGAGAAGGTCGTCTGATGATCAAGCTCAGCGAATTTTTCCCACCCCGACCCGAATCCTCCTGGAAACTGGTCAAACAAGCAGGCGTGGACCACGCAGTGGGAATTCTCAATGGCGGCGAGCACGACCTGACGATGTTCCAATCAGTGGGCGGTAGTGGCTGGGCACCAGACGCCAGAGAAGAAGCCCCGTGGAGCCGAAAGGCCATCCAGCACGACCAAGAACTTTTCAGAGACTGGGGTTTTGATCTGGTCGCCATCGAGGACACCGCTCCGATCGACAAAGTTCGTCTGGGTCAAGAGGGCCGTGACGAACAAATTGAGCAGGTCATTGAGCAGATTCGCGCGATGGGCGCTCTCGGTATTGAAGTCCTGTCCTATAACTGGATGGCCTGTTCAAGCTGGGCACGCACGGACATCGCGATTCCGGACCGCGGGGGCGCGCTAGTCACCGGATATGTGAGGACGATTGCGCAGGCCGGGCCGCAACTTCTCCCTGCCGGCGAAGTCAGCGCTGATGACATGTGGCGGGCGCTTGAGTACTTCTTAGACGCCGTGATTCCTGAGGCGGAAAAAGCCGGAGTGAAACTTGCCCTCCACCCAGACGACCCACCCCAACACATCGATCGGGGGGTTCCCCGGATTATGAGCTCGGTGGAAGCATTCCAGCGGGTACTCTCCTACTCGTCGTCCGACTCTCACGGGATTACGTTCTGCCAAGGAAACTTCGCCCTGATGGAGGAGATTCTCTCCGGCGAGACGACGATGGCTGATGTGATCCGAAGCATCGGATCAGAGCGCATTCCCTTCGTTCACTTCCGAGACATCCGAGGAACGGTCGAGCAGTTCCAGGAAACGTTCCACGACGACGGCCAGACAGACATGGCCGAATGTTTCCGCGCCTACCACGACGTTGATTTCCACGGGGTGATGCGCCCTGACCATGTGCCCACGCTAGAAGGCGAATCCAACGAACGACCGGGGTATCACATGCTCGGTCGCCTCTTCGCGCTGGGATACATCCGTGGCCTCGAGCACAGCGCCTACGGACATCCAGCAGCCAAAGGATAGGACTGCTCTGCAGAGCGCAGCAATGCCGGTGTGACGCTGGGGTTAGTTAAGCATCCGTGTGTAGAGGGTGCTGGCAATCACTAGCCCAGCGATGATCCACGCCCACAGCGGGACTTTACCCCTCCACTTTTCTTCAGCCATGGCTACCAACACGCCCTAGGGCGCTGGGTCGCCGATCGATCCCAGAAGGTAGCCCTCAAGGGTGCCTTCGGCTGACGCTGAGCCACCGTGCTGGCCCTCGAACTGAGAGGTGCCATCAATGCCACAGAGGCCAAGAATCCGGCTTGCCCCGCCAGGGTGCGAAGAGATCCAGTCGGTGAGGTCATAGACGTTTCCGTTGATGACGGTCCAGCAGCTCGCTTCTGAGTCGTTCAGCGCGACGGTGTCAAGACTGAGCACACTCGCGTCGACAGCAGCGTCGGCGGGTTCCTCCATGGGCACCTCAGAAACCGTAGCCTCCTCGGCTGGCTCCACCACAGCGATGTCGGTTTCGCCCACTCTGTCACCCCACGTGGCATCCGCTCCCGAATGCCCAGCAAGGACAGTGATGACGACGGCAACAATGCCGACGATGATGACAACGCCACCGATAACGGCGGCCACAATTTTTCCACGTGACGATGACATGCGGGTCACGATAAGCCAGATGACTGAAAGAACGGCGAGAGCGACGGCTACCGGGGGCAACATCTCACCCCACTCGGAGTGCTCCTCCGCTACACCCACTCTGGCTTCAAGAGCCTCCCCCGACTGCTCGGCAACAATCGCGGACACAGCGCCAATAATGGCCAGGCCCACTGCGGGATAGCGGTAGTTCTGGCGCAGCCCCGGAAAAGCAACCACCAGAATCAGCGTGACCACAGCCAGAGGAAGCAGCACAACGACAAGGTGGGTGACGAAAACGTGGACGGGCAGACCAGTAACCAGGTCGAAAACTCCTAGGTCATCCACCGAACAATCCTACTGAGGGGGCCTGTGATGGTCCACACCAGCCAGCGGTCGAACGCCCAGAAGGACAAGAGCGAACAGAAATACCGCCGCAACGATGAACGGATAGACCAGTACGACGCCAAACCCCTCAACGAGTCCCCCCACGACCACCATGCCCAGAGGCGGACCGCTAGCAAACAACGCCATCTGGGCACCGAAAACGCGGCCCTGCACAGAGGGGCGGCACCGTGTCTGCACCAGGGCGTTCAACAGCGGCCCCATCGGACCCCACGACATTCCCACGGCAAGACCAAACAGCGCCATCACCCACACAGGTGGGAAGAAGGCCAATCCAAAAAGCAGCGCTGACGAGGCAATCGAGCTGGTCAGAACGATTGTGCGCAGCTTAAACCGCGCCGCAAGCGGCGCATAGGAGTAGGCGCCAATCACGCCACCCAGCGCCATGGCAGAGATAACGACGCCAAAGCCCCACGGATTGTCAATCGATTGGAAGTAAGTCGGGAGGATGACAACTTCTGTCGGCATATAGACAAAGTCGACAAACACGATGAACGCGGTAATGACCAGAAGAGCGGTGTCCGCCTTGATTACTCGGAAGCCCTCGATGGCATCTCTCCACCACGCGCCGGGCTCGTCCAGTCCGTCATCATGAACCCTGGTCGCACCCGAGGGAATGACGAGGACAGCAATCGACGCGATGCCAAAGAGGACCGTGATCACGCCGAAAGACATGACAGCGCCAATAGCACCAATCAATGCTGCTCCGAGTGCCGGGCCCAGCGCAAAGCCAAGAGCAAAGAGCGCCTCGTGGAGCGAGTTAGCCCTCGCGAGGCTCACCCCGCTGGCCTTCGCCGTCGGCTCAATCAACGTTTTGCGCGCGGTGTATCCGGCGGGGTCAAAGATTGCTCCGAACAGCGCCGCAGCCCCAACCACCCACAAATCAAGACGGCCGGTCAGAGCCACAAAGGGAATCATGAGTACTGCCAGACCCGAGGCCACGTCCGAGAGGATCGAAATCTTTGCCCGACCCACCCGGTCAATCAACAGCCCTGCTACCGGCGACATGGCAATGGCGGGAATAGCCGCTAGCGCGGCAACGATTCCTGTGCTGAGGGCAGAACCCGTCAACTCCAAGACGAGCCAGGGAATGGCGATGAAGGTCATCGCGTTCGCCGACGCCCCGGCGAAGTTTGCCATCTGCAAGAGAGCAAACGGGAGGCGCGAAGGGCGTGGGGTCATCGGCCCATGGTAGTCGTGGACTCGGCTACGAACTGCAGATCAGCCCATCCTCTGGCAACGCTCCCGTAAGAAAATACTGCTCCACGGCATCGTTGATACACCGTGAGTCCTTGTTATACGCGAGGTGGCCCTCAGCCTCCAAGGTCAGGTGTCGCGCTTGGCCGAGCTGCTCCGCGAGCGACAATGACCAGTTGTAGGGCGTTGCCGGATCGCCAGTCGTCCCGATAACCAGAACAGGGTTTGCGCCCTCTCCGCTGACCGGGCCCTTCTCTAGCCGCGGTGGAAACGGCCAGTTCTGACAGACCAAATCACCGGTCTCATCGGGCCTCGCTGTGTAGGGGGCGACCTCTCGTAGTTGCTCCGCTTGAAGCGCAATTACCTCCGGGTCGTATTCCACCGGGTAATCCAGACAATTGATGGCGATGAACGCTTCCATCGAGTTGTCCTGATAAACCCCGTCCTGCCGGTCGTAGTAGAAATCAACCAGGAACATCGCGGTGTCGGTAAGCCCCTGGTCCACCTCTACAAAAAGCTGGGTGAGGTAACTCCAGTTTTGTTGTGAGTAGAGGGTTGTCACCATCGCTGTGCGCAGCATGGAGTTATCCACTAGCCGGCCGTCGCTGTGGCGCAGGGGGTCCTCTTCCAAGCGGTCATACAGCTCCGAGACAGCGGCCAACTGAGCATCACTGTCACCCTCGAAGGGACACATCTCCATCTCGACGCAGAAATCCACATAGGCCATCAGTGCCTCTTCGAAGCCACGGTACTGATTCAGCACAAGATCAAACTGGCTGGCTGAGGGGTCAACCGGCCCATCTAACACAAGACGCCCCACGTTCTGCGGGAACGTATCGATATAGAGCGCGCCAATCAAGGTTCCATAGGAGTAGCCGAGGTAGTTGAGTTGTTCATCCCCGAGGAGATGGCGCAACAAATCAAGATCACGAACCGTCGACATGGTGTCGACGTATTGCAAAAGGTCACCGGTGTTCTCGAGGCATTCCGTGCCAAAGCGGATGGACTCGGCCAGCAACTCCTCGTCCCATTCAGGAGTCCCAGGCTCTGCCTCGAGCTCGCCAAAGAAGAAGTAGTCAAGCTCCGCGTCAGTCTGCGCACAGGACACCGGTGTCGACTCGTTAACACCCCGGGGATCCCAACCCACAATGTCGAAGGACTCGCGAAGTGCCGCGCCCACCGCGAAATCAACGGAATCGCGAACAAAGGTGAACCCGCTGGCCCCAGGACCGCCCGGGTTCACAAGAAGTGAGCCTTGCGCTTCACCCGTCGCGGTGTGCCTCGAGAGGGCTAGTTCGATGTCCTCTCGTGCATCAAGGTCATCCCAGTTCAAGGGCGCCCGAACAACCGCGCACTGTGCCCCTGAATCGCAGTCTTCCCAGGCAATCTCCTGGTCAAAGTAATAGGACCGCGAGTCCTCGGGCTCGGCCGGATCGCTCACACAACCAGCCACAACGACCAAGCCTGCAGCGATCGTCGCCGCCAAGAGCCCCCGCCTCATGAGCTCACCGCAGGGACTCGCCCACTGAGTTGAATCAGGAGCGACTCCAGGACCAACAGGGGTGGAGAGTTATTGGACATCCGCTGTCTCGCCTGGTTCACCGCATCCAGAGCCGACAGAGTGAGCGATGAGGTCGTGTTCGAGGCGCGATTTTCAATTGCCGTGGCGTGGCGCTGGTTCACCAGCTCAACACCTGCCCCCACCTGGAGCATGAGCACATCGCGCAGTACCGACATCACATCGACAAGAATCCGGTCAACGGCATCCCGAAGGCTACGGGTGGAGCGACGCTTCTGATCTTCTTCCAGAGCTTTGACGTGCGAGCGCAACGCCGGAGGGATTGCCCCGCCGGGTTGCAGACCCAGTGAACGCAGCAGAGTGTCACGCTCATCGGAATCTTGTTTGGTCACGAGCGCATCCGCGTCTGACTTCGCGAGCTCCAACAGCGTCGCTGCCGCAGCCATCGCCTGCGATACGGACCCGATGCTAAGCACGGCCGTCACGTACGCATCCCGGCGGCGACGGGAGTCTTCATCGGTTGCCAGACGGGTAGCCATACCGATGTGGCTTTGAGCTTCTCGAGCCGCGATCATTGCACTGTCTTCGTCAACTCCCTCGCGTGCGGCAATCAAAGCCGCGACGTCGTTGACGGTGGGCACCTTCAAGGTGATGCTTCTCATCCGCGAGCGAATTGTCGGCAAGACATCGGCAGGGCTTGGCGCGCACAGAATCCAGACCGTCTGGGGAGGCGGTTCTTCGAGGGCTTTCAACAAGACGTTCGAGGTCCGCTCGGTCATCCGATCGGCGTCTTCAATGACCACAACGCGATAGTTCGCAGTCGACGGTGAGAAATAGGAGAAGGACACCAGCGAACGGACCTCATCGATGGTGATGGTGACCCGATCGGTGGCAAGAATCGAGACGTCAGGGTGGGCGCCAGCGACCACCTGCGCGCAGCGCGCCGGGTCGCTGCCCACTCCGACCAATTCAGCCGCAAAGGCATGAGCCAGTGTCGAACGCCCGGATCCGGGTGGCCCGGTAATCAACCACGCATGGGTCATCGCTACGGAGCCTGGCCTGGCGGCGTCTTTCATCAGAGAAATAGCGTGGTCCTGGCCAACGAGCTCATCCCACAGGGTCATGGAGCCAGGCTAGCCGACCAGGTCTGACACACGCTTGGTGATTGCCTTGTGGATGGACTCCACCGACGCGGTGCCATCGAGAACAAAGAAACGATCTGGCTCAGCCTCGGCAAGCGCGAGGTAGCTCTCCCGAACGCGCTGGTGGAAATCCTGCGCTTCGGCTTCGAGGCGATCAAATCGGCGGTCATCCTCGAGCTGGCGGGCTTTCGCCACATCCGCGGGGACATCGAGCAAAATCGTGAGGTGTGGCATCAACCGCTCCGTCGCCCACAGCGACAGGTCACGAACTTCGGTCGCGTCGAGCACCCGACCGGCGCCCTGGTAGGCGACGGAAGAATCGAAGTAGCGGTCCTGGACGACAATGTCGCCGCGCTCTAGCGCGGGGCGCACCAACGTGTATATATGGTGTGAGCGATCAGCGGCATAGAGGAGAGCCTCAGCTCTCGGGGCAATAAACCCGGTGCTATGCAAAATGATGTCACGCAATTCGTTGCCGAGGTCTGTTCCCCCAGGCTCCCTCGTCACGACCACGGTGTGGCCTTTGTCGCTGAGCCACCTCTGGAGAAGACCAATCTGAGTGGTCTTGCCCGAGCCATCGCCACCCTCGAAGGTGATGAATACACCGGCCATCAGTCGGCCTCGGTAATGGTGAGCGACTTCGGCTTACCGCTTTTGGCTGCAGCGGTCTTCTTGGCCCCGGTCTTACTCACGGTCTTGGTCGTGGTCTTCTTAGCGGCGGCCTTCTTCGCCGGCGCTTTCTTTTTCACCGCCCGTTTAGGGGCTGGGCCCTTTGCCCGCTTATCTGCGATGAGTTGGACGGCCTGCTCAAAATCAAGTTCGTCAATGGGCATTCCCCTAGGGACCGTGGCGTTGACTTCGCCATCGGTCACATAGGGGCCAAAACGGCCGTCCTTGAGCAAGATGGGCTTGCCACTCACGGGGTCAGCCTCAAAAGTTTTGAGGGCTGACGCCTGGCGCCGCCCGGCATATTTGGGCTCCAAATAGCGCGCGAGCGCTCCCTCCAGGTCAATCTCGAAGATCTTCTCTTCGCTATCAAGCGAGCGAGTATCAGTGCCCTTCTTTAGGTAGGGCCCGTAGCGACCGTTTTGTGCCGTGATCATCTCGCCGGACTCGGGGTCGACCCCCACATCGCGCGGAAGTGCCAGCAAACGCAGCGCAGTCTCCAAATCGATGGTCTCGAGGTCCATCGATTGGAAGATGGAGGCCGTCTTGGGCTTCTCGGTAGCGGCTTTTTTCTTCTTCTTAGGCGCCTCGTCGGTAGCAGCTGGTTCCTCAGGTTCTGGCAGAACCTCGGTCACATACGGGCCGAAGCGGCCCTTCTTGGCAACAATCTCGCGACCGGTGGCCGGGTCAACACCGAGCACGCGATCAACAACGGGTGGGGCGTCAGCAAGTTCCTGCGCGCGCTCTGGGGTGAGCTCATCCGGTGCAAGCTCCGGGGGAAGGTTGACGTTGCGAACCTCGCCGGTCTCCGTGTCAGTGACTTCGAGGAAGGGGCCGTACTTGCCCACCCGGAGGTTGATGGTCGGGCTGATTTCCAGGGTGTTGAGCTCCCTGGCATCGATCTCTTCAGTGGCGTCCTCCGCGACCTTTTTAAGACCGCGGGTCTTGTCGTCCCCGAAGTAGAAACGGTGCAGCCACTCGCCTCTCTTGGTTTCGCCGCGGGCAATGCGGTCGAGATCTTCTTCGAGCCCGGCGGTGTAGTCATAGTCGACGAGATCGGAGAAACGCTCGTGCAGAAGCCTGGTGACGGGAAAAGCAATCCACTGAGGAACCAGAGCACTCCCGCGGCGCACCACATAGCCGCGGTCGATGATCACGGAGATGATGGAGGCGTAAGTCGAGGGACGACCAATACCTTTTTCTTCCAGGGCTTTCACGAGGCTTGCCTCGGTATACCTGGCAGGGGGTTGGGTGGTGTGGGCCTTGGCCAGCACATCGCTGATGGTGAGTGACTCCCCCACCGCAACCTTCGGCAACAGGGCGTCATCCTCGGAATCACTCTCGGCTGCAGAGTCTTCGTCGTTGCCCTCTTGGTAGGCCTGGAGGAAACCGCGTTCGGTCAGAACCGTCCCGGAGGCGGTGAACTGGGCCGAGGTGAAATCGCTCTCGGGAAGGGGCGTTGCCTCGAGGGTGACGGTGACCGTCTCACCCTTCGCATCCACCATTTGGCTTGCAACCGTGCGCTTCCAGATCAGGTCATAGAGCTTCAATTCGTCCGAGCGCAAAACACTCGAGAGCGAGGAGGGAGTAGCGAAGCGCTCGCCAGCGGGGCGAACAGCTTCGTGGGCTTCCTGGGCGTTTTTGGACTTTCCCTTATACAGACGCGGCTCACCAGGAATCGATGTCGCGCCATAGAGCTCAGTGGCTGCGGCGCGCGCAGCACTGATGGCTTGCGAGGAGAGCGAAACAGAGTCCGTTCGCATATAAGTAATGTGACCGTTTTCATAGAGGCCCTGCGCGATGCTCATCGTCTGTTGGGCGGAGAAACGTAACTTGCGCCCGGCTTCCTGCTGCAGTGTCGACGTGGTGAAGGGCGCTGCAGGGCGTCTCGTATAGGGCTTCGGCTCAACACTCAGGACCGTAGGCATCACGGAGGGCTGACGCAGCACCGCCTGGAGGGCTTCTGCCTGCTCCTCCTGGAGGAGGACGGCATCGGAGGTGAGCTTTCCCTCTTCGGAGAAATCACGGCCCGAGGCAACTCGGCGCCCATCGAGGCGCGAGAGTGCCACCGTGAACTTCTCACCGGTGCTCTTGTGAACAACTGCTTCGATGTCGGAATAGCTGGCCGTCACGAACGCACGGCGCTCCAGCTCACGATCAACAATCAGTCGAAGCGCTGGCGATTGAACGCGGCCTGCGGACTTAGCCCCGCTAACCCGACGCCACAGCACAGGAGAAACCTCGAACCCGTATAGACGATCGAGGATTCGCCTGGTCTCTTGAGCATCAACGAGGGCGACATCAAGTTCGCGAGTCTTCTTCGTGGCCTCCGTAATGCTGTCCTGCGTAATTTCGTGAAAGACCATGCGCTTGACCGGGACACTGGGCTTCAAGACTTCGAGCAAGTGCCACGCGATGGCTTCGCCTTCGCGGTCCTCATCTGTTGCGAGCAAGATTTCCGATGCGGTCTTGGCCGCTCGCTTCAAATCGGCAACGGTTTTCTTGCCGCGATCGGTGGTGACGTAGTAGGGCGCAAAGTCGTTCTCGAGGTCAATGCCAAATTTTCCAGACGGACCTTTCTTCATGTCCGCCGGGAGGTCTCTCGGGTGGGCAAGGTCACGCACGTGGCCCACAGAGGCCATGACCTCGTATCCATCGCCCAGATATTTCCCAATCGTTTTCGCCTTGGCAGGCGACTCGACGATGACGAGCTTCTTACTCGGGGGCACGCTTCTCCTTGCGCTGTGACTCTCGGAGGGGATTCCTCACCAAGAGCGCTGTGTATCTGAGGCTGAAAATCTCAACGGGGCTCACGATACACAACAAATTATTTCTGTCCACTATTGGCCACTCCAGCGTGAGCGTGGGCGCTATGCCGGCTGCCTCGCCGATCGACCGAGCCCGTGACCCGGACGCTGGCCTCATCCAGGTCACACGATTCAAGGGAAAACTGCTCATGGCGCAGTATGTCCCGTGCGCTATCGCACGGTAGTCCTGGGATCACACCGATGAGAACATCTGCTGCGCCAAGGGCGGCCCGGTCAACGGACGCCTGCAATCGGTCCGCAATAAGAACGTGGCCGGCGACCTCGGAGAACACTCCCGCTGCGAGCACCAGCATCGCGATCCACCCAAGCGCCACCACGCTGGCACTTCCGCGGTCACTCATCGGGAGGGAAATCCGGTTGTCGGCGCGAGTGGGGGTCAAGAGCGCAGGCACTGGCCTCCAATTGCAGCGGGGACACCGCCCACAGCCCCGAAGAAAGCTCGTCCGTTATGTGCACGCACACAAGATCGGGCGGATAGGTCACCTCAGTAGAGCCTTGAGTGGCGGCCCCCGGCAGGGCGGCGGGATCACCACCCAGGCTCAGCACTCGGGCATGGTCACTGGCCTGAGCCTGGAGGCGCTGCGCTGCCACGCCAGCTCCCAGCCCACTGGCGAGCAGCGCAGCCACCATCACCAGAGCAGGCAGAGCAATCACCCACTCCGCGGTGATGGCGCCGGAGTCACCCGGTGAAGGTGAGGGCACTGCGCACCAGGTCGGTCAGTATTTGGCGCACTTCCTCGCTGCGCATGATGACCACCAGCAGGCCCGCAAACCCGACAGCCGCCATGGTGGCAATCGCATATTCGGCTGTTGCCGCGCCGCGCTCGTCGTCGGTGTCGTGCGCAAACTTCTGTAACTCGTTCATGGTGTCTCTTTCTCCCAGGTGACCGGCTGGCCACGGGCACACCTTGGCAGTGACCGGGGTCCAAGATTCGCCATAGAGGTTGTCGGTCGATAGTTCGTGCAGGGCGCTAGTCGGTGGACAGCTAGGCCAGAGAGCCCTCCCACAACGACACAGCCATCGGCACCACGGCTACGAGCACAAAGGCAGGAAGCACGAGGAGGCCAAGAGGCATCACGACCGAGACTCCAAGACGAGCCATGCGCTCTTCGGCATCCGTGCGACCAAGATCTCGGCGCAGGCGCGCACTCGCTCGGGCAAGCGAGGCGACCGGAACTCCCGCGCGCCTGGAGAGCGCGACTAGCCGCTCGAGGGCGTGGGGATCTCCTAGCTGCATTCCGTAGTCAGAGCAGACCGACATCACCACCGCCTGAGCGCGTTCGGGAAGGGCGCCCCCGCCGGTGGCGATCGCAAAGAGATCAAGCTCTAGGCCCAGGTCCGCAGGATCGGGCTTGGCGCGCTCCGCCAGCAACCGCAGCCACCACCAGGCACCACACATCATTGCTACTCCCAGCGCGAGTACCGAAGCGCCGAGTCCTGTGCCGAACAAGAACGCAGCGCTCGACTGACCCCCCAGTTCACCGCCAATGACGCCAATCACCGGGAGCACCATCACTAAGCGCATCGTGGCGGTGGGCCCGGCAAGCGCTGCGGCAATGTGGCGCTGGGTCCTGGAAATATCGGTCAACGCCTCGGCAAGGGCCTCCAAGGCTTGGCCCAAGGGCGCACCGCTCACCCGCGCTATCGCCCAGCACGCACCCAGTGCTCTCCACGAGGGGTCTGCCTCGGCAGTCACCGACTGCAGGGCATCGTGAGGATTGGCACCCTCAGCGATGACGTTCGTCATCGCGATGGGAATATCTCCGTGACGTGAATCGTGCGCGAGCTCAGCCCACATACTCGGCGGAGACAGGCCGGCCTGGTGCAGGGCGGACAGGGTTCGAATTGCCGCCACCGCATCGGGTGAAGACTTGCGTGACTTATGGCGGAGCCTAGGTATCCAGGAGAACATCGAGGCTCCCGTCACCCCCTCGCACCAACCGGCCGAAGGTCAGATGGCGTTGCTGGTCTTTCCCTCGCTCCACATGGATCACCCGATCAAAAGCATTGATGGCCTGAGTGGTGAGTTGTCGCTCGCTCAGGCCGGCAAGCGCTCCCAGGGCATCAAGGCGTGCCGGGATCTCGTCGATGCTCCCCGCGTGAATGGTTGTCGCACCGCCGCGGTGACCGGTGAGAAAGGCCTGGAGTAAATCCGCTACTTCCGCCCCTCGGCACTCCCCCACAATCAGCCGATCGGGTTTCATGCGCAGGGATTCTCTGACGAGCCTGGCGAGCGTGATTTCGCCAGATCCCTCGAGGTTCGCCACCCGACATTCGAGAGATACAACGTGGGGATGATCAATCGAGAGCTCCGCCAAGTCTTCCAACACCACCAAGCGCTCGTGGGACGGGGCATACGCCATGAGCGCCCCCACCAGTGTGGTCTTGCCAGAGCCAGTGGCACCGGTAATAAGCAGACTCTCGCGAGACTGAACCAGGGAGATTAGGTGGGGAACTAATCGGGCACCCTCCGCTAGAGCCAAGGTGTCGAGCGAGGCCCTTCCACGACGGTGAATACGCAGGGATATTTCGGCCCCGAACCGGGCAATCGGCGGAATAGCCGCGTGAGCGCGGATTCCCTGTCCTAGGTTCACATCGGCCAGGGGTTGCGCCTCGTCGAGATGTCGACCACCGAGCTCGATGAGGCGGCGGGCGAGATTCATGGCCTCACTGGGGGGAAGAAGAACACCCATGACGGGGCTTGCGCCCTCGCCCGAGTCGACAAAGATCGATCCGGTGCCACGGACAAAAACGTCAGTAACCCGGGGGTCATCGACATACTCAGCCAGGATCCCCAGTGCGCTGCGGAGTGCAGGAGGAAGGCTCTGGTGCAGGTGCGCCCAGAGCGGTGGGTGGGTTCCAGGCATAGCGACAGCATTGCTCCGCGGGAATCACTACGGGTGGTCCCGGCAAGAACTGTGGACAAAGCGATGACGGGGGACGGAATGTCGCCGCCGCCAGACCTGTTCTACACTTACCTGGTCGGTGCTCGCATCGCGCCTCCAGGTAGCGCGAGTCGATTGATAAGGGATAAAGATGTCCGATTCGCCCCAGGGTGGCAACCTTCTTCACGAAGAACGGCGTTTTCCGCCGAGTCCAGAATTCCAGGCCGCAGCGATTGCCAAGCCCGAGCTCTACACAGCGGCGGCAGCAGATCGCCTCGGCTTCTGGGCGGACCAAGCGCGGAATCTCCTGCACTGGCACACGCCCTTCACCCAGACCCTGGATTGGTCGAATCCGCCCTTCGCGCGGTGGTTTGCCGATGGCGCACTGAACGTGTCGTATAACTGCCTCGATCGCCACGTCGAGGCGGGTCGTGGTGACCGAGTCGCGCTGCACTTTGAGGGCGAGCCTGGTGATTCGCGTGCGATCACGTATGCGAAGCTCACGACCGAGGTCAAGAAAGCCGCCAATATGCTGATCGCTCACGGAGTGAAGGCTGGCGACCGCGTCATTCTCTACATGCCACTCATTCCTGAGGCGGTCATCGCCATGCTCGCCGTGGCACGCCTGGGCGCCATCCACTCCGTCGTATTTGGCGGGTTTAGTGCGGAGAGCCTTCGGGCTCGCATCGATGACGCTGATGCCACCGTCGTGATCACCGCCGATGGCGGTCATCGTAAAGGCTCAGTCTTTGCCCTCAAGCCCGCTGTGGATCAGGCGCTCGCCGATGGCAAGACCAACGTGCGCTCGGTCATTGTCGTCAAGCGCGGTGGGAACGATGTCGAGTGGACGCCGGGCCGGGATGTGTGGTGGCACGAAGAATTCGCCGCCCAGAGCACCGAGCACACCGCGGAGGCGTTTGAGGCCGAGAACCCCCTATTCATTTTGTATACCTCAGGAACCACGGGTAAGCCGAAGGGCATCCTGCACACCTCGGGGGGTTACCTCACGCAGGCGGCGTTTACCCACAAAAACATCTTTGATCTGCACCCCG
>Ga0079301_1000990_pt1 | contig 13528 bp, 18 predicted proteins | sample Wag4_2014_7_11_3_FD_74797 | JGI IMG/M metagenome (GOLD analysis project Ga0079301, IMG submission 74797) | Fresh water mixed with fracking chemicals microbial communities from Ohio, USA - Utica-2 Time Series FC 2014_7_11 | ecosystem: Engineered > Industrial production > Chemical products > Input...
GACAACAGCTCTCTCTTGTTCTTGCTATACAACTTGTGAAGCAAGCCAAGATTCTCATCTTGGATGAACCAACAAGAGGTCTGGACTACTCAGCCAAGCATGCATTGGCTAAACAACTAAACAGTCTCAGATCTGCTGATAGGTCTGTTCTTATTGCAACTCATGACATTGAGTTCGTAGCCATGGTTGCTGACCGAGTGCTAGTTCTCGAAGAAGGAAAACTAGTTACCGACAGCTCTCCTATCGAAGTATTAGGTGCAGGAATGAAGTTTGCTTCTCAACTTGCTGAGATATCTAACCAAAAAGGACTTATCAGCCTTGAGCAGGTGCAGCTATGAGATTAGTTATTTCTAGATTCAGCATCGCTCTAGCAGGGCTAGGTAGCCTCCTGATGTTTGCTTGGCCTCTGCTCATTGCTCAGAGCACAACCAGTGAAACTCAATTAGCTCAGAGCGTCTTTATTGTCTTGATGCCATTGACCTTGCTATTGATTCTGGTTGAGTTCGCAACAGGAGACATAAGTTCTAAACAGCTTGCTCTATTGGGTGTGCTAGTTGCTCTAAATGCAGTAATCAGACTTCTAGGAGCAGGAACTGCTGGAATAGAAACTTCGTTCTTCCTAATCATCTTGGGTGCTTACGTGTTTGGCAGTGGCTTTGGTTTCATTCTGGGAGCAGGATCCATATTTGTATCTGCTCTACTAACTGGTGGAGTTGGACCTTGGCTACCATTCCAGATGATGGGTGCTGCTCTAGTTGGACTAGGTGCAGGACTGATTCCTCATGTGAAGAGATCTTGGATCACAAAGCTATATCTAGTTATCTACGCAGTGATAGCAAGCTTTGTTTATGGAGCTCTAATGACTTTATGGAACTGGCCATACCTAGCTGGTACTGGAACACAGATTAGTTATGTTGCTGGAGATCCGCTGGTATCCAACCTGAGTAAGTTCCTGCAGTACGAAATAGTTACCGGTGGATTGCTCTGGGATACAGGAAGAGCAATCACAACCTCATTGCTGATTCTCTTAACTGGCACAGCCCTGATCGCCACTCTAAAAAGAGCAGCAACCAGGGCTGGCGTTGGAAGAAATACCTAAACTGTTGGGTAAATAGCAAGTAGAACTGTTGAAACGATAGTTGCAGCAAGAAGCATTAGACCTGACTTGTATGTGTACTTGAATTCCTTGCGAACAATGTGAGTCAGGTTAGCCAGAACCATAACTAGAACAAGCCCTGCACCTGCTGCAATACCAATTGGCTTAGCCCAGTCAAAGTTGAATACTGTTACTGCTACCGGTGCCAAGATAACTCCAAGGCCACCTAGAAGCTCTGCTAGACCAATGAACCTAGTTGATCCCTTAGGGAACTTCTCAACCCAGCCCCAGCCTCTAGCAAGTAGGTCTGCATCTTTAGTGCGAAGTTTGTCGAGTCCAGCTTTTACGAATGCGTAAGCGACGTATAGGGAAGCTGCGAGAGCAGCGATTGTGATGAAGATGTCCACTGGTGCCTTTCAATAAAGTCCACAAATTGTGGCAACCAAGAGTCAAACACACAAGTCCATCAATTGAACGCAGGCTAGGACTTAAATGAGTGTTGGCGGCCGCAAAAGCGACCGCCAACAGTTAATTCTTTTGATTAGGAAGCGGTAAGTGCAGGAATGATAGCTCCTGAGAATACCTGCCATGCAAGAAGAGACTTCGCTACGAAGCTAAGTGTGATGTACACACGCTCACCGAATAGGTAGTCCTTCCACTTTCCAACCTGCTTGTACTGCAGAGCCTGGTTGATTGCGAAAGTGTTGAAGGCGATGAAGATGGTGATGATGATTCCGTATACGAAACCTGGAATCTCATTAGCACCTTCGTAGCCTGGACGGAATACAGAGATGAAGATGATGATCCAAGGAACGACACCGGTCATACAACCCATGATGAATGGCAGACCTTTACCGTTACCTGGCTTCTCGTACTTCTCCTGAAGGGCACCGAACAAGATCATGCTTGCGTTCACAGCGAATACTGCGATTAGACCTGCGAAGTCAGTGAAACCGTTCAATAGCATGATTGAAGTAATCATGATTGAAGATGACAGTGAGTACTCAGTCCAACGGAAGTAGTTGTGTGTGTTAGCTAGACCATCGAAGTAACGCTTCTTGAACCACGGTGAAATGATCAGGAAGTGGAAGATCGCTGAAAGCAATAGGAAAGCAATGATTGCTCCACCTAAGTTGATGGTGAACAACGTAGTTGGCTCAGGTATTTCAAAAGTAACGAGTTCACCCTTTTCGTTAGGGTATGTGTCACCTGGTTTGAATCCCGGAGGGCCATCCATCCAAGTTGCTGTTACAGGGAAGTATCCCTGGACTTCTATCTGCACAAGAATTGCAGTTAGAGAAATAGCGGAGAACAAGTGCAATAGACCTGCAACTAGGTTGTATCTAGTTAGGCCCTTCTCACTGATCTTTCCTGCTGCCTTGGCAGCTTTCTTTTCGGCTTTAGCCATTTGTTTCACCTTTCATAGTGTTATTAAGCAGTTTATTGGGAACTAGAAAGAAAGCTCGGTAACAGAAACTGCCCTTGCAGACCTTCCTGGAAGCGAATAATCCATGAAGTTGATGTTCTGTTCATCAATAACCCTTGCTGCATCAACGATGTAGCCATCCCACTCAAAACCAGTGGTTGTGTGAGCATCAGAGATCAAAGTCACGTCATAGCCCTTTTCCAGAGCAGTATGAGAGGTATGTCTCACACAGTTATTAGTCTCAGCTCCACAAACATAAAGGTGCGAAACACCCAAGTCTTTCAGAATCTCTTCAAGGTTTGTATCTTCAAAAGAAGATCTATAAAGCTTTCTAACCTTAGGTTCACTAGGTAGTGGAGATAGCTCAGGAACAATCTCCCAGTCAGCACTTTCAAGAACCAATCCTTCATCTGAGTGCTGAACCCAGATAACTGGAATGGATTCTGCTCTCGCCTTATCAATAGCTTTAGACATGTTGGCAACCTTAGAATCACGCTCAAAAGCCTCGCCAACAACACCCACCTGAACATCAATAACTAATAAAGCGGAATTGGTTCGATCTGTAAATTTACTCATGCGTAAATGCTAGTGCTGAGGGAAAGTAGATTGCCCTAGCTGCAGAAGAGGAAAAAATAACCCTCTAAAACATAGGTGTGGATTTGACGCCTAATTCGTTTAGCGCTTCGTCCAATTCGTCTAGGTATTCACCGAGCCTGATTCGGCCATCGATTGAATCACACAAGTTTTTAGGCACAAAGTTATATAAACCGCCGTCTGAAGCTAGGACTAAAAATACAGGGTTGTACAGATACTCAACTAGATAGCAAAGTCCAGTTGAGTTGAAACCTTGTTCTTCAATGTACTTAGGTCTTGTGATCTCCCAGAACTTCGATGGACTGTCAATCGGATGGTAAACCTCGAACAATTGACTGTTCCTGACTAAGAAGTAACCGCTAGCTTCTAAATCAAGCTGAGTAGACCAATCTTTGTTTGCATAAAATTCGCCGAAATCTGCTTCTAACAACAGGGATGCTTGACCTGGCAGATCTGGGTTTGACATAAACGATCCATCAACACGGCTTTCACCGCTCTTTACAAGCAAGTCCTCATTGAACTCAGTCTGTGAATATGATTCAGTGTTTGTAATTGCAGGATTGGCAACTACTGCGACCAGGGCAACTGCAGCGGTAGCACTTGCCAAACTTAAGAAGAGAGCAGGCAGCCTGAACTTTCCAGCTTTGACTGATGAATCTTTAGACGCAGCAACCAATAGGTCTTCACTTAGTTTCGGAGCTTTGGATCTTCTTGCAGCCTTAGATAATTGTCCAAGGACTGGGTCGTTTTCAAATTGGTTCTTCATGTCTAGTTAATGTCCCCCTTCGTGGGTATCTGACACTTGTTGGGCAAGATGTTTAGCTAATCGTTCTCTTGCTCTCTTGATTCGCTGACTTGTGTTGTTCTCTGTGATTCCCAACACAACTGCTATCTCCTTGATACTCAGCTGCTCAAAGACCAGCAGTGACAGCACTTGCCTATCCTTGGCAGAAAGCCTGTCAAAGGCCTCCGCTACCGCTGAACCATCTAAAGCAACATCTTCAGCAGATGGAGCTGATCTGTCGTGATCAAGTAGAGGAACCATCACAGATCTTCTAGAGAGCTTCTTTCTGTGGTTAGAAACCACAAAGCCAGCAATTTTGTAGAGCCAAGCAAGTTCAAAGCCCTCTGGGCATGATTCTCTTTTTTTCCAGGCAATCTCAAATATCTCGCTAGCAAGATCTTCTACGTTGCTAATCTCAACACGTCTGGTTAGGTACTTAGAGACATCTTTAAGATGAGAGCGGAAGGTAGCGACAAACTTGTCTTGATCCATGCTCACTCCCCTCCGATTCTTTCAGGTCCAAGCATCTCAGAATTGAGGGTCATACCTTGGTTATGTCGCAGACTATCTCAATCTGACACTTGCTTCAGATTAAATAGTAAAAGCCCATAGCTAAGCTACGGGCTAATACATGAGTGGAGATGGGGGGAATCGAACCCCCGTCCATGACATCGAAACGAACTCTTCTACGGGTGTAGCTTCACTAATGATTTTCTCGGCTACGGTTTTTGCATGAAGCGACTAAACCGACTAGCCCAGCCTGAGTAAAAGTCCCGAGAAGCCCTAAGGCGTAACTTCTCAGCTAGATTTCTAAATGACGCTAGGACCCAACACGAAATCTAATGTTGGACTAACGGACTTCGGGCTAGCGCTATTAAGCAGCTAGGGCGAAGTCAGTGCTTTTAGATTTAGCACCTATATTTTGCAACGGACATTTACGTGTTGACGCTGCATTCACGACCCGCTTCTTTTCGCATCAAGATACCTTGTCGAAACCGATCATCCCCATATTTAGTTACCAATTACCCTTGTGAGGGCTAGACAACTCTAAAGCCATCTACTTATAGAAACAATGTTTATAGGAGATTTATTCCCCTATTCCCAAAGAATTACCAGTCTTTGCCTTTAGTGGACATAGCTCTGGCTGCTTCTCTGGTGTCTTGCTGTTCTTTTAGAGTCTGACGCTTGTCATACTCGCGCTTACCTTTGGCAAGGGCTAGCTCAACCTTGGCTTTGCCATCTTTGAAGTAGAGAGATAGTGGGATCAGGGTGAAACCTGATTCCTTGATCTTTCCAGAGAGCTTATATATCTCGGTGCGGTGCAAAAGAAGCTTGCGTTTTCTTCTGGTGTTGTGGTTATTCCAGGTGCCCTGAAAGTATTCAGGGATGTGGACGTTCTCAAGCCAGGCTTCCCCGTTTTCAACGCTGGCATAGCCATCAACAAGGCTTGCTCTGCCCTGTCTAAGAGACTTTACTTCTGTTCCGGTTAGGACAATGCCAGCCTCGAACACGTCTTCGATAGCGTAGTCGTGTCGGGCTTTACGATTAGTGGCAACTACCTTCTGGCCACTCTCTCTAGGCACGATGTTCTCCTGAATAGATCAATAAAGTCTTGTTTATCAAGACAGCCAATCAGTCTAACTCTAAACGCGCAAATATCTTCTGATGGATGTTGCTGCAGCAATAGCTGCTAACCCCGCTCCAACAAGGACTAGACCAGGTAGAAGGGCTAGAGCGTCGCCTAGTCCCACGAAGGTAGTGAACGGAAGTTGGCTAGCTAGGAAGCCTTGAACAAAGAACTGGACGATTCCAACAATTGCTGCTCCTGAGAGCAGGCTACCTATTACTCCAGCTACCACTCCCTCAAGGATGAAGGGTAGCTGGATATAGAAGTTGCTTGCTCCAACTAATCTCATGATTCCAATCTCACGTCTTCTCATGACTGCAGAGAGTCTGATTGTGGTTGAGATAAGAAGGACTGCGGAGAAGAGCATGAGCCCTGCGATAGAGATGGCTGCAAGGCTAGCGATGTTAAGCATGCTGAAGATCTGATCCAGATAGGTTCTCTGATCTTTTACTTCTTCAACACCAGCAAGACCATTGAAGCTCTCAATGATGATTGGAGCTTGATTAGGGTCTTTGAGGTTTACCCAGAAGGTCTCATTCAATTGTTCTGGGGTTACATACTTAGCCACTGAGTTGTCTTTGAACTCTTTTTGGAAAGTTTCAAAAGCTTGTTGGTGGTTTTCAAAGTAATACTTGTCAATATATGGAGCAAGTGTTGCTGAATCTAATCTCTCAGTGATTGTTGATTGAACATCTTTACTAGCTTCACCCTGAGGACAGATCTCTTGAGGGGATGTCTTGGTGCATAGATAGATTGCTACCTGAGCCTTGTCATACCAGTAGGTCTTCATGGAACCAATTTGCTGTTGCAATAGACCAGCAGTTCCAACAAAGGTAAGTGAGATGAAGGTAACTAGGATTACCGAAACAATCATCGAGAGGTTACGCCTAATGGCGATACCCATTTCACTGAATACAAAGCTAAATCTCATCGGTCCAGTCCATAACCTGAACTGCGTTCATCTCTAACAATCTTGCCTTGGCTAAGTTCAACAACTCTTCTTCTGCCTCGGTTCACAATGCCAACATCATGGGTTGCCATAACAATGGTTGTTCCACTTAGGTTGATTCGCTCTAGAAGAGCCATGATGCCTTCGCTTGTAGCTGGATCTAGGTTTCCTGTTGGCTCATCGGCAAGAAGAATTGCAGGCTTATTAACAATGGCTCGAGCTAGGGCAATTCTTTGCTGTTCACCACCACTTAGTTCTGATGGCAAGCTGTTTGCTTTTTCTTCTAGGCCAACAAGGCGAAGCACATCTGGAACAGCTTCTGCAATGAAGCCAGCAGATTTACCAATGACCTCAAGACTGAAGGCGACGTTCTGTGCTGCTGTCTTGTTAGGTAGCAATCTAAAGTCTTGGAAAACTACTCCAAGCTTTCTTCTGAAGTGAGGAACTCTCCTAGAAGGGATACCAACTAGGTTCTCCCCTAAAACATGGATGCTGCCACTAGTTGGCATATCTTCTCTCAAGATCATTCTCATTAGAGATGACTTACCTGACCCTGAAGAACCAACTAGGAAAACGAACTCACCCTTATCTATTTCTAGGGATACGTTATCCAGAGCCGCCCTTGGGGCACCTCGATAGGCCTTGGTTACTTGAGAAATTGAAATCATTAGGTTTTTAGCCTAAATTGACCTACCCAATAGATGGCTCTGATTGGGCTGTGTGTCTTTACTAAATGGTGCCTGTTTTACGCCATCTAATGCCGGATGCAATGAAACCACCAAGGTCTCCATCAAATACTGCATCAGGGTTGTTAACTTCAAAGTTAGTTCTTAGGTCTTTCACCATCTGATATGGAGCTAAGACATATGAACGCATCTGGTCTCCCCAGGATGCTGTTGCCTCTCCTGCAAGTTGTTTCTTAGTTGCTTCTTCTTCTGTTCTTCTGATCTCTAGAAGTCTTGATTGCAGAACTCTCATAGCTGATGCTTTGTTTTGTAGTTGAGACTTTTCATTCTGACAGGAAACAACTGTTCCGGTTGGAATGTGTGTAATACGAACAGCAGAGTCTGTTGTGTTAACAGATTGCCCACCAGGACCTGATGATCTAAAGACATCGATTCTGATATCACTTTCTGGAATGTCTATCACATCCGTTTGTTCAATTAGAGGAACTACTTCAACAGCTGCAAAGCTGGTCTGTCTTTTACCTGCAGCATTGAATGGACTCATACGCACCAAACGATGAGTTCCTGCTTCAACAGATAGTTGACCATAGGCATATGGTGCATCAATCTCAAATGTTGCTGATTTGATACCAGCACCTTCAGCATGAGAAATGTCTAATACCTGAGCAGGCCAACCCTGCTTCTCTGAATATCTCAAATACATTCTCATCAGCATTTCAGCAAAGTCAGTTGCATCATCGCCACCTGCACCTGAGCGAATAGTGATGATTGCAGCTCTAGAGTCGTATTCACCATTTAGAAGTGTCACAACTTCTTGTTCAGCGACTAACTTCTTCAGTGCTTCAAGTTCTTGAGTTGCTTCATTAGCTGCAGACTTATCTGATTCGCTGTTGGCTAGTTGGATAAGGACTTCAAGATCATCTAGTCTGCTGGCGATGTCTTGGATTCTGGTTCGCTGAGCCTGTTTTCTAGAAAGAGCACTGGTTAGTTTCTGGGCCTCTTCAGCGTTATCCCACAAGTTAGGGGCTTGAACATCTATCTCTAGCTGCTCAATCTCTTTATCTAGCTTGGGTACGTCAGTAACCTCAGCAATAGTGGCAAAGGTTCCACGAATTTGCTTGATTTCTTGAGAGAGATCAAGGTCGGACATGTTCTCTAGTTTAGGCGGGAGTTAGCCAATACCCCTTCGAGTGTTCACCTAGGTTATAATTGGCTAATGGCATCAAACAAAGACTTCACTAAACGTGAGTTGGTGCTACCTGTTTATCTGCCATCCTTTCTTTTCTCTTCAGCTGAGTTCGGAATTGTTCCGAGTATCCCGGCAACTGCATTCCTATTAGGAGCAGACCTTGCAACAGCTGGTTTGATTACGGGACTTCTAATGATTGGTCGCCTAGTAGCAGATCTACCTGCAGCTAAGTTGATTGATTATCTAGGTGAGCGTAAAGCCATGATTATGGCAGCTGCTGCAGGTGCAATTGGTATCCTGCCTAGTCTTTTCGCCATGAACCTATTCATGCTCGGAGCTGGAGTATTTCTAGTTGGAGCAGGATCAGCTGTCTTTGGATTAGCCAGACTCTCTTGGATGACAGAGCATGTGCCAATTGCTATTAGAGCTAGGGCTCTATCTGTTCTGGGTGGAATGTTTAGAGCAGGTTCATTTGTTGGGCCAACAGTAGCCGCAGCCATCATTGCGATGTTCAGCGTTCGAGCTGTTTACTTCTTACCTTTAGTTCTTTGTAGTCTCGCCGTTGTTATCTTGCTCTTTGCTAAAGGCGGAGAAGATGTTGCCAAGAACAGTTCTTCACTCAAAGAAACTTTGTTGGTTGCAAGACGTGAAGGTAAGAAACTTGCAACACTAGGAGTTGCATCATCAATCCTGAGTGCTCTTCGTGGCACCAGAATGATTGGTCTTCCCCTCATTGCCGTATACCTCACTATTCCAACAGAGCAGGCTTCCCTAATCATTGGTATTGCCGGGGCACTGGATTTCGCAATGTTCTACCTAAGCGGACAAATCATGGACCGCTTCGGTAGAAGCTTTGCAGCTGTGCCAACACTCTTTGGGTTGGGGCTTGCTCACCTGATTGTTGGAATTGCAATAGATGTAAATACCTTCTTGCTGCTAGCTCTTCTAATGTCTGTAGCTAATGGAATTGGTAGCGGAGTGATCATGGTCTTAGGTGCTGACCTTGCTCCACCAGATAAGAGAAGTGAATTCCTAGCTTCCTATCGTTTGCTGGTCGACTTTGGCGATGCAGCTGCTCCACTAATTCTTGCTCCATTAGTTGTTGCAGTTGGCCTAACTGGAGCTATGGCTGGATTTGGAATATTAGGTTTTGTTGGAGCTGGGCTTATGTATAAATACATTCCTAGATACGCAGTTACTCCAGACAAGAAGTCTTAACGCGCTAAAGCCATCTCGCAGATTCTTCTTGAGGCATCTATGGTTGCAACTGGAGAATTCCAATCAGCACAAAAGATAACTTTCACTGTTTCGCCAGCTTCTATACTCACCTGCTTGAGTTGGAGACCATCAAAGCTGTACTGAGGACTAACCTCTGAAAGTAGTGCAGTTGCTATCGATGAAACTTGTGAGCCCTCATACTGCAACTTGGTTTTGATTGCCACTGCAAACTGTTCGGTGAAATCTATGAGCTCCCTGGCAAAAAGATATTGATGAACACTTGTCGCCAAGGTAAGCACCAACAGGCAAAGTAGTGCCACTAGAAAAACAAACCAGATCAGTGCTGAGCCAGAGTCATCCTTAACCACCTTTGACACCGAAGGCTTTCGCAGACAAGTCTCCAGCCTGTACTTCTAACCAAATCAGAGTGTTGGACTTCGAGCACTCAACTTGAATGCAACTCGTAGAGACAGACAAGCTCTCTTCAGCCAATAGGCGACTATCAGATTGCAACCTGAATACTTCATCAAAGATGTCGGCAGATGGGCTAAGCAAATAAGACCTCATAGCGTTTCGACTTAGACTCTTTAGCTCAAGTACCTTTCGTTCCTGTTCCAGCGTTTGAAAGCCCAGGGTTAGGACAAGTCCAAAGCCAATAGCAGCGAAGGCAACGACTTCTATTAGGGCACTGCCCCGCTCTTGTCTGAGGAAACTACTTTTCACAGGTAGCCCGTCCTTGAATTGGAACTTCAATTACTTCAGGCCAAAAGGTGATTCTCTTCTTCAATTCTGTGCTTACTAGAAATGAACATGGCGTTTGGTTTGTGTTGCTAGTCAGTCGCGCGAACGGATCTTTGAATTGTCTGTAGTCAAGAGCTTGATCGAGCGATATGTCGGCAAGGGATACGAATCGTGCAATCTCGTAACTAACCTGCTCTTTGACTATTGCACCCTGGTAGATGCCAAACAGTTCTATAAGAGGTAGACAAAGAAGCGATGCAGGAACCACTAGAAGAACAAAGTCTGTAACCGCAGAACCGTTTTCGCTTCTCAGATTAGATAACAACAACCTTAGATACTGCGTTGTTGAACACACTTCGAAGAGCAGGTCCAGCTACCGCCCAAAGTAATACGACTAAGCCTGCTGTCATCAGCGTGACTAGCACCCAACCGGGTACGTCCCCTCTTTCATCTTGAATTACTTCCTTTATTTTCATTTCTCTCCTTCTTATAGAAAGCTGCTCTGGATTAGAGCAAGGCTTGGAAAAAGTGCAAACATGACTGTAATGGGCAGAATGATGAACACCATTGGAATCATCATCTTGGTTTCATTCCTGCCAGCAATTATGAGTAGTTCTGCTCTTAGAGCTGATGTCGACGACTGGACGAAGTCACCCATCAGATCACCCAACGCTGAACCATTGTTGAGTGCCACTGCTAGCTTGGTCGCCAGTTCACGAACATGTTCAGATTTTGCCTGTGACGCCAGTTCTTGCAGTTCCACTTGCATAACGGCTCCGTGTTCGACATTTCTTAACACCCTTTGGAATTCTCCAGAAACATAGCCATTTGAACGACTCACAGATAATCTGAGTGCAGATTCCAGCGACTCTCCCGCGCTTACTGCGAACCAAAGTAATGAAGCAAAATCAGGTATCTCCATAAGTGCACTCAGTGAATTGAACTTGGATTTTGTTTTGGTCTTTTGGAATATTCGCTTTCTAGGCTGCAAACGCTCAGCAAGTTTTGACTCTGTTGACTTTCCCAAGCTGAAATACAGAGTGACGAGCGCAAGAACAGATGTTCCAAGGGCTATGAGTTGCACTTAGATCCCCAGTGTTCTTTGACGTGGTGGCAATCTACCTAAAGCCTTGATCAACCTAAATGCAAGCAAAGAAGCAAATGTTCCTAATGCCAGAACGGTTACTCCGCTCTGCGATTGAAATGCAATTGCGGTTTCGGGCCTAAGACAGAGTAGAACCAGAATCAACCAAGGTGCTAAGACTGCCAACTTTGCTGTTCCAAGAACCCAGTTCTGCTTTACATTGATCTCTGACCATGTTGAGTTCTCTAGTCGAAGCTGGAGCGATTGAGCTCGAAGAGCATTCAGATAACCCCTTCCTCCGGAAGCACTTGCTAAGCGAGTAATCTCGATGAACCTATCTGCAATGGGATTAGCAAGGCGAGCTTTGAGATTGTCCAAGCTGTCGCTAAACGCAATACCGGAGTTATGGTCCTTCTCAAATTCCAATAGAGCCCAAGAGTGTTTGGTTGGCGCAGAGGAAATTGAATCAAGTAAAGCTTGTTCTAGCGTTGCTCCAGCCCAGGTGGCTGAGTGTATTGAATCTAAATACTTAGGCCACTGGGTATTTGCCTTTTGAGTCTCTGCGGCAACTTTGCTTTGAAAACTCTCTATCAGCTGCGCTCCTAAACAAACACAGACTGCGATGGAAATCAGTATGGAGTTTGTAATCACGGCGAGGACTAAAACCGCGCTGGCAAGTCCACCAAGTAACAGCATGACAAACTGAGCCGGTTGAATGTTTCGGTATCCCGCCTGTATCAGTAGATTTTCTATCTTGTTCACAGTCGAACCTCAACCCAATTGCCTTTGGCATCTGACTTGATTACCTGAGACACTTCCCTTTTGCCCTGGCTATCCATCTGGCAGTGCACAACAAGTCCGATAGTTCTCTCCACTGTTTGTGAAACGAACGAAGCGGGTATGTTTTCTCCAGCGAGCAAAGGCAGCAACTTTAATTTTTCCAAAGCTTCAAAAGCTGAGTTCGCATGTATTGTGCAAAGCCCTGCTATTCCAGAATTCAGCGCAATCAAAAGATCAAGTGCCTCAGCCTGCCTCACTTCGCCAATGACCAATCTAGTTGGCCTCATTCTTAGTGCCTCTTTGACTAGTCTTCGAAGAGTTATCTCGCCAACGCCTTCAAGGTTTGCCTGTCTGGCTTGCATAGCAACCCAATCCAGATAGTTAGTTCTAATCTCAAAGGTTTCCTCAACACTTACTAGGCGGTCAGTTTCTGAACCCACATCTAGTAGTGCACATAACATCGTCGTTTTCCCTGCCTGGGTAGCTCCAGATACCAAAATGTTTTGACCTGCTAGAAATTCAGCAGCTAGGAAGTTCGCCATTTCCAATGAAATGGTCCTGAGTTGAATAAGTCTTTGAAGCGTAAAGACGCGACTGGGAAACTTTCTAATGTTTACTGACCAGTGTTCTCTAGTTACATCAGGGATCGCAACATGCAATCTAGAACCGCCTTGCAGGGTTGAATCAACAAATGGCTCTGATCTATCTAGTCGTCTACCTGAATCTCGGAGCATGCGTTCCACCATTTGACGAATATCGAGCGCTGTTAGGTTTAGATTCAGCTGTCTCTTCAGCGAGTTCTCATAAACAAAAACTTTGTCAGGGGCGTTGATCCAGATTTCTTCAATGTCAGGGTTAACAATCAATTCATCAAGCGGTCCATAACCTGAAAGAGCACTTCTAACCTCTCCGACGAGGTTTGATTCAACTAACTGCGGTAGATCCTGCCCGCCTTCAAAGGCTTCATCAACAGCCTTAGAGATAGCCTGATCAATCGATTCAGGGCCAGTGGATAGCAGTGTTCTGGCTCTCTCAGCGACGAGTTGGACTGTTTCTCTGGGCATGACCCCATGTTTACAAATCCCTAGATATGTTGCTCAGGTTCTCCACAGGCAAAGCTTTCATTTTTCACATAGAATAGGAAGGCTCGCGGGAGTGGCGAAATTGGCAGACGCACTAGATTTAGGTTCTAGCGCCTTAGGCGTGTGGGTTCAAGTCCCACCTTCCGCACCAGCAACAAAGAAGCTGGCTCTTGAATAAAGAGCCGGCTTTATTTGTTTAACTCTTGGACAGCACGGACCGCTGCATCAGCGTCAATGATGCCAATTCCACATTCTCCTGTTGTGAGAGTGCT
>Ga0079301_1000991_pt1 | contig 13527 bp, 9 predicted proteins | sample Wag4_2014_7_11_3_FD_74797 | JGI IMG/M metagenome (GOLD analysis project Ga0079301, IMG submission 74797) | Fresh water mixed with fracking chemicals microbial communities from Ohio, USA - Utica-2 Time Series FC 2014_7_11 | ecosystem: Engineered > Industrial production > Chemical products > Input...
GTCTATTATAGGTATGTATAAAGATCAAAAGTTGCTTAAGAGCCTGGACCGTTTAAGATAAAACATAGCGGGCTCGCATCTGATTTCGCGTATTAATAGCGCTTACAATTACTTACAAATATTTTGCGGTATGAGATGCGGCGCATTTTTTGATGCCTAGTGGCACGCCTTCGTATACAACGGTTCCACCACCATCACCAGCTTCGGGTCCCATATCTATCAGCCAATCTGCCGATTTGATAACGTCCGTGTTGTGCTCAATTACTATTAGCGAATGGCCCTGATCGATAAGTGCCGAAAATGAATTGAGTAATTTTTTGATGTCATGAAAGTGAAGTCCGGTAGTAGGTTCATCAAAAATAAATAGCATTTGACCATGCCCTTTACCCTTGCCTAAAAAGCTCGCAAGCTTTACACGCTGGGCTTCTCCGCCACTAAGGGTGTCACTACTTTGACCTAGTTTAATATAACCAAGCCCCACCGATTGCAGTGGTAGTATGGCGTTGTAAATATTTTTATCTTCTACAAAAAATTCGAGTGCTTGATCTACCGAAAGTTCAAGTACATCAAAAATATTTTTGTCTTTGTAGTTAACTTCTAATACTTCTTCTTTAAATCTTTTACCACCGCAAGACTCACAAGTAAGGTGCACGTCCGCTAAAAACTGCATCTCTACTACTTGTTCTCCTTCTCCTTTACAGGTGTCGCATCGTCCACCATCTACGTTAAAAGAAAAATGCTTGGGCATAAAACCGCGCATTTTTGAGAGCGGCTGTTTGGAATATAAATCCCTAATGCCATCATACGCTTTTATATAGGTTACCGGGTTACTACGTGACGATTTTCCAATGGGGTTTTGATCTATCAGTTCAATTTGTGAAATAGAATCAATATCACCAATGAGTTTGGAATGAAGGCCCACTTTATCGGCGGGTTCACCCTTATATTTTTGAAGTGCTGGATATAAAATTTGCTTCACCAGCGTTGTTTTACCGCTTCCACTCACGCCACTAATCACACAAAGTGTTTGTAGCGGAAATTTTACGGTAATATTTTGCAGGTTGTTTTGTCTAGCACCTTCTACTCCAATAAAACGGGTACTCTTTCTTAATGTTTTAGGTGCTTCAATGGCAAGTGCACCTGATAAATATTTACCCGTTAAACTATCTGGATTTTTTACAAGCTCGTTGTAATTACCTACCGCTACTACTTCGCCACCAAGGTGCGAAGCAAACGGACCCATGTCAATAATATGATCTGCTTTACGCATAATCATTTCATCGTGCTCAACTACCACAACCGTATTACCTAAATCACGTAAGGATTGTAGCACGCCAATTAAACGCTCCGTATCTCGAGAATGTAGACCAATAGAAGGCTCGTCTAGTATATACAGTGAGTTGGTTAAATTACTTCCTAAATTTCTAGTTAATTGTATGCGCTGACTTTCACCACCACTTAATGAATTTGCAAGCCTGTCTAGTGTTAAATAGCCAAGACCCACGTCTAGTAAGGTTTGTAGGCGCTGGTGTATTTCAATTAAAATACGTTTAGCAACGCTATTATCATGTTCCGATAATACAAGTTTATCAAACCAGGTTTTTACATCACGCACCGGCATTTTACAAAGTTCACCAATATGTTTACCGCCAACTTTTATGTAGAGCGCTTCTTTGCGTAAACGGTATCCGCCACAATCCGTACAAGTAGTACGGCCACGATACCTGCTTAATAAAACACGGTATTGAACTTTGTATAAATTTTGTTCTACCTCTTTAAAAAAATCATGGATGCCATACACTTTACCAACGCCATCCCATAACTGCTGATACTGCGCTTTGGTTAACTGTGCAACTGGTTTATGAATAGGGAAATCAAATTTCGAAGCTCCTTTAATAAATTGATCTTTCCACCAACTTAATTTTTCACCCTTCCAAGGCGCTACCGCACCTTCAAATAAACTTAAACGCGTATCCGGAATAACAAGTTCCGCGTCTACCCCTAGCACCTGACTAAAACCTTCGCAAGTAGGACAGGCGCCAAATGGATTATTAAAAGAAAATAAATTAGGCACGGGCTCTTCAAACACAATACCGTCCAGCTCAAAACGGCTGCTAAAATGATGCACTTTTTTTGCGTCCACCTCTATGTATACTTCTCCCTCCCCTTCGTAAAATGCAGTTTGCACCGAATCAGAAAGGCGGTGCATATCATCTTCATCAAAGTCTTTTACCACAACACGGTCTATGAGTACCCAGGTTTGCGGGATGGTTTCGGTAGCAGAAGTTGATTTAGCGAGTGGCAATATTTTTTTTAATGCAGCAGGCGTTTGTTCCATCAGCTCTTCTATGCGCATGAGTGGCTCCGGAGCTGCCGCTACATATATTCTTGTAAATCCTTTTTGTAATAGTATGCCTAACTCTTCTAGAACGGCTCTGTTTTTGTGTTGCTTTAAAGCAACCCCAATCACTACTTTACTATTTTTTGGAAGGGCGCAAATAGCTGCTACCACATCCGATACTTCATCTTTTTTTACTTCTTTGCCGCTAACGGGAGATATGGTTTTACCTGCTCTAGCAAATAAAAGGCGTAGGTAATCATAAATTTCTGTCATAGAGCCCACCGTACTGCGGGGTGTGCGGGTAATTACTTTTTGCTCTACCGCAATGGCCGGACAAAGACCCTTAATCATATCCACGTCTGGCTTTTCCATACGGGCCATAAACTGTCTGGCATAAGCACTTAAACTTTCGGCGTAGCGGCGCTGCCCTTCTGCAAATAAAGTATCAATGGTTAATGACGACTTACCACTTCCTGATACACCCGTTACCACAATAAATTTACCGCGCGGAAATGCAACGCTTACATTTTTTAAATTGTGCACGCGCGCGCCCATCACTTCAATAGCGTCCATATTCTTTGCCTGATCCACTTTCTGGCTCTTTGCCTGATCTACTTTTTGGCTCTTTGCCACCGCTGTATCTACTTGTTTTTTTGCTGCCATAAATCTTACACAATGTAAACAGATTATCGCAGCATAGGTTTAGTTGAGGGTTAAATAAACCCAGATTTTTTTGATGTGCACACAATTTTTTTTGGATTTATTCGATGTGAATAACCAAACCTCTCTTTTGCAATGTATCCACAAGCGATCAACCAGCATAAAAGATAACTAATTTGAACCCCGAGAAAGAAAATAGACTATGAAAACACTCGAACAGGTTGCAGATTTAGATTTGATACGCTCTTTTCAAGCTGGTGACACAGAAGCATTTGACGTGCTCGTAACACGCTACAAAGACCGCATTTATTCGTCTATTTTGTTTTTTGTAAAAGACACTTACTTAGCCGAAGACCTGTTTCAAGACGTGTTTATCAAAATTATTGATACCCTAAAAAACAAGCGCTATACAGAAGAAGGTAAGTTTTTACCATGGGCGCTTCGAATTGCCCACAACTTATGTGTCGATTATTTTAGAAAGGTTAAGCGTACTCCTGCCATTAAAACTTCTGACGATCAAGATATTTTTGAAGTGATTAATGTTTCACAAGAAGCTCCGGACCAAAAACTAATGCGTGGTGAAAGTCATGACAAAGTACGCCGCATGCTTGATTTACTTCCGGAAGAACAAAGAGAAATTATAGTGCTCAGACACTATGCCAATTTAAGCTTTAAAGAAATCGCTGAAATCACCAACTGCAGCATCAATACGGCACTGGGCCGTATGCGTTACGGGCTTATTAACCTGCGCAAAATGATGACAGAAAATCAGATGACTTTATAAGCTTGTTTCAAGAGCACTCGTAAAAAGCTGTCCGTTCACTTTATTTATTCGCTGCGTCAAATGCTGCTTTTACGGCATCTAAATGCTTGATAAAGCCAGCCACACTTGGGTCGTAGCCGTATTTTACATCACTTAAAGGCTTACCGTTTAAGTCCAAAAACATATAAAGCGGCTGTGCATTAAAACCAAAGGTTTTAATTTCGTAGTCTAGGTTTTTATCACCTACCGTAACAATTTTAACGCCGTTTTTATCGGTGTACTGCTCACTTGCAGGCAGTTCTTCCGATTCGTCTACATATAAACTTACGAGCACAAAATTTTCTTTGATGCGTGATAATACCGCTGGGTCTTTCCATACCTGCTCTTCCATTTTTCTACAATTTGGACAGGTGTGTCCCGTAAAATCGAGCATGATGGGCCTCTTTAATATTTTAGCTGCGGCCATGCCTTCTTCCAAATCAAAATAAGCCGTTAACCCAAATGGTACATGTAATTTGTTGGTATACTTTTTAGGTGGCGCCGCGTCGTTTCCCGATGCACTATGCGCAGGTCCGGCGTTTCCTATTTTATATTGAAGGTCATTTAAATTAAATTCTTGCGTAGTAGATGGTGGTATAAAACCACTTAGTGCCTTAAGCGGGGCACCCCATAAGCCTGGCACCATGTACACAGCAAAACTAAAACTAGCCATGGCAAAAAATAATCGTGGTACGGATACAAAAGGCAAATCGCTATCGTGCGCCAATTTTAGTTTTCCTAGTAAGTAAACGCCTAATAAAAAAAACACTACAATCCACAATACTAAAAACACATCTCTATTTAAAACACCTAAATGGTAAGAGAGGTCTACGTTGGATAAAAATTTAAGTGCAAGCGCTAGTTCAATAAAACCAAAACTTACTTTGATGGTATTTAACCAACCGCCGCTTTTTGGTAACGATTGTAGCATCGACGGAAAAAATGCAAACAAACTAAACGGAATTGCGAGGCCTACACCAAAACCCATCATACCAATAATGGGTGCGAGTCCTACGCCTTGCATACTGGTTTGTCCAAGCAGGGTTCCAACAATTGGACCCGTGCAAGAAAATGAAACAATCACCAGCGTTAAGGCCATAAAAAAGATACCCAGTAATCCGCCTTTGCCCGCTTTTTGATCTGCTTTATTGGCCCAACTATTAGGAAGTGCCAATTCAAAAGCACCAAAAAAGGAAATCGCAAAAACGATAAACACCACAAAAAAGAAAATATTAGAAACCGGGTGCGTAGAAATGGTATATAATATTTTATCGCCAAAAATAAGTGTAAGGAGCAGTGTTGGAATGGTATAAATAAGCACAATTGATAACGAATACCAAACTGCATTTTTTAAACCTTCCATTCTTGTTTTGCTACGCTTTAAGAAAAAGCTAACCGTAACAGGAATTAATGGGAATACGCATGGCGTAATAACTGCCAGTAAACCCGTTGCTAAACAAAGTAAAAAGATACTCCACATAGAGCCTGCTTCCGTGGCAGGAGCCGCATCAGTTGCTGCAGCTTTATCTGCACCGGCACCTTCAAGCGTTACATTTATTTTTTCTTCGCCACTTGGAAATTCTTCACCTTTTACACCCAGCCAATTAAAAGAACCTTTAACGGCGCTAGTGCCCGCTTTAAAATAAACGGTGTACACAAATGTTACACTATCATAAGCGGTTCCCTTATCAGTATCAGTACTTCCTGGAAGCGCGACAGCGCCTGCAACACCTTCTTCTTTAATATTCGTATCTACTGAATGTGCAGTATCCAATTGCAGTGTAGACACAAAAACGTCGTCACTATTTTTTTTAACAGCAGTAAAAATGCGCGTGCCATTTTGTGTGGTAGCCTTTACCATAAATGTGGCTGAAGTATCGGACAATTTATTTGCCGAAAAAACAAACTGCACAGGTTGATCCTGTGCAGCGGCGCTGTAAATTAATTGTATACTGGCAAGTAAGACAATAAATAATATTTTCTTAGTCATTATTGAAGCTTAAGGTCAAAAGTTTTTTTGCTAGGGGGCAAGCACTGACGGTCATCACAAACCATATATGCCACAAATCCACTGATATTTGTTTTTACACCGCCACGCACTTTGATGGTTTGCGTGTATGTGGCAGTTTCGCCTAAAAAACGCACATTGGTTTTAAAAAGTTCGTCGTATACCTGCTTTACTTGACCAATTTCTTTGGTCGTACCCACAATAGTTATAAGTGGATTTTTATTAAAATTAATTTTAGTAGGTACCGGACCACCTTTGCCAGTGGTTTGCGAATATATATGCCAATCCCCTTCTATGTTTGCGGTAGCCGTAAAAGTATAGGTGCCAGCACTTATTTTTTTTACCGAATAAGTCCAGTCTACAGGATCTTGAATTTGAGCAGCAGCAGAAGCTGTGATCCAAATAACAGATAAGAGGGTAATGATTTTTTTCATAACAATTAATTTAACCCAAGTAATTCAAAAACTTTTTTTCCGTCGATATTACCAAGGATACTTGAAGTAGCACGCTCAGGATGTGGCATCATTCCAAATACATTTTTAGTAGCATTGCTTATGCCGGCAATATTTCTAGTAGCGCCGTTAGGGTTACTTCCTTCTGTAGCATTACCGTTTGCATCGCAGTAGGTAAAAATTACTTGCCCGTTTGCTTCTAAAGCATCTAGTGTTTTATTATCGGCAAAATAACGGCCTTCGCCATGCGCAATAGGTATTTGTAAAGGGCCTGTTTTTGGGTTGGTAATAAATACATTTTTACAAATAAATTGCTGGTTGGCATTTTGTAATAGTACCCCAGGCAGCAACCCGCTCTCACATAATATTTGAAATCCATTACACACACCTAGCACTTTGCCGCCTCTGTTTGCAAAATCAATAACCGATTGCATCATTGGACTAAAACGAGCAATGGCCCCACATCTTAAATAATCACCGTAAGAAAATCCACCCGGAAGTACAATACAATCGCCCGTGGTAAACATACTTAGGTCTTTGTCTTTATGCCATAACATAATCACTTCTTTACCCAAATCTTGGGCCAAAGCGTCTTGCATATCTCTGTCACAATTAGAACCTGGAAAAACGACCACACCAAACTTCATAAAATGTATAATTATCTGATAGAATACTGCAAAGGTAACCCTCAAAAAGATAAGCAAAAGCCTAAATTTTCACCAAATGCCAGTTGTTGATAATTATAAGCCCCAAAGCCGTCCAAAACAGGAAATTAGGCATCAAAAGGGACTTTGGGTTGCTATAGCCATTAGAAATGGTTGCAGATAGCGGAATTAGCCCCATGAGCAGCACTTGAGCACCTAAACTGCTAAATATAAAGGGGCTTACAATCAACATAAAAAGAAGCACCATTATAACGCCCCAGTTTTTACGAATTTGTATTACAAGCCTACCCACGTGTTGTTGTAACTGGTAGAGACCAATCAGTGTAGCAAACAGTATAAATCCAAGGTTAATAAGGTATGTTTTTTCAAGGCCCTGTAATGGCGATCCAAACGAAACATTGGGCAAATAAGCACCTACCAACGAAAATTGATTGTTCAAATAAAGAAATACTAAAACAAAATAATAGGGTAACAATATGCCCATAAGTAATACCAGCCACTCAGCAATTCTAAAAGGCCTAACCACAGCGAGGGCAAATAGTACCACCACAATTAAAATAGCGGTGGAATGAAAAAGTAAAATGGAAATGCCAGCAATAATGCCGATATTAAATAAAAGCGTTTTGGGATCCGGATTGTTATAGAGCCTACTCAGTTTAATAAATATCCAGAGCGTGAGTGAATTACTGACTAGCGTTTCTGTAATCATGTCTGAGCGCATGAGAAGCCCTGTAAGCAATACATAAGTCATTGCAGGAACATAATTGACACTTGAAAACATGCGCAAATCCTGCATCACCATATTTAGACGTAATGCTTGTGTAAGTATCAAAGCGTGAAATAAAATCACTTGGACAGCCAAGGGTAAGGTATATATGTAGTTGGCAAGTACATAGGAAAACAGTCCGTTTTGCTGCCCAGCCGCTACAGTTGGTTGTAGTACTTGTGCTCCAGGGTGTAAATGCACACCCACACTTAATAAAAGCACTAGTAAAATATTTACAACAGATCTATCTCTAAATAAAAAAACCATGGACTATGTTTCGGTCTAAAAGTAAACTAATAATCAATTTTAGCAAAACAAGTATAGCCCCTATACATGCACGGCACAATAATTTGTCTAAGTCCTACTTGCTTAGCAAGCCTTGGCATAAACTCATGGCCACGATCTACATTTTTAAAGCTAGGATTCCTGTTAATTCTTCCATCAGGTGAGATGGCCTGATTGGTTAACACGTTCTGATTTTTTTCTTGCATGTTAAATATAAAATTGAGCTGATCACCTGAATTTAACATTGAAAACCCAATAAAATTTTCGGAATTATCGTCGTACTGATTTTTACGAATCATATTACTCCACTCCATATTACCTTTTGCATCAAAAGAAATGACGGCAATATTTTCGGCGTAATACCTAACCTGATTGTTGTTGTTAAAGAAAGTATTGTTGCGTCCCCATGGAGAAAGGCCCATGCCACCCATCGGACTGTTCCAAGAATAATAATCCATGGGAGACCAAAATGGAGAACCATATAAATAATCCCATCTATTGAGCGTACTTCCCTTAGAAGAAGAAAAAACAGATTCTGAAATCATCATAAAACCGCCATCACGTCTTACAATAATATTTTTTAAAAAATAATCATTGAAGGCAGCTTTTGCGCCATTTTGACCCTTTGCATCCTCTTTAAATTCATCCGAAAAATAGGTAGTAGCATTTAATAACTCCTTGTCTGAATTTTTATCCCACAAGGTAAAATAGATGCCTTCTACATTTCCACGTCGTTGCTTGCCAAAAAAAGATGTGATTAAATAATGTTTGTTTAAATTATCGACTTTAATATGAATATCGTCTAAATAAATGCCTTTTACGGCTAAATCAGATATATGCGCTTCGTCGTAATTTGCTTTTTTAGTAATCAGTGAAACCTTATTGATATTGTCGTTTTGTGAAGTGCCACTTGCTCTTACACAAATTAAATCGCCATCATTGTCAAGTGCAAATTCTGCTAAAAAATCATTACGCTGCGGCATAGGTAATTCGATACGAGATTTTCTAATGAGTGAAAAATCTTGATCAAATAAACAAGTCGTTAAAACGTGTGATTTTTCATTATGACTATTGATTTTAAAAATCATAATTTTTTTCTTGTCTTCACTCACCACCAAAGAATACAACCTGTTAGACCCAATACTATTTGCATCGAGTGTGCTATCTAGTTGTATGGGCTCCGATAACAAATTGCCATCACTATCCATTTTTACCACCATACAATGCACGGTGTTTTTTCTTTGAAACTGATAGAGCATGTAAAAGTGATTGGCGTAGGCTAAAAAGTCAGTTTGGATGAGCCTATCTGGCATATTGAGTTGTTGCTTTCCCAGTAGCTTCATTTCAGGGTCAAATACCGAAAGCGTATGAGCATCTCGATAGTTTTTATACACTAAAATCTTACCCCCTATTTTACCGAGTACCTCAAAACTGTAGGAACGAGGATCGTCTTTGTCAGGTTCGGAAAAGGTAATTTGCTGTGCTTTTAAGGCAAAGGGCAATATGATAACCAGCGAAAAAAGGAGTAAAAACGACTTTTTCATAACAAAAAGCTTAGACCCTCAAAGGTACGCTGCTTTATTAAGAAATGCCCAACCAAAAGGTTAAATAAATCTTAGGTATATCCCTATTTATTTAGAACCCGAACTTGTTTTTTGATATACATTTGTGTAGCACAAACATCATATACGTGAGCAAAAATCTTAACAAAGTCACTTCTGCTGGACTCATCATTGCACTAGGGATCATTTACGGAGACATTGGAACCTCTCCTTTATACGTTTTAAATGAAATTATTACAGGTAGAGAAATTAGCGAATTGCTGATCATTGGCTCCCTGTCTTGTATTATTTGGACGCTCACGCTTCAAACGACTTTCAAATATGTGATACTCACTTTAAAAGCCGACAACAAAGGTGAAGGGGGGATTTTTAGTTTGTATGCACTTGTTAGAAGACGTAAAAAATGGCTTGTAATTCCTGCTATGATTGGTGGTGCGGCCCTACTTGCCGATGGTATTATTACCCCACCCATTACCGTTACTTCGGCTATTGAAGGGTTAAGACAAATTCCTGCGTTTCATGAAATTACACAGCAAACCATTGTAACCATTGTTATTGCCATTATTAGCTTACTATTTTTTGTACAACAATTTGGTACCGCTTCTATTGGAAAATTGTTTGGCCCTATTATGATGGTGTGGTTTGGTATGATTGCCATTTTAGGATGCACCCATCTATTAGATGACATAGCAATTTTAAAAGCTTTTAACCCCTACTATGGCGTAAAATTACTAGCTACCTATCCAAAAGGATTTTGGCTACTCGGCGCTGTGTTTTTATGTACCACAGGAGCAGAAGCACTCTATAGTGATTTAGGGCACTGCGGCAAAGGCAATATTCGTATCTCTTGGATTTTTGTAAAAACATGTTTGATTATTAACTATTTGGGGCAAGGCGCTTGGTTACTAGCACAGTATAAAGGACAAATTATCCCTGCAGCGGTTATGGCAGATGGCTTTAATCCATTTATTGGTATCATGCCACAGTGGTTTAAACTAATTGGTATTATCATTGCTACAGCGGCAGCTATTATTGCGAGCCAGGCATTAATATCAGGATCCTTCACGCTTATTAGTGAAGCCATGCGTTTAAATTTATGGCCTAAAATGAAAATCAATTATCCGACCGAAGAAAAAGGACAATTGTATATTCCGGGTATTAGCCTTTTATTATTTGTGGGTTGCGTGGGTATCACTTTATACTTTCAAAAATCCGCTAACATGGGTGCTGCCTATGGTTTAGCCATTACCCTTTGTATGATAAGTACCTCCATTTTGTTTGCTAACTTTTTGGTAAGCAAACGAACGGCTCCAGCCTGGATTTATCTATACCTCCTTGTTTATTTACTCATTGAAAGTTCATTTTTAGTAGCCAACCTAGAAAAATTCATGCATGGTGGATATGTAACACTTATTGTTGGTGGCGCATTATTTGCGGTGATGTATGTTTGGTTTAGAAGTAGAAAAATTAAAAATAGATACGTCGAGTTTGTGCATTTAGAGGACTATATTCCAATGATTCAGGAACTTAGTAACGACAAATCCATTCCTAAATATGCAACGCACTTAGTGTATATGACCAGTGCCAATAACCACAAAGAAATTGAGCATAAAATCATCTATTCGATCTTAAACAAAAAACCTAAACGTGCCGACATTTATTGGTTTGTACACGTAGACGTTATAGACGAGCCATACACTTGCGAATACTCGGTAGAACATATCATCCCTAACGATATTATAAGGGTCGAATTTAGACTTGGCTTTAGAATGGAACAGCGCATTAACCTCATGTTTAGAAAAGTGGTTGAAGATTTAGTAACCAATAAAGAGGTGAATATTACAAGCCGTTACGAAAGCCTCGAAAAAAACAATGTGGTTGGCGATTTCCAATTTATTGTACTTGAAAAATATTTAAGCCAAGACAACGAACTTCCTATTATAGAAAGAGTGATCATGAAACTTTATTTCTGGCTTAAAGAAATTAGCCTTGGTGAAGAACGTGGCTTTGGACTAGATCCAAGTAACGTAACTGTCGAAAAATTTCCGCTAATTGTTGCGCCTGTTGCTAATTTAAATTTAAAGCGCATGTATTTTGACGGTCCCGACGAAGAAAATGAAGAAGCCGAAATAGCATAAGCCATTAACCTTCTTGTAGACTTACTTTTTTAGCCGTTACCTGAAAATTATAGTTAGCTCCATGTTTGAGTGCGTAATTTTCTTTGTCATGACTTACCGGAAAATCGTAACATACTGGATAACTATATTCTGCTACAGCATTTTCAATAATTTCATATACGGTTGCTCCAAATGCAGGGTCCGAATCTTTGGTTTGTGTAAAACCTCCAACAATAAGCCCAGCAAGGTTTGCAAGCATGCCACTTCTTTTTAGTTGAATCATCATCCGGTCAATATTGTATTTGTATTCACCAATATCTTCTAAAAATAAAATGGCATTTTTTGTTTGCAAACCAGACACAGATCCGGTAGCATGTGCCACAAGCGTTAAATTGCCACCCACTAATTTTCCGCTGCCAGTGCCTGTTCTATTTAGTGCGTGTGCCGCTGCTTTATAGCTTGCTTTTTTACCCTGGAGTGCATGTTTTAAAGAAAGCACCCACTCATTATTTGACTGACCATTATTAAAAGCCCCTGCCATGGGCGCATGCAGCGACGCTGTTTTTAATACCTGAAAAAAATGATTGTGTAATAGTGTTATATCGCTAAAGCCTATCACCCATTTAGGATGCTTTTTAAATTTTTTGAAATCGAGTAAATCAATAATTCGGCTCATTCCATACCCGCCTCTACCGCACAAAACCGCCTGCACATTTTTATCATCGAGCATTTCCTGTAAATCTGCAGCACGCTCCTCGTCAGTGGCTGAAAAATAATGATGCTGCGTTCCAAGGGTTTTACCAATTTTTACTTTGTAACCCCAAGCCTCTAAAGTACTAATACAAGTAGCTGCTTTTTTTGCAGGAAGGGTGCCCGATGGGCATACTAGGCCAATGGTGTCGCCCTTTTTAAGGTAGGGTGGGATTTTGATCATGCGGCAATTTAGCAATTTCAACCAGTATACACAAGCAGTTTCAAAAAGGCTTTAGGGAACGGCGCTTCTTTTGTACTTTTGTAGCCTATTATGAGTACACCCAAACGATATTTAATTACAGCGGCCCTTCCTTACGCGAACGGTCAAAAACATATAGGACATTTGGCGGGCGCATATCTTCCTGCCGATATTTACGTGCGTTATTTAAAGGCACAAAAAAGAGACGCCGTTTTTGTTTGCGGTAGTGATGAGCATGGCACGGCCATTCCTATTCAGGCTACCAAAGAAGGTACTACTGCGCAGGCCATTATAGACAAGTACCATCCTTTAATGGAACAAAACTTTAAGGACCTAGGTATTGCCTTTGATGTGTATCACCGCACTAGTGATCCACTGCATCACCAAACAGCCCAAGAATTTTTTAGTAAACTAGAAGCCAACGGCGATTTAGAAACCAAAGAAACAGAGCAATACTTTGACGAGAGCGCACAAACATTTTTAGCAGATAGATACATTAAAGGTACCTGCCCATCTTGTGGTTATGATAGTGCCTATGGCGATCAGTGCGAGAAATGTGGCAAGAGTTTAAGTCCCGAAGAACTTATTAATCCAGTGAGTACCTTAAGTGGTAATGCTCCTATTAAAAAAACCACCAAACACTGGTATTTACCACTTAATAGACACGAAGATTTTTTACGTGAATGGATATTAGAAAAACATGCAAACGATTGGCGCCCTAGTGTAGTAGGTCAGTGCAAGAGTTGGATAGATGGCGGTTTACAGCCCCGTGCGGTTACTCGTGATTTAGACTGGGGTGTTAAAGTTCCACTCAAAGACGCCGATGGAAAAGTGCTCTATGTTTGGTTTGATGCACCTATTGGATATATCAGTGCCACCAAACAATGGGCACTTAATACTGGTAACGATTGGAAACC
>Ga0079301_1000993_pt1 | contig 13509 bp, 14 predicted proteins | sample Wag4_2014_7_11_3_FD_74797 | JGI IMG/M metagenome (GOLD analysis project Ga0079301, IMG submission 74797) | Fresh water mixed with fracking chemicals microbial communities from Ohio, USA - Utica-2 Time Series FC 2014_7_11 | ecosystem: Engineered > Industrial production > Chemical products > Input...
ATTCATAATTGTGCAATATCGGATAGACAGCAGGAATTGAGATTTTCAAAGGGAGCGAACCAAGAGATTCTGTCGAGTATTTTGTTTAGTGGCTTGAGCACTTCAAATACATCAATAGTAGTGAGAGATTTAAGTAATGAATTGAATGTGATTCATAGGGGCGTGAATCGAAAGTTAGTGATAAAAATGGATATTGAAGGCGCGGAATGGAAAACTCTTTCAAGTCTACGAGTTCTAAAGAGTCTGAGTAATAACAATGCAATCATGCTTTTGGCTGTTCACCCTGGCTTCACAAATCCTATTCCTAGCTTTGCATCCAAAAAATTAATCCTAAGATTTCCTTGGCTTATTAGACAAATGTTAGACTCCTTGAGATTGTTTGTGCAGCTGAGAGAATTTGCTACAGTGTTTAGGACTAACCTGAATCCTGTTTCAAACAGATTCAAATTTATCATGTTGGTAATTTCGGGTTATCACGAATATGTTATAAAGTTCGGTAAATCCTGAAGCATGTTTTCTTAATCAATTATCCCCAAGAGATTATCTTGTTCTCAACGCTTGATAGCGGCACCTCATCATCAACTCTAGAACCTGGGATGAGAGCGAGTACCTCCAAAAGAGATAAACCTGCGCTTTGAACTTCAGAAATAGTATTCCAAGCCATATACCCTCTTTTGCACTTTAAGACTACCTTGTTAATGTACTCGATCTGCAAATCTCGGGAAATCTCTGAAAGAGCATAATTTGATAAGAGTAAATCACCATAAGTCTCATTTATCTCCAGACCAGAACAAAAAGTTATGTTCGTGGCCGGATTGGCTTTAGCTAAATATTTTTGTTGAAGAAGTAACACCTCAGGGAGATCAAAGATTGTCCACTCTATCTCTGAATTAATGGTTGTAGAAACTGCAGCCTGTCCTCCAAATCCTCCACCAATTTCAATAACTTTTAACCCGGTTAGATCGCCAAAAAATTTCTCGAGCTCCGTATGAAAATAAACATATCGGATTGTTGTTGGTGAATAAAAACCAAGATTCTTAAATCTGTATCTGATTGGTCCCCCGAGTCGGTCACACCGCCTCAGTCTAGAAAATGTGGTTTTTAGGTCGATCTTGTAGGAGAGTGAATCAAGATATTTATGTGCAAGAGGTTTTGTTACGTGCTCGAGAATCTTTCTATATTGACGGTTCGCGCGAAACCTACTAAAAACTCTGTCATCCAATGAAGCTAAGAGCACAATAGATAAATATTCTTTGTTATCACTAAAAGAACCGCCACCACCGATGTCGACAAAGTCATTCTTGCCCAAGTCCCAGAGCTTAAACCTGGTCAGAGATTCCTCTAAAGTGGAGAGAATTCCATTTTCCTGCGCAAAACTCCTTAAACTCACAATAACCCCAAACTTGCCTAAGCACGGTAGTTTAATTGTATCGTTAAAGCCTTACATTAAGGTGGCTTATTTTTAATTCAAGGTTAATGGGATAAACTTCAATGGAGTCTATTGATTTCAAGAGGGACACTTATAATGCGAATACTAGTAACGGGTGGAGCGGGGTTCCTGGGGTCTCACCTAACAGACAGGCTTATTGAAAAAGAACACGATGTCATTGTTCTAGATAATTTCTACACTGGTAGCAGGCAAAATTTGGCCCACTTAGCGGAATCAAAGCGTTTAGAAATTATTCGAAGCGATGTAACTCAACCTTTGAATTTTGAAGTTGATGCAATCATGAACTTAGCATGCCCAGCATCACCTGTTCACTACCAAAAGTTTCCTGTTCAGACTACGCGGACCAGTGTCTTTGGGGCAATAAATGTGCTTGATTTAGCCACCAAACTTGATATCCCCGTATTTCAAGCATCAACTAGTGAAGTCTATGGTGACCCAACTGTTAATCCTCAGACTGAAGAGTACTGGGGGAACGTTAACCCTATTGGAGTTAGAGCGTGTTACGACGAAGGCAAGAGAGCCGCAGAGACACTTTTTTTTGATTACTATCGTCAATTCGGAACAAAGATAAAAATAGTAAGAATTTTTAACACCTATGGACCTAGAATGAGTTTAAATGACGGTCGCGTTGTTAGCAATTTTATAGTACAGGCATTGAGAAATAAACCGATAACAATATATGGTGATGGATCACAAACGCGTTCCTTTTGTTATGTAAGCGATTTGATTTCAGGCTTCATAAAAATGATGGAGACTGGCGACAACATTGTTGGTCCCTATAACCTTGGCAATCCCAATGAAAGTACTATGTTGCAGCTTGCTGAAACAATTATTGGACTGACGAATTCAAATTCTAAGATAACTTTTGAGGAACTCCCTCAGGATGATCCTAAGGTAAGACAACCCGACATAACTAAAGCCAAGGAAATTCTCAATTGGGTGCCAGAGGTTCAGCTTGCAGAGGGTCTCACTATTACAATCGAAGATTTCGTTGCTCGAGTGTGATTTATATCCAATTAGCTGGTCGCCTAGGAAATCAACTTTTTCAGTGGGCAACAGCCTTGAATGTCCAGAAAGCTCATGGACCTGTAACTCTAGTTTTTGATGGATACCATCAAAGTTCTCCTTCGCCATTATTAAATGAATTAGCTCAAGGACAAATGACGTTAAGAAAGAAAAATTCAATTGGTAGACTTATTCAATTAGAGGACCGATTTTTTACAAGAAGCCCAATTTTAAAGAATATAATTAAAACTGAATCAGACCCATACAGCATATTTTCTACACTACCCAGTGGAGTGAGAGTGGTGAGAGGGTTTTACCAAAATTGGCAAAATGTTTCACGGTCAAAGGCTACGATAACTGAGAAATTAGACCAGGTCATTGAACGGCAGTTTCAGAAATCAAAAAAGATCCAAAGAATCCATAAAGAACTAGGATCTTTTAGTGCCGTTCACATTCGGCAAGGTGATCACGGGTATTCCAATTTTGGCCTTCTTTCGCCAGAGTTCTATCAAATAAACCCAACAAAATCTAATGGTCCGGTAGTTGTTTTTACAGATCGAGTCGATTTACCAAATGAATTTAAACTTGCTATAAATCCAGATTTCATTTTCTCGCCAAATAATCTATCAGCAGAAGATTCATTTGCACTTATGTCGCGCGCTAAAGAGTTAATGATAGCTAATTCAACATTCTCCTGGTGGGCGGGATTTATGGCACTTCAAAATGGCAGCAAGGTAGTTATACCAAACCCTTGGATGAAAGATGGAACAGCTGGAACTGCACTGAATTATCCGGGAATGACTCAAGCCACCTCACAATTTGTCTGAAATTTTAAATCTTTGGCGAACACTTGAAATAGAATCACTCTGTCTAATGTGGTTTTTTCGCACACGACCAACCTTAAACGTTCTAGTTTCCGAAAGCGCCATCAGCATTCCGTCGGCACTCAAAAAACTTGGGTTATTCATGAATTGAGCTGCCTCTGAAAATTTCCTTGACACTAAGTAAGCCTGACCACCGGCTTGAATATCGTTGATAACTAGCGAAAAAGGAATCCCTTTCTGCTCGCGGACGATCAACCTATCTAATGCTGAGAACTCAATAATGCGATATACAAACTGAAGTAATTTCAAGAATATATCCCTAAGGCCGATCATGTATCGCATTAGCCGGCGAAAGATTGATGGAGTCAAGAACCCAAGTTGAACTATGTCAAAGTCGTCGGCCTTTAACACTTTAGCTATAATTCGATTTATATCATGTGTTATCAAAAAATCATCTTCAAGGATAAGTGCGTATTTTGCGTCTGAGTTTAAGTGAGCCTGCATCGCCTTTTGGTGTGACCTCCAAGTTGCTGCGACTGCCCCAGGGACAAACGGTTCCAGCGGTTCAACGAAGGAAGCGACATGTGCACTTATTCGCTCAATTTCAAAGGGAAATTGTGAAAATTGGGACGATGCTTCACGCCACCTATCTGTACGAGAATCTAGATTTATAACAAAACCTTTAATGGGAATCACTGTGTAATAATACATTTATGCAACTAGCGACTTCGTCAAGAAGAGTGATTAACAAGCTCGAGTCTTACAAAAAGCGCCGTAAATCCGAAAAAACTATCGCATTTTGGCGGCATAACACTTCTCCTGCCGCCACTGATCAAATTTTAAGAAATCATATTTTACTTACCCGTGATACCAGGTATGTTGATTTAGCAGAAATTTGTGTTTCCAGTTTTCTGTTCCATCATCCTAAAGCGCATTTCATACTCTACTGTGATGAAAAGACTGCCAATTATGCTGGTGAAAAATTTACTGCTGAAATAAAGAAATTACAAATAGATATTGAAATTCTGAACAAAAACTTTGAACAGAATTGGCAGGAACAAAAACTTGAAATAATCTTGAGCATGAATGGTACTCACGATCTTATGCTTGATGCGGATCTACGATGGAATGCACCGTTGGAAAGAACCGAGAGTGTACTTTTTCTAGTGAAGGAGTTTAAATTAAAGGATAAATCTCCTTTTAGGGAAATACTCGCAAAAGCGAGAATTATCTCTCCTGAGGCTTCAATGAAGAACATTTCAATTTTCAGCTTTGGTGGACTTGAACTTACTAATTCAGAAATCGACCAGATAAGAATAACAATGAGGGAGTATCTAGAAATAGTCGACTCCGATGTAGTCGGGAAGCTAGATAAAATTGCTATACAGCGAGTAATGGAGCAGTATGCATTAAGTCTTTGTAGTGAAACGTGGTCCACTAAAGCAACATTTGTAAAGAAATCTGATCGACCTCTCGATGGAGGAATAGTGGAATCGTGCTATTTTGGAGCTACCGGAGCGACATTTTGAGCTCTATGTTATTTTCTAAATTTAGGTTGCTTGGGAAGAGGTTGGAGCGTGTATTCGCATTCGTGAAATGGTCCATACCAAGAAAGAAAATCGGGACAGAATACACAGCACATGTACTAGCCGTTAAGAATCCAAATTATGTGCGAATAGGAAAAATTGCAGTCGCAAGTTTCCTTTATCATAACCCAAAAAGCAAAGTTGTAATTCATTGTGATCAGAGCACTAAAGAGAAGGCTTCATTTGAGTTCAGATACTTTCTCAAGCGTAGTCGTGTTCAAATCATCGATGTCGAATCCGAGAATGACACTTGGCAAGTACAAAAAATTAACCTTCTGGTGGCAATCGCGCATGCGGAATCAAATTTTTATATGGATTGTGACGTGAGGTGGAACGCCAGCCTTACTCTCCCAGATAAATGTACAACTTATGTCGCAGAATTCTCGTTAATGGAAAAATCCCCATATAGAGAGCTGCTACCTCACCTTAGTTTCACTAATTCCAACGTTAACATGCTCAACACAACATTTGTTTATCTGTATCCCGGACAGTTCACGGATCTAGAACTGGGAAGCATTATGGGCTTTCATGAAGAGATAGTTAGCATATGCAATTCAGAGATTATAGCTAGACTAGATTTACCGCAAATTCTTCGGCTATCAGAGCAACTTGCTGTTAGTTTTTTCTTAGCCAAGTTCGGAAGAGAATTCGTCACCCTAAAGTCTACAGATGGTCACATGGATGGAAGTTTTTTAGAGTCGAGTTACTATGGAGCCACTGGTGTGGAGTTCTAGAATAAGAAGCTTCTGATTTTCCTCTCCCAATAAGGCATCCAAAGCGACTCATAATTCAATGGATTAAATTGCATGCGAGGAAGCGAACCATACAAATTGAGTAATTCGGTTGCAGTCCATTCATTAATCTTAAGAATTGGCAGATTAAGATCATCTAACGAACAACTCCAAGAATCTTTCTGGACGATAGGCAAGATTCCTCTGTAAAAACTCTCCCACAGGCGATGTGTATCAACGCCATTTCCTCGAACGGCTGCAATAAATCGATGTCTTTGTGCAATCGCCGCGTAATCTGGTCCGCTTATCCGTTTTGGTGGAAACACTTCCCAAGGACCTGGGTTATCTGAAAATTCCTTTATTACAGCATTCCTTAATGGATGAGTATTGCCAAATGGTCCAAAAAGTACTTTATCACTGAGCGATCCCGGGGAAACCTGCTTTAGAAGCTTAGGGTGCCCATTTACACCCCACCTTAGATTCTCTATTCCAATAGGGAGTGTGAAAATACGTTTATTATCAGAAATAAAGGAATTTTGTAAAAAAATGGCTCGCACCGAAGATGGAAGCTTATTTGGAATCATGTGAAACTCATAATCACTGTTCCCACAAATAATTACTTTGGCGGAAATATTAGGGTGGGCCTGAAGCATCGGTTCAAGTTCCTCGCCTTTACAAAAAACTATCTCCGCGGACTTAATATCTTTTGAATTTAGCTCTGATATTCGCCAAGCAACAGGACTGAACCGAAAATCCGCAAATTCGGCAAATGCATCAACAGTCAAGAATGGTGTACTGGTACGTTGCCACCGCATAATTCTTTTTGCGTAAACGCCTACTACATAGGCTCGAGAAGGCCTCTCATTACTCATATGCAGATTATTATACGCACTAGAAATTAAAGTCGAGACTTGCGTAGTATGTAGCCATGCTAATTTCAGTCAAATCCTTGCGTAACGTATGGGGCGTGAGACCAATAGGAGTGCTACATGTTGGTGCACATGAAGCAGAAGAGCTTGAGGCATACACAAGTAATGGGTGGATGCCGATCACATGGGTAGAAGCACAAACTTCTAAGATTGAATATTTGAAAAAGAAACTGCCAAAGGGGTCAAATTACTTAATTGATGCTGCTGTCTGGGATAAATCAAACGTGCGGCTCAATTTAATGATAACTAATAACACAGAATCAACATCACTACTTGAATTAAATACCCATTCCTTGCGCCACCCAGAAGTCGTCGTAGAGAGTACTTATGAAGTTGTCACATCGACTTTAGATGATTTGAAGTTACCAACACCCGTGAATTACCTATCACTTGATATTCAAGGAAGCGAACTAAAGGCTTTGAAAGGATTTCAGGTGGGCATAAAAAATATCAATTGGATATACACCGAAATAAATAAGGAAGCACTATATAAAGACTGTGCAATAGTTGACGAGCTCGATGATTTCTTGCTGACAAAAGGTTTTAAAAGAGAGTTAACAGTTTGGACCAAGTTTGGCTGGGGGGATGCGCTATACGTGAGAACAGGGAATCTCTCAGCGACGAGAAGATTCCTGGGCATTTTTTGTATTCAGGCCTATCGTTTCAAGAGTTCATACTATGGAGCTAAACATAAAATAAAGATAAAATTATTAAAGTCGTCTACGAAGAGTGCCTAACCAGAACTTAAGTTCCTTCATTCTTAATTTTAGAAACCACTTGAGGGTCATTTTTGATCCTATAGCCCAAGAACTGTTATGCCTTGAGAGAACTCTCATCATTAAGCGCTTATTTTCTAGACCCACTACATAATTAAGATGGAAAATAAAAGGCTTTGGGGCAACCAATCCTGGAAAAGTAGGTTTACTAGTAAATAATGTTAAAACATTGCCCACCGGAAAATAAACTGGGGATAATCTTTGCAACCAATCAGGTTGACCCTTTTCCCTCATAACCATAGTCGCGATTTCATCATCCCCTATTCGCGGATTATCAATTATCATCTCAGAATGCCTCAATTTACAAAGATTCAAGAACTCAACGCTGCTATCTGAATTACGTATTCCCAAGAAACCCATACATAAACTAGGGTTAACTTCATCATTACCAAAACTCTGAATTACCAGATCTTTATCTGTACGGCTCTCGAAAATTCTACTTATTTCCCTAGCTGCATCTTGGATCCAAATTACATCAATATCAGAGTAAATTAGAAAATCATATTGACGTAAAATCTGAAGTAGAAGTCCCCATTTATTCATAACAATTCTGTAAAATTCATCCTGATCAAAAGCTGAGTAATTACCTGATCTAGAAGGAGACTCCACTTCAAGGATTCGCACGAATTGCACAGGCAAATCACGAAGGGAGGAAATGTCATCATCAGAAATATAACCGACAAGAATAGGAAGATCAGTATTTTTAAGAGCAGATTTAATTGAGACTCTCGGTAGTTCGTCAACTTGATTGATTACAAGAAAACAAATCGCTCCCGCTAATTTCATAAGAGTAATGTACCCTCTATCCATTAAGAGTTACTAGAATAGGATGTGAAAGTGAAACTCACTGCTGTGATCCCAGTATACGGGCCAACATATGCAGAACGGCAGAAATCTCTCAAATTGATACTGAACTCATCTAATCAAGTTCAAATGGTGGTCGTGGCAGACACCTTTGAGAAATCTCAAAAACAATCCTTAATCAATCTCCTCAAAAATAAGCCGGTCGACTCTGTTGACTTGATTGAAGGAGTATATGGAAACCCGGGAAGTGCAAGAAATGCAGGGCTTGAAATAGTAAATACGGATTGGATTTGCTTTTGGGATTCAGATGATTTTCCTGATGCTTCAAAATATTTAGAAATGGTTGAAATTGCTGATAATAAAGGCTATTTAATTGCTAAAGGCGGTTATAAAATATTCAAGCCTCAAATCAATGTCTCAAATTATGTAAAAGCACCAAAAATCTCAAACCAGAATTTTGCACGACACATCATGGATCCAGGAATCTGGAGGTATGTGTTTTCTCGAAATGTATTTGGAGAATTGCGGTTTCCTCCCATAGCAATGGGCGAAGATCAAGATTTTCTTGTTGAAGTGCTACTTAAGAAGAAAGAAATCTATATTTTTGGTGAACCCGTGTACACCTATACAGTTGGTGGAGGGACACAGTTAACTCGAAATCCTTCTGCACTCAAGGACGTTAGCAAGTCACTTGATTACCTTGAGGTTTTACTTAAAGGTAGTCAACTTAACTCGTCCTCAGTTGAAACTATTCTTACATCTTATATCAAACAGGCGTTTACTGGATGGAGAACAAGCGGCTTAAAGCACTTCATTCCGTACTCTACGAAAGTGGGAAAAGTCTTACTGCGCCCACTCTTATCAGGCAAGCTCATCAAACCACTCTATATCAATGTGACTGAGAAAATTCGTAATAAATGACCAATATAATTCTTGTCCTAACAGGGGGATTGGGCAATCAACTCTTTCAAATTCAATTTCTACGAAGCTTACAAGCAAAGAAAAAATGTAACATATACATAGATATATCTTTAGGCAGTCCGCGCGGTAAGGATGGAATACCGGATGCTTTTGAGTTTGGTATGCCATGGCCGGTGTTAGATAAAAAAAATTCTTATTATGCTTCTAAAGTAATTGGATACCTATTGCGCTCAGGTTACGCGCCTACTAAAATAGAAAAAGTCAGTTTATTCAGATTTCTTATTAAAGTTACTGCTAGTGCTATCCTTTCCATCCACTATAAGAAGTTTCTTCTAGCCTCGACACCATGCGACTTAGGTTATGACGTAAGTTTTAATCCAAAGGCAAAGAATGTTCTCACAATGGGGTACTTTCAAAGTTATAGGTATTTAGGGAATAAAACTGAAAATTTCAATGCCTTTAGAACCAGCCCAGAATCAGATTTAATTTTGGAATACAGAAAAATGGCAAAAACTGAGAAACCAATAATTGTTCATGTTCGAAGAGGGGATTACTCATCTGAGGACAATTTCGGCTTACTTGGCAAGAAGTATTATGAGTTTGCTATTTCCAAAATTGAGATATTAACTGGAAGTTCAAAAATTTGGTTGTTCAGTGATGAGCAACAAACAGCTCTAGAACTTATCTCGGAAAAACGTCGCAAACAAGTACGCATAATTCAAGAGGTTGAGCATTCTTCCGCTAGAACACTTGAAGTTATGCGACTAGGTACTGGATATGTAATTGCAAACTCAACTTTTAGCTGGTGGGCTGCCCAATCTGCGTACGAAAAAAATGCTCCTGTTGTGGCCCCTTCAATTTGGTTCAAGAAACAAAAATCACCAAGAGACATTATTCCAAAATCATGGATTCTAATTGACCCTGATTTTCTCTAATCCAAGTAGATACTGATATAAGTGTAGTAAGTCGATCTAAAGCATTACTTCGAATTCTAAATCGAGAAATCAATACCCACGATATAGGTAGGCGAAATCTTGGAGTTGAGATAGAAGCAAACTCTTCTAACGAAACAATATTCTGAATTAAGTTGATATCGCATGGTTCAGGGTTCTTAACTAAGTTAAGAATTTTATGTGCAAAGCATTCAATTTCTACCGTCGGAATAAGAATTTTTCTTGATAGATATGTGAAAATTCTTACAAGTGTTACATATCTCAACATTTGGGTTAACGAACTGCTGATATCAGCGTCATGCTTTGAAGTAATGGTGCCTGGGCGAACAACTGCATGCCCCGACACCTTCATAGAATGTTCGGCTTCAAGTTTGTAGTTACCATAATTAGACTTTGAACGAATTGGTAATGATGCGAGTGACGAGATGAAGATTACATCAACATTCTTTTTCCTAGCTTGTGCCCCAAAAAGTGCGGCTGCCTGCGCAGCTATATGTTGATCCTTCTCGGTGCGTTTAGTAGCCCAGGAAAAGTAGATAGCGATTTTAAAATCAAATTCAACATGATTCGAATCGTAGATGTCGAACTTAAGCATTTGTGAATTAGTCGAGCTTGATGAAAATAGAATTACTTCAAACCCCTCAAATTTGAGTTGTTTTATTAGGTGCTGAGCAGATTTGGAATTAGCGCCAAAAATAGCGATTTTCTCCTTATTCATCTAGCAGTGCCATTTTTGCTCGTGCGTAAGCAGCAGCCATCACTGTTGTAGTGATAGGTCCGACTGGTAAATCCGAAAGTGACGCTGAATCCAAAACGTAGAGCTCTAAATCTTGCCGTTCAACTATCTTGCCATTGGGAGAGAAGAGAGGCTTACCTCCCACGTTAGCGGCTCCTACATGGTAGCTAGCTCCAACATTCGGTACTTTATTCAAGAATGGAATATGGAAAAATCCAACCCCCTTAAGACTTTTTCTCACAGCAACCATGTTTTTACGTATCGTCTTTTTTGATTTTCCGTTAGGAACCTGGGTTATGTATGTTCTTAAATTTTTATATTCAAGATGCAAGTAACCTGATTCAGATGAATTTATGAAGCCTATTCCTGCGACTATGTGGTTCCATAAATTTTTTGGGACCAAGTTTATCAACGGTCCAATGATTAATCGTGCTCTTTGTATAAACTGACTTGAAAATTCGTAAAGAGAAATATGAAGATGCATTCTCCTTCTCAAAAATATTTGAGATAGTTCGAAATTGAGAGACTGCCTTATGTTTTTCTCTCGAACAAAGTATGCTGAGTAAAAGACTTGGGTATCCTTGAGGTGAATTTCGACAGGAATTAATCCACTTCTCTGCAAGAGCGCACATGAAGCAATGGATCCACCAGTAACAAAAACTTTGTCATATGACTTGAGACTACTTTCGTTTCTTCCGTCTACCTCTAGATGGACAGTAAATTTGGAATATTGATTTTGTTCGATTTTCTGCACAAAACCTTTTTGCAAAGTCACTTTACCGTCTCGCACTAGCCTGTATATTTCTTGCTCGGCACTAAAAATTGCTTGATTTTTGCAACCTGACAGACAGCCACTGATTTTTGTGCAGGAATCAATATGGATAGATAATGAAGCTGGTGTTATCTCAATTCCTGAAAAAATCTGCCTATCGCCAAGCAAGTTACGAAATCTATCAGAAATGAAGAAATGTTCAGGGTCCGGGATGGTACCCAAATTCTTGATTGAGGCGTATTTTGTAACCCACTCAATGCTCTCTGTTGCGAATCTTCCTGCGTAAGCCTCAACCTCGTGCGAATCCGGGATTACTGAATTTGCACCCCATACAGATGTTAATCCTCCAACGGATCCAGAAAGTGGGATATGTAGATTTGAATCTACACTTATGGATTTCGTGGGATATTCATACATTGCAAGTGAACCAAAACGACTTTTCTTAGCAATCTGATTTGGATTAAAGTCAAGATTAGAATCTTTGTGTTTCGGTAGTTCAAACCATGGATCAAAGACATCGATTTGAATTTTTAAATCAATTGTTAAGGCAGCCTCAATCGTTGAAATTGCCGATGCACCAGATCCCACAACCGCTATATGCAACATCACAATTCCTTTGGAATACTTCGAGCTCTCTCTACAAACAACGCAATCAGAACACGAACTCCATCACGTATAGCTCTCAAATTTGATGCGCCAGCAATTCTGTCATTTTCATAAGCTGGAACTTCAACTAATTTAATTCCTCGGCGCGCTGCTCGACAAAACATCAAAGTTTCAATTTCGAACCCCTGACCATAAGCCTTATGGGAAAACAAGGATCCAAGCGCATCATAGTTTGTTAAGGCCAGACTTGAAAGCAATTTTCTATCAAAAGCCGCATACCCATAAGCCAAATCTGTCCAATCCTGATGAAAAAAGTTATTAGCTATCTTAGTGAGAACTCTATTACCAAAACTTCTAAACATTGTGAGATCAGAAGAACCTCCACCATTTAAATATCGAGAGCCTTTCACTATGCCACAATCTGGAAACTCGACCAAAAAATGTTGCAACTCGTCAAGATTCATTGAGCCGTCCGCATCAATAATTACTACCAAATCCTTTGTAGCATTTGCAAAGCCAGCGGAAAGGGCAGCACCTTTACCTTTGCTACGTTGCTGAATAACCATGCTAACGCGGGGATGTTCTTGCGCATATTCCAGAGTCCCATCAACTGAATTTCCATCCACGATTATTATTTCGTCAATATAATCAGGGATTTCTGCCAGAACTATTGGAAGAGATGCCATCTCATTCTTCGCAGGTATCACTAGGGTGACGCTCTTATCATGAAACATAGCGAAAGGGTACTATGTTTGCTGAATCCAAAACTTTCTTAGCAACATAATCTGCAGCAAAATCGGATATGTGATCTGCATATGAATAGAGCAGTTTTTTATCCTTGAATAGATCACATCGGTTTAGCGATTTATCACAAAAGAAATCGGTGGGGTCAACAATTTTTACAGACTGAAAAGTGTTTGCTGCTACGGTCAATAAATCGCGATATGGTTGGGAATCCCTCTGAAATTGATCGAGTGGATAAAAACAACCTTGGACATTTTCAGCAACTTGGGTGAATCTATCCAACTTACTAAATGCGGAATACAATCCATGGCAGAAAGTAGGATCTCGGAGAGTTGGATTATCTTTAACTATGTAGACTTCTTTATTGGAATAGCTAAGTGGCTTAAGCCAGCGGATGAAATTATCCTCAACGACCTTGAAATTTTGAGTATTTTTCATCTCTTCAAGACTGTAAACATTTGTTAAAGAGTACAAATTACGTGTTGCAGACACAATCACTACTCGTTTCAGTCTATCTTGGCTGGCTAGCCAATCAACTATCTTTTCAGAGTCAGATTTCCTATTACTTGACTCCAAAAGCTTTTCCGCTAGCGGGATAACAGGATTCAACCCACCCCCAATGAACCCCCAATTGCCTTCGCCGTTCTCTCTGATTAAGGCCCTAAATAAGAT
>Ga0079301_1000994_pt1 | contig 13503 bp, 35 predicted proteins | sample Wag4_2014_7_11_3_FD_74797 | JGI IMG/M metagenome (GOLD analysis project Ga0079301, IMG submission 74797) | Fresh water mixed with fracking chemicals microbial communities from Ohio, USA - Utica-2 Time Series FC 2014_7_11 | ecosystem: Engineered > Industrial production > Chemical products > Input...
CCGAGATGTACAAGAAGTTGCTAGGCGAATGAACGTCTCGCAGGTTCTTGATGTCGCGCTAAAGGCAAAGGCTGAGGTCGGTCGACCATCGGCTCGTCGTTGGCGCGGCTCGCTGCTGGGTGCCTGCATCCGTCAGCAGTGGTACAACGCCGAGAAGGTGGAGCCAAGCAACCCATTCCCCGATAGCCTGTACCGAGTCTTTGAGCGCGGCCATGTCGTTGCCGAAGTCCTGAACCGAGCTGGGCGTGAAGCCGAGCGGCTTGGTTTGCTGGAGTCCTTCCGCGAGGAAGTGCCGCTGGTCTGGGACGAGTACAACTTCTCTGGCAACGCCGATGCCGTCGTGCTCCGCAAGGATGGCATCAATGAGGTCTGGGAGTACAAGTCGATCAACAGCCGTGGAATGCAGTACCTCAAGGGCGTCAAGCCTGAGCACGCAATCCAGGCGTCCATTTACGCACATATTCTGGAGTTGCAGACAGGCGACCCACACGAAGCCCGTGTGGTCTATGTCGCCGCCGACAACTTCCAGATTGTGGAGTTCACGCTGGATAGGGCGTGGCGCGAACGCGCCGTGCGAGTCCTGCGTGTGCTACAATACTTTGGTGAACGGAAGCCGCCCCGTTTGCCGTCCCGCAAGGGGAAGGATATGAAGGCGGAGTGGCCCTGCAAGGGCTGCCAGTGGTTAAAGGAGTGCAGAGGATGACGCAGCCAGTCAAGCTCGCGGCGAAGATCGCCAAGGTTATGGAAGCGGTGGGTTATGTTCCCAAGACGGGAACCAACTCAGCGCAGGGATACAAGTTCGTTCAGGCATCGGTTGTTGCCGACAAGGTGCGAGAGCAGTTGGCTGCTCTCAATGTGTCGATGACACCAACGAACATTGATGTGATTAGCGAAGGGCTTACGCCTAGCGGCAAGCAGTCGTTGCTGACGCTGCGCTTCACATGGACGCTGACCGACGGCGAGACGGGCGAGACCATCTCGTTCCAGTCCATCGGCACGGGCGCTGACTCAGGCGACAAGGCGGCGTACAAGGCTGCCACTGGCGCACTGAAGTACGCGCTGCTGCTCGGCTTCCTTGTGCCAACGGGCGATGACCCAGAGGGAGACATCGCAACGGACAAGGTGTCGTCTGCGGCAAAGGCGCTGTTTGGGGATCAGGAGCGCGTCGCTCCAGCTCCAACGAAGAAGGTTGAAGTAGGGGAGTTTGATTTCTAATGACTGAGAACAAGCGCGGCCCACAGGTCGCAGTTGATGTATGGCTCTCTGACAAGAAGGAGCCGAAGGAGAAGACGTTCCAGAGCGGGACGACTGCCATCGAGTTCTTCGCCAGCCGAAGCACGGACGAGTACACGACATGGCGTGCGCTTCCGAAGGACGGCAAGCCAGAGGCTCCAGCCAATAAGTATGTCTATGTGACGCTCACCGTCTTCGACAAGAAGACACAGGAGCATCTCTACAAGATCTACTACAAGGTGCAGGAAGCACGCGCAAAGAACCCGAACGAGAAGCGACCGAACCTGCACGTCACGGGCGAGCTACGCAATGCTCGCGTCTATGAGGGCAAGTCATACGAGGACATCACTGTCCGCGACTGCTCGCCGCTCATCTGGACTCCTGCGGAGCAGGCGTGATCACTACGCCAGAGAGCGCAGTAGCAGCCGCTACCTGTGCGCTGGCGCGTATCTCGACATTCAAGTCTCAGGGTCGGCATGACGAAGGCTGCTCGTTCTGCAAAGTAGATCCGCGAGACCTCTGCCGAATGGTGGCTGAGTTCATGGACAACTCCGCGAACTCCGCTGCCATTCGGCTCTACGAAAACAGCACGTCGCAGAAACTGATGGAGTCAATGTGGCAGTAAAGAAGCAAGCAAAGCCAGAGGGGAAGAAGGCCGCAGTATGGCTGAGTCCCGTCTGCTCTGAGTGCGCTACGGACATTGAGAAGGAAGGCGACGCAATGAAGGTGAAGCTCATCTTCTGGGTTCCAGAAGGTCGGCGCACCGGCTGGCGTTGGCAGCATCGAGTATGTCCGAAGAAATAAGGCGCGACGGTCGCTTTCTGGATGACAACCTTGAGTTGATCCAGAAAGAGGATGTCTGCTGGGCTGTTGATACGAAGATGTTCCGCGTCTGGGCGTTCCTCTCTCGGCGCTATTTAGACGAGAACATCAAAGCCCCAGAGGGTTGGTTCTTCTTGAGGGAGACGATTGAGAACAGAGTTCTCAACAAAGAGTTGCTGGCGGCAGGAGCCATAGAGTTGGGCGAGAAGGTCAACCTAGGCGATGGTCGCAAGGCACAGACAGCGAGGTTGCTCCGTGGGTAAGATGAAAGACCTAGCCATTGACGAGATGAACAGGGAAAAGCAAATGCTGGAAAAGTACGAGAGGGATCGATCAATTCGTGGCAAGCGTGCGCGTCAGCGCGGCAATGCCTTTGAGCGTGAGGTTGCCACTCGACTGAACGGCAAGCGGACTGGAATGTACGGCGGCAAGGACGACGTGCAGGCTGGCGTGTTTGTGATTCAGTGCAAGGTTGGCCTCTCCTATCCAGAGCGTCTGGACAAGTGGCTCCGTGAACTAAAGCCAAAGGCTGGGCAGTTGCCTATCCTTGTGGTCGGTGATTCTCCTGGCGCTGGCACACGGCGCAGGGCATTGGCGGTCGTCGACTTTGACGACTTCGTAGCATGGTTTGGAAAGGTGGAATCAAGTGAGCTTTGAACCGTCAGTCATTCAGTCAAACGTCTACACAGATACACGCGGATTCTTCACTGAAGTTCTGAAGGACTTTGGCTTCCGACAGATCAACATGAGTTGGTCAAAGAAGGGAACGGTGCGTGGCATTCACGCGCAGCGTCAGATGGGCAAGGCCATGTGGCTGGCATCTGGCAAGGCAACGATCTTCGCGGTGAACCTTGACCCATCGTCGGCACTCTTCGGCAAGGTAATTGCTGAGGAGATGACCGCTGGCGACGGCAAGGTCTTCTTTGCTCCGTGGTGGTGGGGTCGCGGCTTCATTGCCCACGAAGATACGAGCGTGGTCTATGCCGCGACGGACATCTATCGAGCAGAACATGAGATCGCCATCCGCTACACCTCACTTCCAGAAGTGGATGCTATCGTCAAGGCGACGGCACTGAACCTCATCGTCAGCGAGAAGGATCAGGCAGCGCACATCTTTGGCATTGCGGACACCATCACGGCTCTGAGAGATTGGAAGCGTGTTGGCGACGAGATGGCGTTTGACGAAGAGTGAGCGTCCCGTATAAAAAGAAGAAGCCCGATGCCCTGAGCGTCTCTCAGGTCTGGCTTCAGATCTATTCCATCATCTTGTCGGCGTTGGAGAACACACCGAACAAGGAATCCATTGCCGCTAATGCGGCCAATGCAATCGTAAAGGAGATCGATCTTGGCGACTGAACCATTGGAAAAAGAAGAGTACACCGCAACGCAGGTGATCCGTCAGTTCGTGACGGCACCAGCAACCAGCTCTAGCGCACGCACGACGCTGCTCTATGGAGCGGCTGCCGCGCTTGGATCGCTCGCTGCGTTCCCATTCGGCGCACTGGCGGCATTCGCCGTTGCAGTCCTTGCCGCTGACCGCAAGAAGTGAACTCTGGTCTTGAGTGTTTAGCCTGCAAGGGCGACATCAAGCCATCACGCAAGAAGCCGTATCGATTGCAGGAGTACAGCCTACGGCTGTATGAGTGCCTCAAGTGCGGCAGGAAGATGGCGGTCGCGTCATTCGTTGTCGGCAAACAGAAAGCCAGATGGATAGAGAGGTTGTATGAAGAACACACAGAAGACCCAGGACTTTGAGCAATACTTCACCACGCTCTATGACGAAGCGAAGCGCATCCTTGTAGAACGACAGCGACAGTATGGCCCAGCGAACATTGAGTCGCTTGGCGTACCAGGTGTGTTCTCCCGCATGAGCGACGACAAGATGAGTCGCGTCAAGAAAGCCCTCAACGGTTCGGTAATCAAGGGGCGCGTCGTCCTCTCCGATGCGTCCCTTGCCGAACTCCAGCATCCGTCCGTGCGGGATGCCCTTATTGACTCAGCAAACTATGCGCTGATCCTCCTTAGCTTGATCGACGGGCAGTGGTCGCACCTTCAGGTGGACTACGAAAATCCCGATGCGGGGTATTGATCTAGACTCTCTGGAAGCAGAACTAGCGTCGCTCCAGAGGGATCTAGGAGCCACGGAGAGCGCACTTTCTACGATGGGTAGTGTCCTACCCCTATTATCCCAACATGAGCGGCAGATCGCCGCATTTGGGGTTCACCTTGCATTGGAGTTGATCCGCCGTGAGCGAGCAGGACGAACAGGTACGAGCATTCTTCCGAGATCAGGCGACCAAAGAGGGTAAGTCGCTGCGCCAATGGTGCCGAGATAACGGCATCATCTATGAGACGCTCGTCGGTCGAGAGATCCCATCTGACCTGCCGCTGTCTGCTATGCACGACCACGCTGGCACATACTTTGGTAGCTGCCCAGCCTGCGAAAAAGAATGACCCCCACCTGTCGTGCGGTACAGGTGAGGGTCGGAGGTCGGGTAGGAGGGCCACCCGATCTATTGCAGTATAGCACATCAATCGTCTCGGTATGGAACCTCATGGTCTTCAGCAAAGTCAGCCGCATCATCCATTGCTCGTAGCATCTTATCGTGCTGGTACTCTGCGTCGGCTGCGATGATGCGATGACCAATCCACTCAGCAACTGGTGCTACAACCCCGTTGCCGCAGCAGCGGTATCGATGACCGTCTAGTTTATCTGGAAGCAGAGGATCATCCTGAATGCCGCCCTCAGCGATTACAAAGTCAGAGGAATCACGGCCAATCCGAAGAGTGCGGTGCGCCCCGTCTGGCTCAAGTTTCTGATTGAATCCGTCATACGATGTGCCAACAATGGCATGGGTCGTGCGGATATCACCGACATCAAACGAGTTGATGGTGTTGGCAACATCGCCCTCAACCCAAGTCTCTGAGTCTTCATTTGTCTGCGCTCGTGAAGACTTCCGATATACCTGAACCATTGCCAGGTTCTCGCTGCCACCGCCAACATCACCGCCAGATGACTTTAGGGTAGCAGCCGTATTCGTCATTTCGTATTGGCCGAATGACGTCTTCCGCGCCATGACTTGCTGATCGTCCAGCCGTCCGGCCACCCCATTAGTCTCTCGCACTCCGTCGGGGTCAGGCGACGAACTGATGATGAGCGGCTCGTCGATGGTGCTATTGACTCCTTTGCCAAATCTTCCTGTGATTGCGCCAGCGATTCCAGAGCCGTCTGGAGTGCTGCTGGTAACACCTTCCCTCTGCGACCTGCTCGGCGCAGGATGCCGCTCGCAGCCTTCGCACTCAAAGAGTACCTCTGCGGCGCGGTCGGGTTCAAGACTTGCGACAATGAATACTCTACGCCGTCTTTGGGGGACTCCGAAGTAACGAGCGTCCAGAGTTCTCCACGCGACGCTATACCCGAGTTGCTCCATTTCATGGAGAAGTCTGGCGAAGTCAGCACCGTGGTTGGAACTGAAGAGGCCAGGGACGTTCTCCAGCACGAGCCACCTAGGTCTTCGTTGCTCCACAAGGTCGAGGAACGTGAAGGCGAGTGAACTTCGCTTGCCTGCAAATCCTGCTCGCTTTCCTGCGACGCTGAGGTCTTGGCACGGGAACCCCCCGCTCCAGATTTCTGCTTCTGGGATGTCATCTGCATTAATCTCCGTGATGCTTCCCAGATTCGGAGCTTCTGGGAATCGCTCTGCCAGAACACTGCTGGCGTATGGGTCGATCTCACAAACGCTAACTGTCTCAATCCCCGCTCGTTCAAAGCCAAGATCCAGACCGCCAACGCCAGAGAAAAACGATGCGTGTCTCACTATAAATCTCCCTCACTAAAGGTCGTCGTCGCCTTTACGAAGACCAGATCAATCTCCCCGGTCGGGCCATTGCGGTGCTTCGAGAGCGACAACTTGACCCGCTCCCGTGCCTGCCCATGCTCCTGACCGTTCGGTCGCCATAGTAGCATAACCAAGTCGGCATCCTGCTCAATCGCACCAGAGTCTCTGAGGTCAGCCAATCGTGGCTGGCCTCCTTCTCTATGCTCGGCGGCACGACTCAACTGCGAGAGGGCGATGACTGGCACGTTCAGCTCACGAGCCATTGCCTTTAGTCCACGGCTGATGTCGGAGGTCTCGACTACGCGGTTTCCCTCCTTCGTCTGCTTGGTTGGCATCATCAGTTGAAGGTAGTCCACGACGATGAGGTCAAGCCCGCCGTCTGCCGCAAGCCGACGCGCCTTAGAGCGCAGGTCTACGGGCGAGGCGACTGGGCTATCGTCAATGAAGATGCTCGCCGTCTCCAAGTGGTACACGGCTGCGGCAATGCGAGCCAAGTCCATACCCTCTACGTCGCCGCGTCGGATACGGAAGATGTCCACGCCAGAGACACCAGCCATAAGGCGGGTAGCCAACTGATCTTTGCTCATCTCCAGCGAGAAGATCGCCACGCGCTTGCCCTCCTTGATGGCTGCGTGCTGCGCGATGTTGAGTGCCATCGCCGTCTTGCCCACGCTAGGTCGAGCCGCTAGGATGGTGAGGTCGGACTGCTGCCATCCCCCGGTCATCTCATCCAGGGCGGCAAGGCCAGAGCCTACGCCCCTGCCGCTGCCCTTGTTGTGCCGAATCCAATCAAGCTTGGAGACTGCATCCTGCACAAGCGATGACATACCAGCGAAGTCCGACTTCTTGACTGAGCGAGCGACGGCATAGATCTCCGCCTCCGCCTTGTCGAGCGCCTCGTTTGCATCGGCTGGGTCAGCGTAGGCGATCTCCGAGATGCGGCTTGCCGCAGCAAGGATACGGCGTAGCGTCGCCTTTGTGCGAACGGAGTCGGCGTACTGGCTGGCGTTGGCACTCGTCGGGGTCATTGCCATAAAGTCGGAGAGGCACGCATAACCGCCGACATCATCAAGATGTCCGCTTCGAGCCAACTCCTCACCAACCGACACCACGTCAAGCACGTCGCCACGCTGCTGTAAGGCAAGGATTGCCTTCCAGACATAGCCGTTGCTTGGCTTGGAGAAGTCCGATGGTGTGATGTCTGATGCTAACGACGCAGCGTCTGCGTCAATGAGGCACGACCCGATGAGTCCTACCTCAGCTTCTACGCTTCTTGGTGGTTGCCGCATTGCTTGCCCCCCTTCTTGCTTGCGATAAATCTTCACCATAATCAACGGCGTGCTCCCGGTCGAAGGCTGACGCTGGGTCAAACTCCTTGCCAAAGATTTTATGCGCCGCTTGCGGGTCGCACGACTCCGACTCAAGAAGCTCACCATCCTCATACTCGGTAGAGAACTTGTCCCTTGGCGTTCGATGGCCAATGTGCGCCCAGAGGCCGCAGCCATCGCAGGTGAGTGCCATCTCATAGTGCAGGTCTAGCACGGCACGCGACCGCCTATGACCCTTCTGGACAAGTAAGTATACACGATTCTCTGCCTCTAAGACGGCTTTCACCCACGGCTCGTAGGAATACTTGTTCGTGCCAACCAGAATCTCGCTTGGTCGAGAGGAAATCCACACCACGCCTTCTGGCTCTTGGTCTTGGATATACCCATCGTCCTCGTGCGGGTGCAGGTCGCCTCCGTCGTTCACCTTTGTATACGGCGAGTTTACCGCTTCCATGATGAGCTTCATTGCTTTTGCCTGATCGCTCTCAATCTTATCCTGCGAATACTCCATCTTGGCTCGATACCTGGCTCGCCTTTGGGCAAGGTATTTCTCCCTGTTTCGCTCTTGGTAAGCCCGTAGTTGGGCTAGGCGCTTCTCCCTATTCTTGTAGTAATACGCTTTGCACTTCTCTGCATTGTTCACTTTGTTGCCATACCCATCGCCAAGAGCAGGATCATCAGCTTGGCCATAAACCACAAGTCGTCTTTCATGATGGAGTAGCCTCAAAGCAATCGTCGCAGAGGTCTACCGATTCCTCATAAGCGTTCTCAAAGCCGTTCCAGCCGTAGCGGAAGGGTCGAGGCTTGACGTTCTCGTGCTTCCAGTCTGGGTACTGCTTTGCACTCTCGCAGGTACGCTCCTCTTCCTCAACCTTCTTCTTCAGAGCTTTCTTGACGGCCTTGACCGCCTTCTTATCCCCGCCGATGACGACGAAGAGATCATCAAAGTCGCTGCTCACTTGACCACCTGATATACCTTTCCCGCGATCTTCGCTTCGACAATCGCGTCTGTTGGGATTGACTTATACATAGCAGAGCGTGGTTCCCATACGATCATAAGGTTCATGGACTCAGGATCATACGCTCGTGCCCCACCCTTTAGGTGCTTCTTTACACCCAGGCGGCAGGTCATTGTGCGCTTTTCCCCGGTGCTGCGCTTGGTGAAGACGATGGTGAAGAATCTCCCCATCGACTTCTTGATCTTCTCAAGCAAGGCCTCGGTGCTGACGCGGTTGTCGTGATGATCCTCGTCGGGGCAGCGCGGCGTGGCGTCGGCTGGGTAGTAGGCTGCGGCCTCAAACATCTTGCCGCAGTTGTGGCATCGGTACTCTGTTGTGAGCTTCATTATTCACCAACTTTCTTGTATCGAAGGTATTGTGCTGACTCGGCTTCTGCCTGATCGTAGCCAACAATCCCGCATACCATCTCAACTTCTTCCCAATCTCCGTCGTTTACTTTCTTCTCCAAGATCGCGCAATACACTTCGCTTCCAAGACTTGGGTCTGCGGTTTCGTCTTGCACGATCTGAACCCTAAACGTTTCTACCCCGCTCCTAGTTTCCCCTCTCTCTCTTACTCCTAAAGCCTCAAATAAATCGTTTAGTTTGTAGCACAGTTGCTCCTCATAGCTTCCACGCTTCGCTTGCTGAGAAATAATGAACAGGCAACTAACTAAACTTAGCCTTTCGCTTTCCGTCAAGACAATCGTCGTGAGGTTCTTACCGCTGATTACCTCGCTCATAGTTTCCCCTCCTCTCGTGCGGCCTCAACACCGATCTCCTCGTGTGTCGAGATAGCCGCATCTGCTGCTGCTTCTTTCACGCACTTACCGACGTGGAAGTTTCCCCAATCGAGCGGTACATATGGCTCCCGAATCTCAATCGGAGCGCCGCACCAATCGCAGGTCATAGCCCCACAGGGCTACGTCGGTAGCCCTTCTCCGTATAGTTCTCACTGAATAGATCACTGGTACGCATCACTAGGTCTGCCTCTCTCTCAAGGTTGTAGACGTAGAGTTCTACGTTGGCAGTCTCGTCAAGCACGGCGATATCCCGCACCAACTTCTCCGCCCAAGCCTGATCAAAAATCTCCCAAGAGCAGCCGTAGCTCTTCGCCTCAATGATGAGGCCAGACTGGTATCGACCAACCTGATACCTCTCCTTGTTGGCGGTATCAAAGCCAAGGTCATACAGCGCCGTATCAACGAGCGACTGAATGCTAAACCTAATCTCTTTGTTCTGGTTGTCGATGCTGACGTAAACTTCTGCGCTCGCACTCATGAGAGCACCAGCCCGACCGATACGCCACCGAAGAAGACCGCGATGATCGCGCAGGTAATAGATACCTTGCGCCAGAATCGCCGTCGATCCTGCCATGATTGATAATCCTGAGCCGCTGCGTAGATCATCTGCTTACGCAGCTCCTTACCCGTGTTAGTCATTGCTCTTATCCCCCTTTGGCTCGTAGTGATTACGAGCTACGCCGTCAATCGTGTCGATGGCGTGCCAGACAACAACCACCAAGCCAATCGTGGCAAAGAGCGCAACGGCGGCCTCTTGTAGGCTGCCGCTAAACCAGAGCCACGCCAGACCCCCTGCTACGGCGATCCCGTAGGCGATAATCGATTCCTTGTTCATGTTATTCCCCTCTCTTACTATGTTGGCAAGTGCCAACTACATGATGGTACGCCATAGTTCTCAATGTGTCAACGCCCTCGATGACCACCCCCTAACTCCTCAACCCGTACATAAATCACGCCACGCGAGAGCGGCGCGAGCTGACGGAATAGCGCAGGGCTAAGGTCTATGACCCGGCTCGCGCTATTCCATGGCCGACGCAACGCAAGCCACGCGCCGTGGCAGTAATCGCGCACGACGGCGACGACACACTTAGCGCCGCCACGTACGCATACCCGCACGCGGTACGGCTTGGCGTAGTAGGTAAACGTACCGACAGCGGCGTAGAGCACGAGCTCGCCGCCACGCCCGCCCTGCTCGACGCTCTTGTACGGCGTGCAGGTATCCGTGCGGCCATACACCGACACCCCCTTCGGGCATCGTGCGCCGTACCAGGTAGCGACGCCCGCCGTAGGCACGCCGTGCGGCGTGCGGGGCGGCTCTTGCACCCCCCGCACGCCCTCGACGTAGCTCAGCATGATGCACGCAACGATGAGGGCGGCCATCCCATAGGCCGCCCATACCGCCCGGCTATGCACGCGCCGCTTCGTATTCTGCGCGTAGCGTTGCAACGGCGTAGCGATCCCCCTCGCGCCCCGCCGCCATGCCCTCGCTATAGGCGCGGATGAGGGCGTGCAGCTCGCGCCGGGTAGTATACCCGCCCGATACCGCACGCACGCCGCCGTGCTCATTGATTACCTGCACGAGCTGCCAGCCGCCATACGCCCCCATAGCGTAGTAGCGGCCGATGATCCATCCTCCCGTAAGGCCTTCGCCGTAGCGGTACACGTCCCCGGTTGCCTCGTGCGGCGATAGCCCCGCCGTAAGGTTGAGGCCTCGCAGCGCCCCGTCGATATCTCTCTGGTTGATCCTGTCGCTCATGATTTCCCTCCTTCTGGGCACGTTGCATGGTGCCCCTCATGGTGCTCTTCGCACCCTGGCGCGAAGCCACACGCCCCGCACACAATAGAGAGACACGCCGCCCGGCCGCATGTCTCGCACTCCATGCACGCATCGAGCGGCATGTGGCAACGCCGTAGCCCCTCGGCTACTTCTTCGCCCTCCATAAGGAGCGGCGTAGCCTCTTCGATCCAAGCGGGATCGTACTTCTCCTCTACGCAGCGGCCGCACTCTACCGCGCCGAGCGCGTAGCTTGTCTCGTAGTAGGAGCGCCCTGCTGCTCTTGTATTTGTCGCCATAGTGTACCCCCTTATCCCGGCGAGGATTCTCCCCGCCGTACTACTTAAATACAAGCTCCCCGAGCTCGTAGTCTGCGGTAATGTGCCGCATAATCTGATAGAGCTCCCAGGCGAGCTCGTGCTCCCCCCGGGCCTCCGCCTCGCGGATGCACTCCATATAGGGCGCTGCTAACTCCCGCGCCGCCTTGAGCGTTGCGATATCATCCGCCAGGCTCATGCTACGCCCCTCCCATACGATGCCCGAAATAGCGTAATGCAGTAGGCGAGACCGTGCCCCTTACGCGCCGCCATAATCGCCTCGTGCTCTACGCGCTTAGCCTCTTCATAGGTTGCGTGCACGGTGTCATGATCGCCGCCCGGCATGTGGCGGCGTACAATCCATGCCGCCCTCATGCTAGCCCCCCGGCACGTGCCGCCGCCCTGAATAGGCGCACGGCCTCGCGCCGCGTATAGCCCAAGAATAGGCGCTCGACATACGCGCCGCCTACCATCGCGGCGATCCGATAGCCGCCGCCGTTTACGCCCGCCGTGCGGGTTATTGTGAGCTCGATCCTGCTCATGCTTTACCCCCTTATTCTGGCGGGGATTCTCCCCGCCCTACGCCATACCCTACGCCCTACCGGGCGGGGTGTCAATAGGGGGCGGCGACGCCCTCGCCGCCCCCGTAGCTATACCGCCCCCTAGTAGGCGGGCAATGTCTCGATTGTGAAAGCGTAGCCGCCCTCGATAGCCCCCGCCGATACTAGGGCGGGCGCGTAGGCGTCGCCGTCGCGCTTCATGCTATCGAGCAGGGCGAGCGCCGCCGCCGTGTGGCGGCCTAGCTCATCGAGCTCGTACGGAAATCCGATTGATACACGCGGCCGCTTGCCCGCCCCGGCTAGGCGGGCGACAATCCGCGCCCCCCGTGTATTTGTCGCGCCGTAGTAGCGCGTAATGATCGCGGCATGCGTGCCGCCTAGCTTCGCCGCTTCGACGATTACCCGCGCCGCGTCGATTCTATAGCCCTTCATGATTGCACCCCTTCAACACTAGCGCGGCATGGATCGCACGCCGCCACGATTACCCCGCCGCACGTGTCGCACGATAGGCCACACCCGCCGCGATGATCCCCGCCCTCGCGGTACTCTGCCGCGTCGCCCTCGAAGAGCGGCACGGGGCTATTCTCCCCGCCCGCCTCGCCCGATAGCGTCGCCGCATCATATCGGCTATCCGCGCACGCCGGGCATAGCCCGCCGCCGTCGAGCGTATAGCCCGCGATTGCCCAGGATTTACCCGTATGGGCGCGATTGTAGGCCGCCGTGTAGCCGCTCATGATGCCCGCCCGGTGCAGGATACCGCGACGGCCTCGCCGCTTACGTCGATGCTGTTAGGCGCGGGCGCTGTCTCGATCCTCAACCAAGCGCCGCACGCCGTGCATGTCGCCTCAGAATAACCGCCCCGCCCGGTTGATGGTAGCAGCGGCGAGAATCGCCCTAGCGTATGGCCGCGCCATACCGCCGCCGCTCGCGCTTCGCGCCGTAGGCGTCGCGCCGTTGCCAGGTGCAACGCCCGCCCGCGCTCCATCGCGCCGAGCATCATACGGCCGAGCTGCTCAACAGCTGCGGCCTCTTCGATTGTGCCGATCATATACACGCCCTCCATACTATGGGGGCGGGATTCTCCCGCCTCCCCTGCGATTCTACCCCCTAGCACGAGAATCCGGCAAGGGGGGCGCACGGTGTGAGCAGCACCCCTAGGGCGCCGAGTAGCAGCGCCGCCCATAGGATACGCCGCACCCTACGGGCGCGGCGCTCCCGCGCTCGGTGCTCTGCGATTGTGAGCAGCGAGGCCACGCGGTAGCCCCGCCTCATGATCGCCCCGCGTTGCAGCGGCACGTGTCGCAGTGCGCCTCGTGCCCGTACTCTTCGGCGCACGTGTCGCACTCATACGGCTCGCCCTCTTCGAGCCTGTCTGGTTGAGCGGCCTCATAGGATAGGCCGCCGCCCTTCGTGCCCGTGGCCTCTTCGATATACAGGGCATCGTGCGCCAGGCACACGCGCAACGGCGGGCACGATGTACCCTCAAAGCGGCGCACGGCGTAGGCCACGCACCCAGGGGCGGTGTCATCATCAAGTACCGCCCCTAGGCGATCCCCCCGCCCTACCGCGAGGATCGCACGCCCCCGCTTGGCCTCTTCGAGAATCGCGGCACACTCCCCGCACAACCGGGTGCCGCGCTCGGCGGCGTAATAGTCTCCCCTGCAACGCTTGCAGACATAGGCGCGATCCATAGCGTACCCCCTCTGTTCATGGCGGGGATCATCCCCGCCTGGTGCAATCATAGGGGGTGTCTGCGATATGTGCAAGGGGTGTTTCAGAATCTAGGGGTGCAGCTTGTTCTATATTGTTCTATTTGAATAGGGGTCTAGG
>Ga0079301_1000995_pt1 | contig 13491 bp, 13 predicted proteins | sample Wag4_2014_7_11_3_FD_74797 | JGI IMG/M metagenome (GOLD analysis project Ga0079301, IMG submission 74797) | Fresh water mixed with fracking chemicals microbial communities from Ohio, USA - Utica-2 Time Series FC 2014_7_11 | ecosystem: Engineered > Industrial production > Chemical products > Input...
GAGTGAAGTGGAGCGATCCAGCCCCTGCCGCAGATCGCCCAGCTCTGCCGCCAGGCCGGCGTGGTGTGCCATACCGATGCGGTGCAGCTGGCCCCGCACCGGCCGATCGCCATGGATGAGCTGGGCCTGGACCTGCTCAGTCTCAGCGCCCACAAACTGGGTGGCCCCAGGGGAGTCGGGGCCTTGCTGGTGCGGCAGGGACTCAGACTTGAGCCCCTGCTGGGCGGTGGTGGGCAGGAGCGAGGCCAGCGGGCCGGCACCGAACCGGTGGTGCTGGCCGCCGGCTTTGCGGCTGCCGTGGCGGCAGCGCGTGACCATCAGCGTGATGGCACCAGCCAACGGATTCAGGAGTCGCGTGATCGCCTGCTGCGTGACGTTCTGGCATTGCCGGGGGTGACGCTCAGCGGTCCTGATCCAGGCCGGCAGCCGCGTCTGCCCCATCACATCAGCCTGTTGCTGAGCGATCGACAGGGGCGACCTCTGGATGGGCGCCAACTGGTGCGGGCCCTCTGGAACCAGGGGGTGGCGGTCAGCAGCGGATCGGCCTGCAGCGGCGGCAGCGGTCGGGCCGAACCCAGTCCGGTGCTGCTGGCGATGGGCTTTGATCGGGCCACGGCTGCCTCGGGGTTGCGCCTGAGCCTGGGTAGCTGGCTCGAGGCCACCCAACTGGAGCGGGTGCCCCTGGCTCTTGAGCGGGCCATGGCCAGTTGCAGCGCTGCAGCTCCCTAAGGTCGGCCCGTATTGCCGCCACCACCATGCTGCCTGCCGACCTGCACGCCGCCGAGGAGCAGACCCTGCAGGCTGTTGCTGCGGCCCTGGCCGCCGATGGCGCCGGCCGCTGGACCGTCGAGTGGCGTTTCGAAGGACTGCGGCTGCTGCCCCCGGTGTTGCGGCTGTTCGAGCGCTTGTCCCAGCAACAGGACGTCACGCTGGTGTTTGCCGATGCCGGCGGGGCAGCCCTGGCCCGGCGTGACGCCCCTGATCGGGCGCAGCAGGTGCTCGATCTGCGTCAGTTGCAGCAGCGCCAGAGCGAGCAACCCAGCCAGGGCGTTCTGTTGGCGGTCACACCCACGGCGGCCGATTACGAGGGGTTTGAGGCCGTCTGCCAGGCGCACCGCGGTGCCGTGGTGATGGTCAACGGCCGGCTCGAGGACGCCGCGGTGGGCATCGGCAGCGTTGCCCGTGACCGGCGCAAGGGTTTCGTCGCCACCTGGCAGAGCGCCTATGCGCTGCAGCCCCTGTCCGGTGGGGCCCTGCGCAGGGCCTGTCCCGGTCCCTGGGAGGTTTACCGGCAGGATGCCGATGGATACAGGCTTCTGGCCAGTTCCGAGCTCAAGCCCGACAACGAAGCGATTGCCGCCGCCCTCAGCGGCGACGGGGGCAGTGGTCTGGGGGGCACCCTGCGCGCGGTCGATGCCTTGCTTGAAGGCCTGCGCAACTGACCAGGCTTGTCGTTGGCCTTGGTAGGACCCTGGTCGGCGGCGTTCAGGCTCCGTACACTGCCGCTCGTTGCATTGGCGGTCATGGCATCTGCTCCTCAGGGTGATCGCACGGGTTCCTGGAGCTGGGTCGACCTGGGGGCCGGGGCAGCTGTCGCCCTGGCAGCCATCGGTGTGGTCTGGAGTCCCAAGCTGAGCAATGCGGTCGCCCAGGCCACCGGCGGCCTGCAACCCGTCCAGGTGCTGGTGGATGTGCGTGGCGTTCCCGTCGCCGATCCCGCTGGGATCGTCAGCTCGGCACGCAGCAGCGGCAAGCTGGCGATCGTCATTCGCAACCAGCCCCATGGAACCGTCTCCCTGGAGCAGGTCATCCCCCTGACCCGTCGGCTGACTGCGGTGCAGCCCAACGGCACCGTGGTCACCGCAGCCGATCCCAATCAGCAGGTGCTGCCGACCCTGGATGCCCGCTTCGTGCTCAAGGGCCAGGGTCGCAAGACCGGTGGTGGTGTCGTCTTCGGCAACCAGACGATCAAGATCGGCGCTCCAGTCGAGCTCGAGGGCGAGACCTTCAGGGTGCTTGGCACCGTGACCGGTCTTCAACTCGGAGTGTCCTGAGCGTCATGGCTGCCCGGCAGGTCTGGTTGTCGCTTCTGATCGGTCTGGCAAGCCCTGCGGCCTGGGCCCAGACCCCTGTCGTTCGCCCAGCAGTGCCATCGCCGGAGGCACTGGCCCAGGTGCCATTGGCCTCGCTGCCTGCGGCTCCCCCACCGATCGGCCTGCCCCAGCTCCAGGAACAGGTCAGTTGCCCTGCTCTGCAGCAGCGTCTCCGTGCCCTTCTGGGCGGTGAAGCAGGCGTCTGGAGCGTCACGGTTGCCGATCCCAGCGGGCGCCTGCTGGCCGACGTCAACGGCTGGGTCCCCAGGATTCCGGCGTCCAACCAGAAGCTCATCAGCACGGCCTATGCCCTGGATCGCCTTGGGCCTGATTACCGTCTGCGCTCCCAGCTGTGGCGGCTGACCGATGGCAGCCTGCGGCTGACCGGCGAGGGTGATCCTGACCTGGCCCTGCCCCAGTTGCAGCGGTTCGCCAAGTTGGCGCTGGGTGCGGGGGGCGGCACTGGCCCTGCCGCAGCCCTGGTGCGCCTTGAGGTGGCCGAAGAGCCCCCCCAGGCCTGGTGGCCGTCGGGATGGGCCGCTGATGATCGTTATTACGCCTACGGAGCCCCGATCACCCGTCTGGCGATCACCAGCAACGCGATTCATGAGGCGGTGCTGAACCCACCGACCCGGCTCAGAACCCTGCTGCAACGTTCCATCGGCCAGCAGGGCGGCAGGCTGCAACTGTCGATGGTGTCGGCCCGCCAGCCGTTGCCCGGCGATGCGGTGTTGCTGCACGAGGAACCCTCAGGCCCGATGCACAACCTGCTCAGCCTGGCCAACACCGAAAGCCACAATTTCACCGCCGAGGTTCTGTTGCGGCAGGCTGCCGGCAGCTGGGACCTGGCCGAGGTCCGCCGCCACGCCACCCAGTGGCTGCAAGAGCAGGGACTACCGATGCAAGGGGTGCGCATCGCCGATGGCAGCGGTCTTGACCGCTCCAACCGCCTGACCAGCCGTCTGCTGGCCGGCCTGCTGTTGCGCATGGACCAGCACCCCTATGGCCGCCACTACCTGGCATCGATGGCGGTGGCCGGCCAACGCGGCACCCTGCGCAATCTGTTCAGAGGAAGCGCCTTGCAGGGACGCTTTTTCGGCAAGACGGGCACGATCAGCGGTGTGCGATCAATCAGCGGTGTGTTGCAGACCGCAGGCGGCCCCCGTTACGTCAGCACGATCAGCAACGGGGCAGGCAGCCCGAACAGCACCATCGGCGCGGTGTTGCAGGACAGCCTGAACACCGCGCTCTGCCCCTGAGCCTGCGTCAGCTGGCCAGCTGACGCAGTTTGCTGGCCACCCGAGCCCGGCGGGAGCCGCCGCTTTCGTTCTGCCCTGGTGGGTTCCCACCCGCTGCAGCCTCAGGGTTCTGCAGCCTGACCAACTCACGCCGTCCTCCCAGCACCACCTGGCTGAGATCCCGCAGCCGCGCTTCGAGCTCGCCGAGCACCTGTTCGGCGTAGCGGTTGGCTCCGTCGACCACGCTGCCGGCTTCCTGGCGGCTGCGGGCCACCAGGGCATCGCACTGCTGCTGGGTCTGCTGGCGGAACTGCAGGGCATCGTTCTGAAGACGCTCGGCCTCGGCCTGACTGGCCTGCTGGACCCGCAGACCTTCCTGGCGGATCTGTTCGAGTTCGGCCATCGCCTGCTGACGGTTGCGGTCGTGCTGTTCGACCAGAAGCCGTTGGCGCTCGGCAGCCTCCTGCTCGAGCTGCTGCCGTCGTGCTGCGAACTGCTGTTCGAGCTGGGCCAGGCGCATCTGCTGCTCCTGCTCGGCCTGTGCTGCCTGAGAACGGGCCTGCAGCAGCAACTGATCACATTGCTGACGCGCCTGCTCACGCATCTCGTGCACCTGTCGCTCGGCCTCCTGGCGGATGCCGGCACTGTTGATGAGCTGTTCACGCTCACGCTGGGCGGCCTGCAGGATCTCATCGGCCTGGTGGCGGGCCTTGCCGATGAACTCCTCCTTCTGAGCCAGCAGATCCCTGGCCAGGGCCAACTGGGACGGAATCGCGTCCCGCAGGGCATCGATCACCTCCATGGCATCGGTCTCGTTGACCAGCCGCCCGCCGCTGAAGGGGATACGGCTGCCATCCAGCACGACTTCCTCGAGCTGATCGAGTTGATCCAGCACGGTGATCTGCGGATCGGCCATCTCAGGTTCCTGGGGATGTCCGATTTAAGAGCCTGGCCAGGTCGGATGCCACTCCCGTGGGGACCATGTGACGAACATCACCACCGAAGCGGGCCACCTCCTTGACCACCGAACTGCTCAGAAAACTGTGCTGGGTGGCGGTGGCCAGGAAGACCGTCTCGATGGCCGGGTCCAGGCTCTTGTTGGTGTGCGCGATCTGAAGCTCGAATTCGAAATCGCTGAGGGCCCGCAGACCCCGCAGAATCACCTGGGCACGGCACTGGCGGGCGTACTGAACCGTCAATCCATCAAAGCTGCCCACCTCGACATTGGGCAGATGGGCTGTGGCTGCGCCGATCTGGTCCAGGCGGGTGTCGAGGCTGAAAGCCGGCGTCTTGCTGGGGTTCTGCAGAACGGCGACCACCACCTGATCAAACAGGGCGCTGGCCCGCTCGATCAGATCCAGGTGCCCCAGGGTCAGGGGATCGAAGCTGCCGGGGTAAAGCGCGCGCATGGGCTGAGCCTATGGCTGCGGGGTTGCAGTTCCTAGAGTCAGCACAGTGCCTGACCCGTCATGACCCTGAACGCTGACGCCAAGAAAACCCTGCTGCGCAAGATCCCCCACGGCGTCTTCATCTGCGGTGTGGCCGAGGGCGATGAGGTCAACGGCTTCACCGCCAGCTGGGTGACCCAGGGATCGTTCGAGCCGCCGCTGGTGGTGATGGCCGTGCGCAGTGACAGCACCAGCAACGGGATCATCCAGCGAACCAAGCGGTTCTCGCTGAACGTGCTCAAGGCGGATCAGAAGGACCTTGCCGCCGTGTTCTTCAAGCCCCAGAAGGCGATCGGCGGTCGCTTTGACGCGGCTCCCTTCAGCCTGGGTGAGCTGGGTCTGCCGATTCTCGATGGGGCCATCGGTGCCGTCGAGTGCGAGCTGGTGGGTCAGGTGGCCGCCGGCGACCACACCGTCTTTGTGGGTGAGGTGAAGACCGCGACCCTGCATGCCGATGGCCCCGCGCTTGAGCTCTCCAGCACCGGCTGGCAGTACGGCGGTTGAGCCAGACCCCGCTGCTGCTCGAGCCCAAGCGGCTCAAGGCAAGGCTGGCCGAAATCCCCGGCGAGCCGGGTTGTTACCTGATGCGCGATGGGGAGGACAGGGTCCTCTACATCGGCAAGGCCAAGGTGCTGCGCAACCGTGTGCGCAGCTACTTCCAGAGCGGCAGCGGCCATGGACACAGTCCCCGCATCCGCCTGATGGTGCGGCAGGTCTGTGAGATCGAGTTCATCGTCACCGACTCCGAAGCCGAAGCCCTGGCTCTGGAATCGAACCTGATCAAGCAGAACCAGCCGCACTTCAATGTGCTGCTCAAGGACGACAAGAAATATCCCTACCTCTGCATCACCTGGAGCGAGGCCTATCCGCGCATTTTCATCACGCGCCGGCGCAGGTTCCGCTCTCCACTGGACCGGTTTTATGGCCCTTACGTGGATGTTGGGCTGCTGCGGCGCACCCTCGGCCTGGTGAAACGGGTGTTTCCCCTGCGGCAGCGCCCCCAGCCCCTGTACAGGGATCGCACCTGCCTCAATTACGACATCGGCCGCTGCCCGGGGGTCTGCCAGCAGAAGATCAGCTCGGAGGCTTATCACCAGACCCTGCGCCAGGTGGCGATGGTGTTTCAGGGGCGCAATGACGAGCTGCTTGATCTGCTCAACGGCCAGATGGAGCGCTATGCCGAACGGCTCGATTTTGAGAGTGCGGCCCGGGTTCGCGACCAGATCCAGGGACTCGACACCCTGACCGCCGATCAGAAGATGAGCATCGGCGACAGCTCGGTCAGCCGCGATGTGCTCGCGATGGCCAGCAATGGGCGGGTGGCGGCGGTGCAGCTGTTTCAGATGCGCGCCGGCAAACTCGTGGGCCGTCTCGGCTACATGGCCGATGCGGTGGCCCCGGCCGACACCCCCGATTCAGCCAGCGATCAGGGGCGCATCCTGCAGACCGTGATCGAAGAGCACTACAGCCAGGTCGAAGGGGTTGAGATCCCGCCCGAACTGGTGCTGCAGCACCCGTTGCCCCAACAGGCCCTGATCGCCGACTGGCTGGGTGAGCAACGGGGCCGCAAGGTGCGCCTGCTGGTGCCCCAGCGGCAGCAGAAGGCCGATCTGATCGAGCTGGTGGTCCGCAATGCCAGCTACGAGCTTGAACGGGCCCAGCGCAGCAGCGAACAGAACCTGCTGGCCACCGAAGACCTCGCCCAGCTCCTCGATCTGCCGGTGCCGCCACGACGCATCGAGGGGTACGACATCAGCCACATTCAGGGCAGCGACGCCGTCGCCTCCCAGGTGGTGTTCATCGACGGTCTGCCGGCCAAGCAGCACTACCGCAAGTACAAGATCCAGAGCAGCACGATCCGCTCGGGCCATTCCGACGATTTCATGGCCATGGCCGAAATCATGCGGCGCCGTTTCCGCCGCTGGTCCCAGGCCAAGGCCCAAGGAGCCGATCTGGGCGCACTGCGTCGGGGTTCTGACAGTGCCCTGCACACCGGGGGCATGGGCGACTGGCCCGATGTGGTGATGATCGACGGTGGCAAGGGCCAGCTCTCGGCCGTGATGGAAGCCCTGCGGGAGCTTGACCTGCACGAAGAGCTGGTGGTCTGTTCGCTCGCCAAGCAACGGGAAGAGGTGTTTCTGCCAGGAGACAGGGAACCCCTCGACAGTGAGCCCGACCAGTTGGGGGTGCAGCTGCTGCGGCGCCTGCGCGACGAGGCCCACCGCTTTGCGGTGAGCTTCCATCGCCAGCAGCGCGGTGAGCGCATGAAGCGCTCACGCCTGTCTGACATCCCCGGCCTGGGACCCCGCCGGGTCAAGGAGCTGCTCGCGCACTTTCGCTCGATCGACGCGATCCAGCTGGCCAGCGTTGAGCAGATCGCTGCGGCTCCCGGCATGGGCCCAGCCCTGGCCCAGGGGGTGTGGGACTACTTCCACCCGCAGGAGCAGGCCGGTTCAGCCATGGATCCGGGGATTGAGCAGCACGAGGATGGGCTGCTTGCCGATCTCGCTTCGTGATGCGCCAGCTTTTGCAGAAGCTTCGGATCCTGCTGGTGGCGGCCGCTCTGGCGGGCCTGATGCTGGGCGGTGCTGTGGCTCCGGCGGCGGCCTCTCCCGGCATCTGTGTCGGCCCTGTCTGCGGTGACGGGTTTGTGCGCAGCGGCACTTACCCCTGGCTGTTGCGGCTGCGGGTGGTGGACCAACAGGGACGGCATGAACGGTTGGCCATCGACTGCCGCAGCGGCGTTCTGACTCCGCTCGCCGGCCCTGTCGAGCGGGGCTATGCCCGGGCCGTGGCCCAACGGGCCTGTCGCTTCACCCTTGAGGCAGCGGCATGACACCCGGGGTCTGGGTCCTGGGTGACCAGTTGTCCCTGCAACAAACCGCGCTGTCGGCACTGGAATCACGGCTGGGTGCCTCGCAGGCCCGCAGCAGCTGCAGGGTGCTGTTGATCGAGTGCACCGGGGTGTTGCGATGGCGCGCCTACCACCGCCAGAAGCTGGTGTTGGTCTGGAGTGCCATGCGCCATTTCGCCGCCGAGCTCGCGGCGGCGGGCTGGCAGGTCGACTATCGGGAGGCCGACAGTTTTTCGGAAGCGCTGCTGTCCTGGCTGACCGAGCACAGCATCAGCGAGCTGCACGTGATGGAGCCCGCCGAGCGCCCCTTTCGCGAGGCCATCGCCCGACTGGGTGCCAGGACCGGCACCCCACCCCTGGTCTGGCACCCCTCCAACGCCTTTCTATGGAGCCGTGAGGACTTTGCCGCCTGGGCCAGGCCCTACAAACAACTGCGGATGGAGCTCTTTTACCGCGAGGGCCGCCGCCGCTTCGGGGTCCTGATGGACCCGGACGGCCAACCGATGGGCGGCCAGTGGAACTACGACCACGACAACCGCAAGGCTCCCCCCAAGGGACTGAGCGGCCCTGCGCCACTGTTGGTTGAGGCCGATGCGATCACCCGCGCTGTGATCGACAAGGTCAGGGCTCTGCCGGACCTGACCGGTGATCTTGAGCCCTTCGGCTGGGCCGTCACCCGGCAGCAGGCCCTGGCCGTGGTCGAGCACTTCATCGACACCCGTCTCGATGGCTTCGGCCCCTACCAGGACGCCATGGTCAGCGGTCAGCCCACCCTCTGGCACGCCCTGCTCTCGCCTTACCTGAACCTGGGACTGCTCCATCCCCTGGAGCTGATCCGCCGCCTCGAGCAGGCCGGCCTGGAGCGCAGCACCCCGCTGGCCAGCCTCGAGGGCGTGATCCGGCAGATCCTCGGTTGGCGCGAGTACACCCATGGTCTCTATTGGTGGTTCGGCGCTGAGTACCCCCAGCGCAACCATTTCGCCGCCACAGCGCCCCTGCCTCTCTGGTTCGAGCAGCTCGGTGTCAGCGGCATGGCCTGCATGGACACCGTGCTGGGCGAGATCAGGGCCTCGGGCTATGCCCATCACATCCAGAGGCTGATGGTGCTGGCCAATTACGGCCTGCTGGCCGGGCTGGACCCCCAGGCCCTGACGGCCTGGTTTCACCGCCAGTTCATTGACGGCTACGACTGGGTGATGCAGACCAACGTGCTCGGCATGGGGGTGTTCGCCGACGGAGGCTTGCTCGCCAGCAAGCCCTATGCCGCCAGTGGGGCCTACATCAACCGCATGAGCACGTACTGCAAGGGGTGTCGTTACAACGTCAAGCAGCGCAGTGGCGATCAGGCCTGCCCCTTCAACAGCCTCTACTGGGATTTTCTGGCCCGCCACCAGGAGCAGTTGCGCCGCAACCCGCGCATGGCGCTGGTGATGAAGCAACTCGAGAAGCTGGATGCGAGCGAGCTCGCTGCCATTCGCGACCTGGCGAAGACCCATCGGGACTCCGACGGGACCTGGCCGGGGGAAGGCCCTTAGCCTGCCAATGCCGTTTCGACCCCATGACCCTGGCCATGACGCTGGCCCTGACCTGGCCTCCCGAGGCCTACCTGTGGTTCAAAACGCTGCACATCGTCGGCGTGGTGGTCTGGTTCGCCGGGCTCTTCTACCTGGTGCGGCTGTTCATCTACCACCGTGAGGCCGAGGAGCTGGAACCGTCGCTGCGGCAGGCTTTTCAGCAGCAGTACGCGCTGATGGAGCGCCGGCTGGCCAACATCATCACCACGCCGGGCATGGTGGTCGCGGTGGTCTGTGCTGCCGGCCTGCTGAGTGTGAACCCGGCCTGGCTCCAGCAGGGCTGGATGCACGCCAAGCTCGCCTTTGTGGCCGCCTTGTTGGTCTACCACTGGTTCTGTTATCGCCTGATGGGCCAACTGCAACAGGGGCAGTGCCACTGGAGTGGACGCCAGCTGCGCGCTCTGAATGAGTTGCCGACGCTGCTGCTGGTGATCGTCGTGATGCTGGTGGTGTTCAAGAATCAGTTCCCGACCGGTGCAGCCACCTGGTTCATCGTCGGCTTGGTGGTGTTCATGGCCGCCTCGATTCAGTTCTATGCCCGTTGGCGACGGCTGCGTGCCGAACGACAGGCGACGGCAACGGCCGGCATCGGCTCATGAGCAGGCGGAAGACCCACCCGCTGGAACCGGTGCTGCGCGCCGTCACCCCCGGCTGCTGCCCACGGCGGCTCAATTTTCACTGCCACACCGTCTTCAGTGACGGCAGCCTGAAGCCAGAGGATCTGGCTCAACAGGCCATGCGCATCGGTCTTGAACACCTGGCGGTGACAGACCACCACAGCACCGCTGCCTACGCCCCTGCCGCCGCCTGGTTGGCCCGGGCCGCAGCCCAGGGTCACACCGTGCCGCAGCTCTGGCGTGGTGTCGAAATCAGCGCCCTGCTGGACGGTTGCCTGGTCCATGTCCTGGCCCTGGGTTTTGCTGAGCACCATCCCAGCCTGGAACCGTATCTGCAGGGCAACAGTCAGATCGGAACTGCACTGCGAGCCGAAGCCGTGCTCGAGGCGATCCATGCCGCCGAGGGCCTGGCCGTGCTGGCCCATCCAGCCCGCTACCGGTTGCCGTTCAAGCGCCTGATCGCATCAGCGGCAGCACTGGGCTTTGACGGAGCAGAAGCCTGGTACGACTACACCATGGGACCGCAGTGGCAGCCAACGGATCTGATCTGCGGGCCCATCGCCAGCGATCTGACCGATCGTGGCCTTTTGATGAGTTGTGGGACCGATACCCATGGCCTTGATCTCTGCGGCCGCTAGGGTTCAACGAGCTTTTCCCGCCTCGCCGATGGGTCTGTTCGATCGTCTGCTCGGTTCCAAGGCAGCCGCCAATGCTGCTGAGGCCAACGCTGCCAAAAAGGCGGACAACACGTTTTTTCTGGAGCCTGAAGCCTCCAGCAGCCTGGGGGACGTGTCGTTCATGAAGCGCTCCAACACGATCCGCCGCACCTTCCCCGGCACCGCCGACAACCCTGGCACCAAGGAGATGGTGGCCGAGGTGGCCTCGATGGAGGCCCGCCTCGAAAAGGTCAGCGAAGGGTTGCCCGGTGGCGACACGGTCGAGCAGGAGATCAACCTGACCGGCGGCGTCCCCAAACCGGTCAAGAAGACCTTCGCCCAGCAGCTGAGCCAGGCCGAACTCGAGCAGCGCATGAAAGGCTCTGCCGTCGGCGTCAACGTGATCGGCGGACCAGCTGCCATCAAAAAGGACAAGGAGCAGCAGGAAGCTGCCCAGAGTCAGCCCCAGATCACCCAGCAGGGGGCCAAGCCCGGAGCCATCGATCCGTTCAAGGCCATGGCCAAGGATCTGCGCTCCTGATCGTCAGCGGCGGGCGGCTGGGGCTGCTTCGGTCAGCGCTTCGCTCTCACGCACCAGCTGCCTGAGTCGTTCGAGCTGATCGGGGCTGGCGCCCTGCCACAGGCCTCTGTTGTGGGCCTCGAGCAGCCGTTCGCCCATGTCCCGCAATGCCCAGGGATTGCTCAGCTCGAGCCGCCGGCGCACCGTGGGATCCTCGAGCCAGGCCTGCTGAATGGCGGCATACCCCCAGTCGGGCGCCCGGCCCGTGCTGGCGTCATAGGCAAACAGATAGTCCAGGCTGGCGGCCATTTCGAAGCCGCCCTTGTAACCGTGCTCCCCCATGGCCTCGATCCAGCGTGGGTTGAGCAGGCGCGCGCGCAACACCTTGTCGAGTTCCCGTTCCAGCCGATGCAAACGCGGTCGCTGCTGGCGCGAGTGATCGGCAAACCAGAGCGCCGGTGCCCGGCCTTGCAGCTGTTCGGCGGCGGCGCTGAGCCCTCCCTGAAACTGGTAATAGTCATCGGAGTCGAGCAGGTCGTGCTCCCGGTTGTCCTGGTTGTGCAGCACCACCTGCACTGCCTGCAGGCGCCGTTCCAATCCGGTGCGATCGGCGCAGGCCTCGATCGACCCGGCGGCGGCCCCAGGTCCGGCAGAGGTGCTGTCATAACGCCAGCTGCTCCACTGCAGGAACGCCTCACCCAGCTGGTCGCGGCTCTCCCACTGACCGCTGTCGATCAGGGCCTGCAACCCCGCGCCATAGGCCCCGGGAGCACTGCCGTACACCCGACCCGCATGACCATCGCGGCGGGCAGCGGCGGCCAGGGGATTGTCGGCCGGAGCTTCGTCCTGGGCGGCGACCAACGCACAGGCCCGGTTGACCAGCGCCACCAGTTGGGGAAAAGCATCACGGAACAGGCCCGAGATGCGCAGGGTCACATCGACCCGGGGGCGCTGCAGCAGGCTCAGGGGGATCAGCTCCAGATCGACCAATCGCCGCGTCGGTCCATCCCAGACCGGGCGCACCCCCAGCAAGGCCAGAGCCTGCGCGATGTCCTCGCCGCCATTGCGCATGGTGGCGGTGCCCCAGACGGTCAGCGCCAGGGTCCTGAGCGGTTCCCCCTGCTCCTGCAGGTGCAGTTCGAGCAGCAGTTCGGCGCTGCGGCGCCCCAGATCCCAGGCGGTTTCAGTGGGCAGTCCGCGCAGGTCGACGCTGTAGAAGTTGCGACCCGTCGGCAACAGATCGGGCCGCCCCCGGGTCGGCGCGCCGGCTGGTCCGGCCTGAATTCGCCCCCCGTCCAGACCCACCATCAGGGCCCGGCGCTCAGCGTCGCCGCAGGCCCGTAAGCGCGGAATCAACTCCTGGCACAGATGCTTCAGACAGGGTTCACTGGCCTGGCCGGGCGCCACCAGTGGCATCGGCTGGGGCTGGTCTGCAGCACTCCAGGCCTGGCTGATCAAGTCCAGGGCCTGGGCCTCGAGCCAGGCGACGCCATCCCCCACCTTGCGCAGGGCTGCAGCACCGCTCGGGCCGTTGTCCTGCCCCTGCAGCTGCAACAACCGCTGCCGGTCAGCAGGGGCCAACGCCTGCTCCTCAGGATCCGCCCAGGGATCAAACCCGAGCCCATGGTCGAGGGCCAGGGCCTGGGTCAATCCATGGAGCCCCGCCTGAGGGGCCCGCGCCAGGCAGAGAAGCAGTTCACAGGAGCGTTGCGCGTCCGGCAGGGTGCCAAAGGTGTGAAGCCCGAGACGGATCTGGGCCTCCTTCAATTCACACAGATACCCGTCAGCGGCGTCGAGGGCCGAATCAAGATCCTCGGCCAATGGGGCCAGGTTGAGCGTTCCGAGCTGGTCGGCCAGTTTCTGGCGGAGCGGCATCGCCCGCTCACTGCCCAGGGCACGGGCCTCCCAGTACTCGTCCAGCAGGCCCTCGAGCTCAAGCAGTGACCCATGCAGGCCGGCGCGCCCCAGCGGTGGGGTCAGGTGGTCGAGGATCACGGCCTGGGCGCGGCGCTTGGCCTGGGATCCCTCGCCCGGGTCGTTGACGATGAACGGATACAGGTGGGGAAGGGGCCCCAGCGCCAGCTCCGGAAAACACTGCTCGGACAGGCCCAGAGCCTTGCCCGGCAACCATTCGAGGTTGCCGTGCTTGCCCACATGCACGACGGCCTGTGCGCCAAAGGCGTTGCGCAACCACAGGTACTGAGCCAGGTAGGCGTGGGTCGGCGGCAGATCGGGGCTGTGAAAGGTGGTCGCGGGGTCCCGGTCGTAACCCCGGGCGGGCTGGATCAACACCGCCACATGGCCCAACAGCAGACCCTTGATCGGAAAACAGGCCACGCCCGAGGGGTCAGCTGCGAGCGAGGGATCCGTCACTGGCAGGCCCCACTGCTGTTCAAGCCGGCTGCGGACTGGCCCTGGCAGGTTGGCGTACCACTGGCAATACGTCTCCAGGGGGAACCAGTCCATAGGGACCAGGTGGTCGCTCTCGGGG